>ERZ1034984.2193-NODE-2193-length-16231-cov-5.533383_pt1 | contig 16231 bp, 10 predicted proteins | sample MGYA00520589_ERZ1034984 | MGnify/ENA primary metagenome ERZ1034984 (study PRJEB33766, sample SAMN09781790) | gut metagenome | biome: gut microbiome | host: Homo sapiens | place: Madagascar | study: EMG produced TPA metagenomics assembly of the PRJNA485056 data... | reverse complement strand
GCCATATGCAGCGTCCAGAAGGCCGCATCCTGCAGCGTCACGTCCCGCACGGTGAAATTCTCCACCGCCTCAAAGAGCATCATGCGCGGGCGGAACGCCTCGCAGGATTTCGGGCACTCATGAAAGCCGCTGTCCACATCCTTGTCCAGAAAGACCTTGTCGCCCTGCCCATAAATCGTGCCCATGCCGCTGATTGTGACATTGCGCACATGGGTGGCCCCCAGAAAAAAGCCGCCCTGCCAGCCGTCCGCGGTATCGTCCGGGTCGGCACCGTCCCCGCCCTGCGGGAAGGGCAGAATCTCCGCGGGGTTCAGGCTGCTGATGAGCATGGCACCGCTTTCCAGATGCAGCTCCACATTGTTTTTCAGCAACACCGAGCCGCTGAGGAACCGCCCCGCAGGCACTACCACGCGCCCGCCGCCCGCGGCGCTGGCCGTGTCCACGGCCTGTTGGATGGCCGCCGCGCAGTTGGTCACACCGTCTGCCACGGCACCGTAGTCTAAAATGCTGTAATCCATAGTGCATCTCCTTTGCTGTGTTGGCTGTTTTCAGCTTAGCACAGCGGGCAGGGTGTGTAAAGTGTAATTTCGCCAGAAAAATGTGCAATAACGCGCAGAAAAGAGGTCCTTTGTATGTCCTATACACTACCCGCCGCGCTGGCGGGGACAAGGGTCTGCCGCGGGTCCTGCCATGCGGTGGCTGCGGGGCAGCCCGGCGCGGATACGCTGGCAGCGTTCTCCGCCGCGCTGGATGCCGCCCGGGCGGCGGGGCGGATTCTCACCGCCAGCCTTTACCGCTATGAAAACCAGCTCTTTTTCTATGCCGAGGGACTGGACGCACTCTTCACCCCGGAGGGGCTCTGTCCAGCGCTGGAAGCACAGCTGATACCATGGCCGCCTGCGCTGGGCGACACCACGCCGCGCCTCTGGGCGGCCATGCAGCCCTATTTTTACCACGCAGTGCCCACCACCGCCGCGGACTGGCAGCGGAACCGCCACCCGGCCATGCGCCGGGGCCGCATTGCGCTGCTGCCGCCGGACAAATGGTGCAGCTATATGGAGCACCACCTGCGCCTTACCAGCGAGGGGCTGCTGGCGGGCGACCGCTGGCATTTGATCAGCGTGCACGAAAATCTGCTGTTTTCGTATCTCGAGGAACCACGCACCAACGTCAATCTGCGCGGCGTCCCCGGCGCGGAAAGCCCCGAGCTGGCCGCGTGGCTGGCGGCAGACCCCGAAAGCCACTTCGCCCGCTTCACGCCCGAGCAGCAGGCCCACCCGGATGCCGACCACAACTTTGTTTTTCTGCCCCGCGTTGCCGGGACCACAGAGGAATAGGAGGAACACAAGATGATACGTATTGGCTGCCGCGCCCACGATTACGGCAGGCACACCCCCGCCGCGCTGGCCGACACGCTGCACGCGCACGGCTACACCGCCGCCCAGCTGGCCATGCCCCGGGGCATCCTTGGCATTGACAGCTTTGCGGATATAACGCAGGCACAGCTGGAGGACATCCGCACTGCCTTTGATGCGGCAGGGGTGGAAATCACCGTGCTGAGCTGTTATCAGGATCTGACGGCCCCCGATGCGGAGGCCCGCCGCGCTGCGGTGGAAAACGTCAAGCGCACACTGGGCTACGCCAAGCAGCTGGGCGCAAGGATGGTGGGCAGCGAAACCGCATGGGGCGCACTGCCAGAGGAAGAAAAATCGGCCCGCCGCCCGCTGATGCTGGATAGCATCGCCCGCATTTCGGAGGAGGCCGCCCGGCTGGACGCCGTCTTTGCGGTGGAGCCGGTGGCGGTGCATCCCCTCTGCACGCCGGAGCTGCTGCAGCAGCTGCTGGACACCGCGGACGCAGAGCATTTCCGGGTGATTTTTGACCCGGTGAACCTGTTTACCGCGCAGGACGGCCGCGATAAGGCCGTGCAGGCCGCCCACTGGCGGGCGTGGCTGGCAGTCATCGGCGGCCAGCTGGGGGCTGTCCATGTAAAGGACTGCCGCACAGAGCCGGATGGTACCAAGACGATGACCGCGCTCGGGGCAGGGGAGATGGACTACACAACCCTCATCGACTGGCTGCGTGCCCATGCACCGGAAACCCCGCTGCTGCGGGATGAGGTGCTGCTGCCCTACGGCACAGCCGATGTCGCATTTTTGAACAGGATGGCGGCAAAAATCGAAAACCGCTGAATAAAACACAGACAGTACAGGAGGTACAGTATGGCAAACCTGATTTATGACAGGGCACAGATTGAGACTGTGATTGATAAGATTGTGGACCGCACCATGCGGATGGATATGACGTGGGACTGGCCCTGCGGCGTGGCCTACTACGGCATCTGCGAGGCCTACGAGGTCACGAAAAACGAGCGCTATCTGCAGCTGGTCAAGGACCGTGTGGACGAGTACATCGAGTTGGGCCTGCCCAGCTGGACGGTCAACACCTGCTCAATGGGGCACTGCCTGATTACGCTCTACCAGCACACCGGGGATGAAAAGTATCTGGACATCGCCAAAAGCAAGGTGGAATATCTGGAAAAGCACGCGCTGCGCTTCGGCGATAACGTACTGCAGCACACGGTCTCGGTCAACAACGATTTCCCCGAGCAGGCGTGGGCCGACACGCTTTTTATGGCGGGCTTCTTCCTGCTGCGCATGGGTGTGCTGCTCAAAGACGAGCAGCTGATTGACGATGCCCTGAACCAGTATTACTGGCACATCAAGTACCTGCAGGACCCCGAAAGCGGCCTGTACTACCACGGCTATAACAATATCACCGGCGACCATATGTCGGGCATCAAGTGGGGCCGCGCCAACGCATGGGCCGCCTACACCATGTCCCAGGTGGGCGTGCGCCTGCCCCAGTGCTACCTCTACCCCAAATTCCTGGATGTGGTGGGCAGCCTGAATGACCAGCTGGCCGCGCTCAAGCTCTACCAGACCGAAAACGGCCTGTGGCGCACGATTGTGGACGATGAAACGTCCTATGAGGAGGTCAGCGCCAGCGCGGGCATTGCCGCCGCCATGATTACCAAGGGCAATCCCCTGCACATTAAGTACATCAACAAGTCGATTCCGGGTATGCTGGCAAACGTCAGCCCCGACGGCCGCGTGCTGAACGTCTCCGGCGGCACGGCAGTGATGAACAACGCCGACGGCTACCGCGGCATCAGCCGTGACTGGATTCAGGGCTGGGGGCAGGGTCTGGCGCTTGCCTTCTTTGCCGGTGTGCTGAACTATGACAACGTCCGTTCCGATGGCGCACTGTAAGAAAAACCGCGCACGGTAGGTGCCCAACCGTATGATTTTGTGATAAGCCTGTACAGACGTAGCAGAGCCCCTCTCCGCCGGAGAGGGGCTCTGCTACATTTGTTTGGGACTATTTTGCAATAGCTCCATTTTTATGCTTATGTCATTGTGATGAAAGGAGAACTTTGATATATGAACACTTATGGATATGTCCGTGTCAGTAGTCGGGAACAGAATGAGAACCGTCAGCTAATCGCATTAAAAGAAGTTGGATTAACTGGGAATGTGATTTTTCTGGACAAACAATCTGGCAAGGATTTTAACAGACCACAGTATAAGAAACTGCTGAGAAAACTAAAAAAAGGCGATTCACTCTATGTCAAGAGTATTGATCGATTGGGCAGAAATTATGAAGAAATTCAGCAACAATGGCGTCTTCTGACGAAAGAAAAAGGGGTCGATATAGTGGTGTTAGATATGCCGTTGCTGGATACCCGACGAGGTAAAGATCTTATGGGAACTTTCTTAAGCGATATTGTTTTGCAGATCCTGTCTTTTGTTGCAGAAAACGAGCGCACCAACATTCGCCAACGACAAGCGGAAGGAATTGCCGCAGCAAAAGCAAAAGGCGTAAAATTTGGAAGACCGCCAAAACCATTGCCGCACAATTTTCACGAAGTCCATAGGGCATGGCGTGCGAAGAAAATGACGCTGAAACAAGCGGCAGAATCTTGTAATATGCCTGTTGGAACATTCTATGACAAAGCTCGGAAATTTGAAAGCACCGTTTAAATAAAACGAATCAATAATTTGGGAAGGTGTACCATTACAAATTATTATGAAGATTCAATTTGGAACGGTACACATTTAATTATACACCAAAATTCAGGATTTGCAAGGGGAAACACGATTATTCTAAGGCAAAATTTCACTTCTTTTCGACCTTTGCAAAGGTACACTTTATCAAAATTAAAAAGGAGGGAGTAGGTAAAGCTCTTATGACGGATTGGGAGCTTGTGCCTGAAATGCAATGAAAAGAAACCCGAAAATGAGAGGAGTTCTCTCGTGTTTGTTGGCGTTGGTGTTGGCGCTTTCAATCACACCGTGCGTATTTGCGGAGGAGCCTGCTGCTGTTGCTAGCAAAACAATCTACGTGGATGCAATAAATGGTGATGATACGCAGACGGAAGTCGGCACAGCCCCTGAAAAAGCTTATCGGACGGTAGAGGCGGCTGTGGCTGCTGCAAACAGTGGCGATACCATCAAACTGGGTGAAGGCAACTACACACTGTACAAGGTCGACAGCATAGGGCATACCAAAGGCAAAGACTTGACCTTTGTGGGTCTGGGAACGGATAAAACAGGTTGGAATATCGGCGCATTAGTTCCTGATCCAGCTAATTACGGTACAGAGTACAACAGCGATTACAGTTTTGACGGGGCAGGAACAATTACATTTAAAGATATGACGCTCCGTTCGGGCAGCGTAGATTACCTTGGCTTTAGCCGTCCCAACAATACGATTGTTGAAAACTGCGTGATCAACGGCAAGACTTTCTACTGGGGTGAGCAGACTGCAACATTCAGTAATACCATATTCAACTGCCCAAATGGAGATTACGCCATCTGGACATACGACTCTCGCGTGATGAATTTCGATAACTGCACGTTTAATTCCTCTGGCAAAGTCATCAATGTCTACGCCGACTATGAAGCAGGAAAGCATGACATCAAAGTAAATTTCAACGGTTGTACAGTCAATTATTCCGCTCCGTCTCTGAAGCCGGTGCTGAACATCAATGACAGCAATATGAAGGAGTATAAGTATATCATCAATATTTCCGGCGAAAATGTTGTAAACGGGAAAGATGTATATACAGATGACATAACCTGCTCTCGTTTGTTTGGCTATGGCGGCAAACCCCAAAATAATACAGGCAGAGCTATTGTAAAATTCGGTGACACTCCCGTTTGGCAGAAAGGCGAAAATGTTAATGTCGGCGAAATGGTTGATGCCGCGGCATACCATAACAGCGGTGTGACGGCAGATGGCGTTACCTACGCCAACGGTGTTGAGAATTCCAATGATAGTCTGTATGCCGAAGGCTATAAGGATAATGCGCTTGTAACTACCTACGGTGAGTGGAGTACAAACGATGATGGCACGATAACCCGCACTGTAAAAAAAGAATGCAAGTATTGTAAATATAAGGAAGAAATTAAGGAATATCAGGGCAAGTTAACTTATGATGCAAATGGCGGCGAAGGAACGATAGATTCAGCAATCGGTGCAGCAGGAGAAAGTGTGTCCGTTGCAGAAAATGGTTTTACCCTTAACAACTACACCTTTACCGGCTGGAATACACAGGCAGATGGCAGCGGTACTGCGTATAGCGCAGGCGCTAGTTTTACGTTGACTGCCGAAAATACCGTACTTTATGCTCAGTGGAGCAAGAATGCGCCAGCACAGGTCAAAGTTTCTTATGACGCCAACGGTGGTGCCGGCACAATGGAGTCTGTAACCGGCGACGTAGGAAGCGAAATCGTTGTTCAGCAGAGTGGTTTTACTCGGAGCGAATATACCTTTACCGGCTGGAATACACAGGCAGATGGCAGCGGTACTGCGTATAAAGCAGGCGATAGTTTTACGTTGACTGAGAATACCGTACTTTATGCTCAGTGGAGCAAGAATGCGCCAGCACAGGTCAAAGTTTCTTATGACGCCAACGGTGGTGCCGGCACAATGGAGTCTGTAACCGGCGACGTAGGAAGCGAAATCGTTGTTCAGCAGAGTGGTTTTACTCGGAGCGAATATACCTTTACCGGCTGGAATACACAGGCAGATGGCAAAGGTACTGCGTATAAAGCAGGCGATAGTTTTACATTGACTGACAAAGATACCGTACTTTATGCTCAATGGAGTAAGAACAGTGGTAGTGCTGGCACTGGTACAAACGGAACAGCCAAACCAACGGGTATTCCGAAAACCGGTGATAATAGCAACCTTACCTTATGGTTTGCTCTGCTGATCGTCAGCGGTGGTGCATTAATCGCAACAGCCGTTATCAGCAGTAAGAAAAAGCGCAGTGAAAAATAAAGTCAAATGATCAAGCAAAAGTCGGCTGCCGGAAACGGCAGCCGACTTTTCTGCAACAGTTGCTATACGCTACCAGCTGCTCCAGCGGCAGGATGCTTGCCCGCAAGCGCAAAGCGTTATTTTTCGTACTGTTTACCGTCATATTTATCGTCAATGGGGCCCTGCAGCAGGAAGTCTGCATACACGCCGCCCAGTGCATGCAGGCCGTCGGCGAGCAGGCCGCAGAACTTCACCGCGCCGAGGTAGCGCAGATGAGTATTGTCCTCCTTGCCCTCGGGGTAATTGTCATATACACCGGCAGGGAACACCATATAAAATTCGCGGCTCTTTTCCTCTGGCAGGGACTCCACCAGTGCGCGGCTTGCGGCGGTAAGGTCTATTAAAGGCAGCTTTTCCCGCACAGCCAGCATCCGCACGGTATCGGGGTAGACGCCGTGGCTGTTTTCCAGCTTGCCGTTCGGCAACAGGTGACGGCGCGTCAGCGGCGTGACCAACACGGGATGGGCACCCTTCTCCTTGGCAAGGCGGGCGTAATCCAGAAGGAGCCGTGCAAACTCCTCCGGCGCGGCGTAGCGCGCTGGGTCATATTCCTTTTCATCGTTGTGGCCAAACTGAATCAGCAGCAAATCTCCCGGCTGCAGGGCCCGATATACCGGCTCCCACAGGCCCTCGGCCCGGAAGCTCTTGGCACTGCGGCCATTTTTGGCGTGGTCATGCACCGTGATGCCGGGGCGCAGATAAAGGTCCAGCACCTGCCCCATGCCGCATTGCGGCCATGTATCCATATGGTTGAACTGTACGGTGGAATCTCCAATCCAGTACACGGCGGGTTCCTTCTGCGCTGACGGAATAGAAATCATTGAAAAAAATCCTTTCGCATTTCTGTAGCTTAATTATACCATATTTCTTCCTGTTTTACGAGAAAAAGCGTTCATTTCCGCAGCTCATTTCTTGAGGAACTTTTTCACGCCCTTCAGCGGGTGGCCGTTGGCCATGGCCAGCATCCCCTCGGCCAGATTGGCGGGGAAGGCGCCGCTGCTGGAAAGCACCGCGGCGCGCAGCGGGGCATCTGCACCGGACATAACCATCATCTTAAAGGCGGGGTCGCTGTAATCGGCCTTGCCGCCAAAACCTTTGGCAATCGTGGATTCGGTACCCTTGAACATCTGCATCATAATGGGGGAAAGATCCTTCATCTCCATAATGGAGTCCTCCATCGTGAAGCTGCCCTTTCTCAGCGGCGGGTCATTCTGGACAGGGCCGTCGTATAGCGCCGCAAACTCGGCATCGGTGGGCAGTCCCTGCAGGGTTTCATACCAGCTGCCGTGCTGCCACGCGGGCGCAGTCAGGCTTACGCCGTCCACGTCCAGCGCACCCCGCAGGCGGATGTCAGCGGACGAGGCACCCACCAGAATCTCATAGCGGCCCGCTGGAATCTGCCAGCCGCCGTCATGCCAGACGGCAAAGCTGCGGTCATCAAGGGCAAAGGTCAGCGTCTGGCTCTCGCCGGGCTGCAGCGCGGCTTTGGCAAACGCCTTCAGCTCCTTGGCGGGGCGGTAGATTCCATCCTGCGGCGGGGCTACATACAGCTGCACAACCTCGGCCCCGGCAGTGTGGCCGGTGTTCGTCACGGTCACGGTGACGGTGCGGCCTGCAATCTGCAAATCGGAATAGGCAAACTGCGTGTAGCTCAACCCATACCCAAAGGGAAACTGCACAGCCTTGCCCGCCTTGTCATAATAGCGGTAGCCGACATACAGCCCCTCTTTGTAGTGGGTGACCTTTTTGCCGAAGGTGTCGCGGCTGGGTACATCCGCATAGCACAGCGGCCATGTTTCGGTCAGCTTGCCGCTGGGATTGACCTTGCCGGTCAGCAGGTTGGCCGCCGCCGCGCCGCCCGCCTGACCGGGCAGCCCCATATACAACACGGCCTTGACCTTATCCAGCCACGGCGTTTCCACCGCACAGCCGCAGAACAGCACGACAACCGTGTTGGGGTTGGCGGCGGCCACGGTTTCAATCAGGCGGTTGTGGCCCTCCGGCATGGCCATCGTTTCGCGGTCAAAGCCTTCGGATTCGTAAATATCGGGCAGCCCTGCGCAGACCACGGCGATGTTTGCCTGTTTGGCGGCGGCTGCCGCAGCGGCGAGGGATTCCTCCGTCACGTTGCCCTTTTCATCACAGCCGGGGTTGAACGGCACGGCGGGCAAAGCATCGCAGAGGGTGGTCAGCATGGTGGGGTTGATGTGGCTGGAGCCCGCGCCCTGATACCGCATGGTGCGCGCCATCTCGCCAATCAACACAATGTCCGTTTCCGCCAGCGGCAGAATGCTGCCCTCGTTTTTCAGCAGCACCGCGCCGTTTTCGGCAATTTTCTGCGCCAATCTGTTGTGGGCGTCCTTGTCAAGCGGTTTACCCTTGGGGCGGGCCTCGCCTTTGAGTGCCAGTGCAAGCACGCGCGCTGCACAGGCGTCCACATCACTTTCGGGCAGGGAGCCGTCCCGCACGGCCGCGGCCACACGGTCCTCCATGTAATTGCTGCCGCCCGGCATACTCAAATCACATCCGGCGTGCATGGCCTTGACGCGGTCGCAGAGCGCACCCCAGTCGGTGACAACAAGGCCGTCAAAGCCCCAGTCGCGGCGCAGTACCTCGGTCAGCAGCCAACTATTGTCGCTGGCGTGGACATTGTTGATGCGCGGATAGCTGCACATAACGGTCTCGGGTTGTGCGTTTTTGACAACGGCCTCAAACGCGGGCAGATACAACTCCCGCAGGGTGCGCTGGTCGACCTGACTGTTGCCGTTGAACCGCTTGTACTCCTGATTGTTGGCGGCAAAATGCTTGAGGCTCGTGCCTGCGCCGCTGCTCTGCGCACCCTGCACCCATGCTGTGCCCATGGCCCCGGCTGCACAGGGGTCCTCGGAGAAATACTCAAAGTTGCGGCCGCAGAGGGGGTTGCGCTTGATGTTGACGCCGGGGCCAAGGACAACGTCCACGCCGTAGGAAAGCCCCTCTTCGCCGATGGCTTTGCCCTCGGCCTTCAGCAGCGCTGCATCCCACGTTGCTCCGCTGGTAACGGCAGTGGGAAAGCAGGTCGCGGGCTCAGAGCGGTTGACGCCGAGCATATCGCTTGCGTCTTTCTGGCAGCGCACGCCGTGGGGGCCGTCGCTCATCGTGATAGCCGGGATGCCGTACTGCTCCATTGCCTTGCTGTGCCAGAAATCAGCGCCGTTGCAAAGGCTGATTTTCTCCTCCAACGTCATTTTTGACAAAATTTTACCGATTTTTTCGTTCATTGTGCGTTCTCCTTTTCTGTGGCGTTCATGGCGGCCAGTACCTGTTCAAACAGTGGTCTGATACTGTCCCCATAGGCCAGCAGCGCCGTGACGGGTTCATTCTTTACATATTCGAGCATGGGGTTTTCGAGAAATTCGGGCGCGTACTGTGCAAAGATGGCGCGGGCCACAGGATGCTCCATGATAATGTGCAGCGGCGTTTCCATCGTGTAGCGGTCCAGCCGCAAATCCGTGGCGGTCGGGTACTCATAGTGGTACTGCCCGCTGCCGAGTGTCTGCGTTTCGCCCTGTTCGGGCAGGGTCAACTCGGCGGTTGTGTTGGCGGGAATCGTGGCGTCCACCGTGATTTTGCCACCCTCGCACCGCCATGCAACTGTAATTTTGCCGTAAACGCTCTCATACTCTAATCCGGCGTGGGTGATGCCTTGGATAAATTGCGGGTGCAGGGCAAACCGCTTGTAGCCGGATTCCAGAATTTCCAGCCCGCAGAGTTTTGTGTACAGCCAGCTGCCGATGGAGCCGTAGGCGTAATGGTTCAGGCTGTTCATATTGGCGGGATTAAAGCTGCCATCCGGCTGAATCGAATTCCAACGCTCCCAGATGGTGGTGGCACCCATCTTGACTTCATACAGCCAGCCGGGGTTGTCCTCCTGCAAAAGCAACTTGCCAGCCAGATCGTGCTTGCCGTTCTCTGAGAGAGTCTGGCAGGCGAACGGCGTGCCGACAAAGCCGGTCAGTAGGTGCGTTTTGTGTGCGCCGATGTTCTTTTCCAGCGCAGCCAGCAGGCGCGGGCGGGCTTCGTCCGGCACCATGTCATAGTGCAGGGCCAGAATCAGCGCGGTCTGTGTCTCGCTGACAAGGCGGCCTGCCGGGGTGATATACTCGGCGCGGAAGGCCTTTACAAGCCCCTCGCGCCGCTGCCGCCAGCGGTGTTCCTCGGCGGCGTTGCCCAGCACGTGGGCCGTGTCAGCCAGGATCTGCAGACTCCACGCAAAGCAGATATTGGCTACAAGGTAATCATCGGTCGCGCCCTTGCGCTCATCACTCAGGCCGGAGCGCTCGGCGTCCAGCCCCAGCCAGTCACCGTACTGGTACCCGGTCTGCCAAAGGCCGTTTTTGCCGCACTGGCTCTCAATAAAATCGACCCAGTGTTTCATGCTGTTGTAGCTGCTTTGCAGAATCCGCTTGTCGCCGTAGGCGCGGTAGAGCGTCCACGGCAGTACCGTGACAACATCCCCCCAGAACGCCGCGCCGTCCTGCTGGTTGCCCAGAATATTCGGCACAACCTGCGGCATACTCACATCGGGGCCCAGCTCGCTGGCCAGATCGCGCAGCCACTTGGTCATAAACGGCATAATGTTCTCGTTGAAGGCCGCCGTCGGGCAGAACGCGGTCACATCGCCGGTCCAGCCCAGACGCTCACTGCGCTGGGGGCAGTCGGTGGGAATATCGAGGAAGTTGTCCCGCTGGCTCCACTGAATATTCTGTTGCAGCCGGTTGACGCGGCTGTCAGAACAGGTAAAGCTGCCGGTCTGCTGCAAGTCGGTGGAAAGGAGACAGGCCGTAAAAAGCACGTTCTGGCCGTATTGCAGCCCCTCCACACACAGATAGCGGAAACCGTGCCAGGTAAAATGCGGGTGCAGCGTCTGCTTACCACCGCGCAGGATATAGGTGTCGGTCGCCTTGGCAAAACTCAGGTTTTCGGTGTAGAAATTGCCGTTTTCGTCCAGCGATTCCGCGTGGCGCAGGGTCAGTGTCTGGCCCGGCTCGCCGTAAATTTCCACCTCGACCCAGCCGGTCAGGTTCTGGCCAAAATCATAGACTTTTTCACCCTTGGGGGTGGTGAACTCTTTTACAACCGGCAGTCTCTGCAGGCAGCGCACCGGTTCGTTCTCCTGCCCGATAATTGTGTCAAAGCCGTAGTCAAACAGCTTGGCGGGCTGCGGTGCGGCAGGCTGCGCTGTAAAGTCCTGCGTTTCACCGTCATAAATTTCGGAGGACTGAATGGCCCCGGTGGTGGAGAGCCAATTCTCATCGGTGCCAATCCATTCCTCGCGTCCGTCCGCATAGGTGATGCAGAGGGCGGCCAGCGCGGCGGTGGTGTCACCGTAGTGGTTGGGCTGCGGCATAAAGCCGAGCTTGCCCTTATACCAGCCGTTCGCCAGCGTCAGTGTCAGACGGTTTAGCCCCTCGCGCAGCGGGACGGCGTAGGTCTGGTATTGCAGCCGCTTGCGGTAGTTGGTCCAGCCGGGGGCAAAGTAGGTGTCATCAACTTTTTCACCGTTGATTTCCGCCTCGTACATTCCCAGCGCTGTGGCGTAAAGCCGCGCCTTGGCAACCGGGCCGCTGACCGTGAATTCCCGGTACAAAACCGGGCTGACGGGAGAGGTCTTGTCCAGCGTGTGGGTAATCCAGCGGGCCTTGCCCTCAAAGGCGTCCCCGCGCAAAAGGCCGGTTTCAAACCGGCTTTCGGCGCAGGATTCCTCGCCGTGGTTGTCCCACACGGTAACATTCCATGTGTATTCGGTGCGCGGCTCAAGATTGAGGCCGAGGTACTCGACCAAAATACTCTGCGCACTTTCCGTTTCGCCGGAATCCCAGACCGTTTCGCCGCCACGCTGCACTTTTATCCGGTACGCAGTCTGCACAGTCCCGGTGCGGTCAGTGTCCAATTTCCAGCTGAACCGCGGCTGCACCTCGTCAAGCCCCAGCGGCTCGCGCTTGTATTCAATCGTCAAATCGTATAATTTCAGCATAATAGTGTTTCTCCTTGTACAGAACGAAAATTGCCCCGCCGTCCAAAGGCGGCAGGGCAAGGGGACTTTTACTGCGCAGCCTTTTCTTTCTCGTTGCGCTCGGCGATGGCTTTCATCATATCGCCGTATTTGGCTTCCAGATCAAACTTGGAAATCATAATGAACAGGCCGACGAACATGGCCAGGGGAATGTAGAGGCTGAAGGTGTAGATGCCGTAGCGGACGGCAGGGGTGATAACATCCATGTTGCCGGTGAAGCCGACGATGCCCAGAATCCAGCCGACGAGGGAGGCACCGATGCCGCTGGCAACCTTGCCGCCAAAGCTGGAGGCAGAGGCCGACATACCGATGATTTTGTTGTGGTACTTGTAGTCGTTGTAGTCCATGGCCATGCTGGTCAGCGTACCGGCCAGGCACATCATCGGGATGGTGGCAAAGCTGCCCAGCAAACCGACCGTGATGCAGAAAATGAAGCTGTCCGGCTTGAAGCAGCGGATGACGTTGCCGATAATGCCCAGCGCAAAGGCAATCTTCAGGGTCTTGGTCAGGCCAAATTTTTTGGTCATGGGGCCGACTGCGATAAAGCCGACAAAGGTGGGAATCAGGCCAACCGCACCCATAATGCCGATAAGGTTATCATCGCCCAGAATGTACTTTGCGTAGTAGGTGCCGGAGGAGGAGGTCAGTGCATAAATCACGTTGACGAACAGGTTGGCAACCAGCACGATGACCCAGTATTTGTTGTGGAACAGCTTGCCCAGAGCATCGCCAAAGGCCAGACCATCATCGGGCTTTTCCTCCTGCGCGGCGGTTTCCTTGCTGGTTTTGTAGAGGATAAGCAGGAAAATTGTGCTCAATGTACCGACAATGACAGCAAACTTGATGTAAGCCATCTGGTCAGCCACGCCGTTGGGGCCAAGGGCATTGGTGATGGGAACCAGTGCAATGGCGATAATCATACCGATGATATAACCAGCCGCGGCGCGGAAAATACCCATCTTGTTGCGCTCGTCCAGACTCTTGGTGCGCATAACCAGAATGGCGCTGTAGGGAATCATTATCGCGGTCGAGACAATCGCGGTCAGGAACACGTTGGACAGGAACAGATACGCAACCTGTGCGAACCCTGTCAGTCCGGCAGGCACAGTGAACAGCGCCACAATCGCCACAAACGCGGGAATTGCCATGCGCAGGAACCACGGGCGGCATTTGCCCTTGGGGCTTTTGCCGTTGTCCATAATTTTGCCCATGATCAAATCGGTGAAGGCGTCTACAATTTTGGCCGCCAGCAGAACGTTGGCCGCCGTGGCGGCGGCTACGCCGACTTTTTCGGTGTAAAAGTAGAGGACTGCCGAAACAAGGCCGGTCATGGCGTTCAGTGCAAACTGACCGCCGCAGTCGCCCAGATAATCGCCGACACGCATGGTTTTTTGAATCCCCATCGAATCGGTGCCAAGAGGTCTCTTTGCCATAATGATTCTCTCCTTCATTTTTACGCACCCGGTAGAGCAGATGCGGTTCTCTTGATTACAGGTTCATTATAGCGCGTTTTTGCGGCTCGCTATATCAAAAATATGATTTCTGTTGCAAAAAACAGATTGATTTTTTGTAAAACCGCATTGACTTAACAAACCATGGTGTGCTAACTTATTATAAAAGGAGGGAACGCTGTGGATTTCCAAAAAAGCTGTGAGGAGCTGTACGCGGTAAGCCGGATTCCGCTGACGAAGGTCAGCCGCGACGGAGAGCTTATATTTGCCCTGCCCGCCGGAAATGATGAGCTTGTTCCGCACAGGGAGGTGAAATTGGTACTGACAGATTTTATCCTGCAAAAGCGGGACGCGTTGCATCCGCTGGTCACATATGTGGAGCCGGGATATTTTATCGGCGTCGTGGAGCTGCCGGAGGATGCCTTTTGTATTGTCGGTCTTGTCAGCCCATTCCAGCACCCGCGCAATGAAATTATGCAGATGGCTTCGATGGCTTTTCCGCCGCGTCGGATGCAGGAATACTGTGATTTGATGATGCAGATGCCGTTGGTCAATCTTTATCAGCTGAAATCTCTGATGTGCCTGCTGGTGCGGCTGGCCCACAACGAGAAAATCACAGCGGAGCACATCCTGTTTGTGGATAACACCGTGCTGCGCACAGAGAGACCTGACGATGCTCTTTTCAATCTGCGGGAGAAGGCGGAATTTCATGTGCCGGTGGACTTTGAGACCGGCGTCTGCGAGGCAATAGAGCAGGGAAGCATAGAGCTGCTGCAGCACCGCCTTCTGCAGCCCAGTCAGGGTAAAATCGGTGCGATGAGCTCGAATCCGCTGCAGCAGCAGAAGTACGCCTTTATCTCGTTCGCCACGCTGCTGACGCGCGCGGCTATCCGTGGCGGCCTGCCGGGCGAAACCGCATTCAACTTAAGCGATGTTTACTGCCAGCGTGCCGATACCCAGCTGGATATCACGGCTATACAGAAGCTGACCTTCACCATGGCAATGGATTTCTGCCGCCGCGTGGCGGACACAAAAAACAGCGGCGCACAAAGCACCGCTGTAAAAGCCTGTATCAATTATATCTCGGAGCATCTCCATGACGATTTGCGGCTGGAGGAGCTAAGTCGCTACTGCGGTCTTTGCAGCCGCAGCCTGTCGCTCAAATTCAAGGCAGAGATGGGCATGGGCATCCCCGAATACATCCACCGCGAAAAGCTGCGCGAGGGGCGCTACCTCTTGGACTGCACCGATTACACCCTTGCCGAGATTGCCGGCTTTCTGAACTACCCGACCCAGAGCTATTTCACCCAGATTTTCAAAAAATACCAAGGCTGCACCCCGCAGCAGTACCGCAGCAGATTACATGGAACGCTGTGAGGGGGCGGAATATAGCATGGTATATGCGGCTATAAATTCTTTCGGACGGAAAGTGTTAAATCGTTGTTTTACGTCAATTTGCTGTAAAAGTATCCCTGCAAATCAATTGCCCATCAGGAACTTTTGTAGACAACGCGAACTGTAACGCAAGCATAGCGTTTGGATATCCACAACGCATTTTTGGGGTGAACCCCAAACCCCCGAGGCTGCGCAAGTGTTACGATTTTCTCAATTCTGCGCAGTTTTTTTGATGGGTTGGTGAGTTCTGTGTTATCCGGCACAGCACCTTTACAACGGAATACACAGTCTTCGCATTCATCAGATAGTCAAAGGAAACTTCCCGTTCCCATCTCCGGCGCAGCTTCAAAATTGTATCTATGGCAGCGTACCGAATGACAACCTTGCAAAGGGCGTTAAAGGTGTACTGGATATGCACTTTGTAGGCTTCATCTTCGGTCGTGGAAATTTCCCTTTTCTGATAATAGTGTGGGGCGGCAGTACTCCTTGCTGTCGCCCCTTGATTGCCTACCAGCAAAGGCGGGCGGGGCTGTCAACAGCGGTGCGTATGCGCCGTTCATCTTGACCGTTGACTGGCTCGGCTGGCTTTGCTATTTCTGAAAGATACAAAGTGCCGCAATGGGAAGATACATACTCAAAAGGGATAACCTCTGCCATAGTCCTTCAAACGTAATTATTGTTCCTCTATAATTCGGCTTATCAGTCATTACAAATAGCGCAAAAAAGACTATTGCAAAGATAAAGCAAATTAAAGATAAAATTCCTAATAACCCATTAGACACTTTGAAAAAATATAATCCGACAAACAATGGTGCAAGTGTTAAAAGTAGAAAACCTATTACTGAACCATAACCATGTATCTTTGCGGAAAGAGTTTCAAGGCTTTTGGTTTCTCCAACTGAAAAAATCCCGGAAAGAATACAACCGCCTACGGCGTAAATCA
>ERZ1034984.2192-NODE-2192-length-16235-cov-52.531211_pt1 | contig 16235 bp, 20 predicted proteins | sample MGYA00520589_ERZ1034984 | MGnify/ENA primary metagenome ERZ1034984 (study PRJEB33766, sample SAMN09781790) | gut metagenome | biome: gut microbiome | host: Homo sapiens | place: Madagascar | study: EMG produced TPA metagenomics assembly of the PRJNA485056 data... | reverse complement strand
GCAGATCTTCCGCCATCCCGGTGACCATACCGTACAGGTTAGAAACCGTCAGTGTGGGGCGCGTACTGGTGCCTTTGCCATTCAGTTCAAAACCACTCCCCTGAATGGGATACGGCTGATACTGTCGCCCCTGCCAGGTGACCGGCTCACCTTTTTCGTTCAGCTCATTACAGAAAAAATAACGTTCTCCACCGACCTCTGTCAGGTCGATTTCCCAGAGCACCACGCTGGCCGACTGCTCCGCACGGGTGCATTCATTCAGTGTTTCCTGCCGGATATCCTGCATCAGTTCACCACCTGTTCAAACTCTGCGCTGAACTCAACACGCAGCATACTGACCCGCGACGACCATTTTGCGCAGGTCACCTTTATCTGCCGCCACTCATAAGGCGGCGTCCACAGAAAGGCTTTCCAGCCCCCGTGCTCTTCCAGAAACGACTCCAGTACCGTGGCCTCCTCACGGGGGACAGAAAGCGTCACGCTGTACGTTTTCAGGTTGGCATTCAGCCCGGCAGGCGCTCGCTGGGAATAGCCATCACCAAAGCGCACCTTTCTTACAGAAGGGGCCGAAGCCACATCCATACCGGGTTTCACTTTCCAGCGGAAGGTTTTCATCGTCCACCTCCGGAGAACAGGCCACCATCACGCATCTGTGTCTGAATTTCATCACGGGCACCCTTGCGGGCCATGTCATACACTGCCTTCATCATCTGTGGACCTGGCAGACCATTCGTACCGTCGTTCTGAATCACCACGTGATTGTTCTGATTAAAATTAATGCCTTCAGCCCGCCGCATCTGCGCCGGACTTCCGGCACCGCCCACATAACCACCTTCCGCATAGCCCCGCATCAGGCGGTACAGGTTGCCGACACCAATCCGGCTGGTTGCCTCCTTCGTGAAGACAAATTCACCACGGTGAACAATCCCCGCTGGCTCATATTTGCCGCCGGTTCCCGTAAATCCCCCGGTCGCAAAACGGAATTTCGCCGCAGCGGCCTGAATGGCTGTACCGCCTGACGCGGATGCTCCACCACTGGCAGCACCGCCAATGGCGCTGCCGATACTCCCGACAATCCCCACCATTGCCTGCTTAAGCAGAATTTCTGTCATCATGGACAGCACGGAACGGGTGAAGCTGCGCCAGTTCTGCTCACTGCCGGTCAGCATCGCCGCCATATTCTGTGCAATACCATCAAAGGTCTGCGTGGCTGCACTTTTAACCTGCGACATACTGTCCGTGGCGCTCTCTTCCCACTCACTCCAGCCGGACTTCAGGCCTGCCATCCAGCTCCCGCGAAGCTGGTCTTCAGCCGCCCAGGTCTTTTTCTGCTCTGACATGACGTTATTCAGCGCCAGCGGATTATCGCCATACTGTTCCTTCAGGCGCTGTTCCGTAGCTTCCCGTTCTGCCTGCCGGTCAGTCAGCCCCCGGCTTTTCGCATCAATGGCGGCCCGTTTTGCCCGTTGCTGCTGTGCGAATTTATCCGCCTGCTGCGCCAGCGCGTTCAGGCGCTCCTGATACGTAACCTTGTCGCCAAGTGCAGCCAGCTGGCGTTTGTACTCCAGCGTCTCATCTTTATGCGCCAGCAGGGATTTCTCCTGTGCAGACAGCTGGCGACGTTGCGCCGCCTCCTCCAGTACCGCGAACTGACTCTCCGCCTTCCACAAATCCCGGCGCTGCTGGCTGATTTTCTCATTCGCTCCGGCATGCTTCTCCAGCGTCCGGAGTTCTGCCTGAAGCGTCAGCAGGGCAGCATGAGCACTGTCTTCCTGACGATCGCCCGCAGACACCTTCACGCCGGACTGTTTCGGCTTTTTCAGCGTCGCTTCATAATCCTTTTTCGCCGCCGCCATCAGCGTGTTGTAATCCGCCTGCAGGATTTTCCCGTCTTTCAGTGCCTTGTTCAGTTCTTCCTGACGGGCGGTATATTTCTCCAGCGGCGTCTGCAGCCGTTCGTAAGCCTTCTGCGCCTCTTCGGTATATTTCAGCCGTGACGCTTCGGTATCGCTCTGCTGCTGCGCATTTTTGTCCTGTTGAGTCTGCTGCTCAGCCTTCTTTCGGGCGGCTTCAAGCGCAAGACGGGCCTTTTCACGATCATCCCAGTAACGCGCCCGCGCTTCATCGTTAACAAAATAATCATCCTTGCGCAGATTCCAGATGTCGTCTGCTTTCTTAAACGCAGCCTCTGCCTTAATCAGCATCTCCTGCGCGGTATCAGGACGACCAATATCCAGCACCGCATCCCACATGGATTTGAATGCCCGCGCTGTCCTGTCTGCCCAGGTCTCCAGCGTGCCCATGTTCTCTTTCAGGCGGCGGGTCTGGTCATCAAACCCTTTCGTTGCGGCTTCGTTCGCCGCCTGCAATGCCCCGGCTTCATCGCCGGAACGCTGCAACTGAGCAACATACGCAATCTGCTCCGCCGTCACGTTATGGAACTGGCGCGCCATCGCCGTCAGCCCCGACGTCGGGTCAGTGGTCAGCTTCCCGAAGGCTTCAGCGACCTTGTCCACCTCCACACCGGATGCAGAAGAGAAACGCGCCACACTCTGGCTGATGGACGCAATCTGAGCCTCACCGCTTACCCCCGCCTTAACCAGTGCACTGAGTGACTCGCTGGTCTGGTTAAACGTCAGCCCTGCCGCTTGCCCGGCTCTGGACAGGACCAGCATACGATCTGCCGTCAGACCCGACTGATTACCGGAAAGGACCAGCGTTTTGTTGAAATCGGACAGGGTTGAGTTACCCTGATACCAGGCATACGCCAGCGCACCGGTCGCCACCGCCAGCGAGGTGGCCCCGACCATCGGCAGGGTGATCGCACCGGCAAGCCCCCGGAACATGGGGATCATCCCGCCGAAGGAGTCCTTAACCTGACCACCCTGTTGCAGCAGGATCAGCCACGGACTTTGCCCGCCTGCAAGCTGCGTGGCCACGTCGGTGAACTGTGCAGGCAGCATACGCATGGCGGCTTTATACTGCCCGACGGAAATCCCCGCTTTCTGTGCAGCCAGCGCCTGTCGGCTCAGCGACTGTTCAACGACTGCCGCTGTTTTTTTCGCATCAGTTTCCGTACCGGAAAAATGACGCCTGACTCTGGCCATCTGCTCGTCAAATCTGGCCGCATCCAGACTTAAATCAACGACCAGATCGCCTACCGGTTCAGCCATACCGGACTCCTCCTGCGATCCCTTCTGATACTGTCATCAGCATTACGTCATCCTCCGTCATGTCCGCCACATCCGGGGAAGCAGGGATAACTTCATTCCCGTCCGGGCCAAAGCGGACACCTCCGGCAAGCCCTGCCGCTTTCTGCATCAGCACATCATCTTCAGGCTCTTCGTCAGCCTCGCGCCGGTTAAGCAGACTGAAATCCAGCGGATGCATATCCGGATCGCTGAAAAACAGGCTGAGCACGGTGTACGTCAGCCCGGAAAAGTGCATATCCAGCAGAACATCATGAAAATAATGGGTACTGTAAAAGCGGTGCCAGTCGGCATACTCCGTGGATGACATCCCGGCAAGCATGGCACGCCAGTCGGGTCGCCCCATCTCACGCGCCAGTTTCAGGGCAAAACTCAGCTCACCGTCGAACACTTTCCCGCAGAAACAGGCTCTGCAGGCCCGGCGTCCTCTGTCTGTTCAGGGGTATTATTCACAACAAACTCATACATACCGGACAGCCGGTACACCACGTTTTCAGCATGAGAAATTGCCTCCGTGGGCCAGGTGGTAAGCACTTCCTGCTCAATCTGTTTAACGGCTTCATTCATGGACGGCATCTGCGTCTTCTGCGGATGGTTATGCCACAGGGACATCGCCACCAGAAACGCGCCGGTTCTGATGGCGTCTTCCACAGTAAACTTCCGGTTGCTGTCTGACTCCGCCTGTTCTGCCTGCCGTTTCATCAGGGCGAGATGCTCAATACGCTGCAGGGCTGACAGTTCAGAAAGCGTGACGGTCACACCGTTATGTTCAAATGATTCGGTTTTCAGGAACATCTCTGACTCTCCGGATTAACTGGCGGTGACGGTGATTTCTGCAACCGCAGCAAACTCACCATTACCGGATACGACCGGAATGTTGACCTTACCTGCAGCAACGCCATTCACGGTGATGGTCATACCACTGACCGACACGGTGGCTTTTGTTTTATCCGCTGACACCGCACGGAAGCTCTTGTCGGTTGCGCCTTCCGGCTGGAATGCCACGGTCAGCGTGGTGCTCTTCCCTTTCACTACGGAAGCGCTGGCTGGCGTCACGGTCATACCGGTTGCCGCTGTTACCGTGCTGCGATCTTCTGCCATCGACGGACGTCCCACATTGGTGACTTTCACCGTGCGGGTGATCACTTCCTTCGCCGTCACCGCCTTACCGATACTGCTGATCCAGCCACGGAACACATCGACAGTGCCGTTCGGGAAGCGGATTTTATAGGCACGGGTATCGCCTTCATTAAACCACGCCAGCAGCGCCTGCTGCCCCTGCTCTCCGGGCATCCACGCCAGCGTGAAGCTGGTATCTCCGGCAGATTTCTGCCCCTGCCCGGTCGCGGTCCAGTCTGCATCTTCATCATCGAGATAGCTGTCGTCATAGGACTCAGCGGTCAGTTCGCCGGGCGTCAGGTCTTTAACTTTAGCCAGACGCGACCAGTCAACGTCTGAAAGCGGGTTCGCATAAGGGTCACCGTTCCCCTTATAAACCCACAGGGTGGTTCCGGCACCTTTCACCGGTATTGCTGGATTTGGTACAGGCATATCGTCCTCACATTTCATAGGTAATGACATACGTCAGATCGGCAGAACTCCACAGGCCCGCATCATCGTCGCGCCGGTAGTCATAGCCACTGGCCACCATACTGGTGATCAAATCTGACAGTGCCGGGATATCGCTCATCACCGGATAAATCCGGGACTCCATCCACGAATCCAGCTCTGAATCCGGCACCTGAGCAGGCAGGAAAACTTCGATATGCAGCTCCGCCTGCCAGGTATCGCTGTCCAGCTCTTCGCCCGTGTATTCAGCGCCGGTGAGATAAACGGCAACTGCCGGAAAATCTTCCTCATCAAAAACAGCGGGGCGACCATCAAAAAACGTCGCCCCGGTGTCATGCTTCTCCAGTGCATCCAGTACGGCTGCACGGAGTTCAGTATGTTTCATCGCTTTATTACCATCCTCAGTTGATGCTGCAGCGCATAGCCCAGCTCTTTCGGAAGACGCTCACGCCGTATCCGCTCAATATTCTGTTTAAACGCCGTGGTCAGCGGCACCGCCATCGGGATTTTCACCACATCAATGGGGTAACGGTTTTTCCCGGCCACACGCTGCATGACATGCCAGCGGCCATTTTTCAGTTGCTGAATAAACGCGCCGGGAATACGACGGTTTCCCACCACAAGCACGCTGCCGCCACCTTTCAGGGATGAACGCTGCCCCTTTTTACGACGCCTGCGTCGGGACAGGACAATCCGCGCGTTACCCAGCTTTATTACGGGCAAATCCCCCCGGTTAACCTTGATTCTGGCCTGCGGATTTTTGACCGTGGCCCTTTTCAGCCAGGCCCTTTCCTTTACCAGTTTCCGGCGTACCTTTGTCTCACGGGCAACCTGTGACGCCGACTGCGATATCGCGGATGAAGCAACGCGGTTAATGGCCATTGCGGCGGCACCGGGCACCGCCGTTCTGCTGATACGGCTGAGGTTTTCAACGGCCTGCTCAAGACCTTTTATGGCCATACATCCCCCTTTCAGCGGCGACGGTTAACGGCAGGCGGTACGCCCCGCCCAAGCCAGAGATGACAGCTTCCGCCATCATCCGGCGAAATCCGGTCTATCCAGAAGTTTTCCTCACCGATGGTCAGCGTGTCGCCGCGCCGCAGCTGCCGCACATCATCAGTCCGGACAAACAGGGACGGGCTGGAGCCTTCAACGCGTACGCCCTGTCCGGCATAGCTGATATTTTCAGGGTCATCAAAAACACCACGTATTACTGCGCCGGACTGCTCACCGGATGTCATGGTGGCTGACGTTCCCATGTACCCGCGTATCGTTTCATCGGCGCGGGCAATGGCAGCATCGAACAGGTTATCGAAATCAGCCACAGCGCCTCCCGTTATTGCATTCTGGCCAGGCCGCGCTCTGTCATTTCAGCTGCCACACCGGCAGAGACACGGAACGCCGTTCCCGGCAGCACAAATGCCACAGCCTCATCCCGCGTGGCGTGAAGTGCATCAGTATGCAGCGTCACCAGTGCCACAACCGTGACCAGATCAGCCGTATCAGTCACGGTATCCGGCTGCGCTGATACCACCTCATTTTCATGTCCGGTCAGCGCATTTTCCGGGCTGACAGATGTGTCCTGACCGGCAGCGTCATCCGTGTCATCAAGCTCCTCTTCCAGCTCTGCCACACGGAGCGCCAGTTCTTCTTTCGTCCCCGTCAGGCTGACATCACGGTTCAGTTGCTCACCCAGCACCTGAAGACGGGCAATCAGTTCATCTTTCGTCATGGACTCCTCCACAGAGAGAAAATGGCCCCGAAGGGCCATGATTACGCCAGTTGAACGGACACGAACTCATCAGGATCAGCCAGCAGCATCAGCGGTGCTGACTGAATCATGGTGAACTCTCGCGCCGGATCGCCGGATGTCTTCCAGTTTTTCGGATAACGGGGAGACGCATTAATACCCTCACTCAATGCATCCGCATCCTGAATACAGCCATAGGTGCGCAGACCGCGTGCATGAGTGTTACCCAGCACCATCGTGTTGTCCGGCAGGAAGTTCTTTTTGACGCCGTTTTCCACGTACTGTCCGGAATACACGACGATGGCCACATCGCCATACATCCCCTTATAGGACACCGCTTTACCCAGGGCTTTCACCGCTGTCTCCAGCTCGGAATGAGAGCCGCAACGGGTATCCAGCTTCTCCTTGACGGCTTTGAAGGAACGGAACAGCGCCCAGCCTTTCGGATCAAACACGATGATATTCACCACGCCGCTGGCGTTCAGCGCGTAGGCTTCGATATCGTCGGTCGGGTCATACGTGGACTTGTCACGCTTGCTCCACTCCGTGCCGCCGGACTGCGTGATGTTGTTCGCCGCACTGCGGCCCATATCCACCTCAACCGGATCGAAGGCTTCACCGGTCATGGTGTATTTGCCCTTGAGCACGGCAGAAACGGCCTGCATCTCTTCGACCTGAGCAATGGCCAACTCTTCGTCACGCATGTTCTGCAGGATGATGCGACGGCGGCGGTAAGCCGGGTCCGCCAGATTCTGCGGATCTTCATCCGGCAGGCGACGCAGGGTCATCTGCGGATTCACTTCATGCTTGGGTTTGACATATCCCGGCGTAAATTCAGAGGTGGAGCCGCCACGGGAACGGATAACCTCACCGGAAACAATCGGCGAAACGTACAGCGCCATGTTTACCAGTCCCGGAATTTGTGAGAGATAGACTTTCTCCGTAGTGAAGGGATAGCTCTCACGGAAAAAGAGACGCAGAAACAGCGGATCAAACTTAAATTTCTGCTCATTTGCCGCCAGCAGCTGGGCGGTTGTGTACATCGACATAAAAAAATCCCGTAAAAAAAGCCGCACAGGCGGCCTTTAGTGATGAAGGGTAAAGTTAAACGATGCTGATTGCCGTTCCGGCAAACGCGGTCCGTTTTTTCGTCTCGTCGCTGGCAGCCTCCGGCCAGAGCACATCCTCATAACGGAACGTGCCGGACTTGTAGAACGTCAGCGTGGTGCTGGTCTGGTCAGCATCAACCGCCAGAATGCCAACGGCAGCACCGTCGGTGGTGCCATCCCACGCAACCAGCTTACGGGTGGAGGTATCCAGCATCAGCGGGGTCATTGCAGGCGCTTTCGCACTCAATCCGCCGGGCGCGGTTGCCGTATGTGCCGGGTCACTGTTGCCCAGCGGCTGGTAATGGGTAAAGGTTTCTTTGCTCGTCATAAACATCCCTTACACTGGTGTGTTCAGCAAATCGTTAACGGCATCAGATGCCGGGTTACCTGCAGCCAGCGGTGCCGGTGCCCCCTGCATCAGACGATCCAGCGCAGTGTCACTGCGCGCCTGTGCACTCTGTGGTGCTGCGGCCAGAATGCGGCGGGCCGTTTCCACGGTCATACCGGGGGTTTCTGCCAGCACGCGGGCCTGTTCTTCGCGTCCGTGAGCCTCCTCACAGTTGAGGATCCCCATAATGCGGCTGTTTTCTGCCGCAACCGCAGCGGTGATCTGCGCGTTCACGTCCGGCTGCGCCGCGCTGGCGTTTTCGCCCTCCGTCGCTGGCACCACGTCAGTAACGTCAGCCTGCGAAGCAGTGGCTGAAACAGTTGTTGATTGAGTCTCTTTGGTCATTCGCCCTCCTGAGAGACGGGATTTACGTGCATCCAGTGCATCACGCATAACGGTGATCGCATCGGTGCTGTTGACAAGTTCATCAGCCAGTCCGGCATCAATGGCCTCCTGACCGCTGTACACTGCAGCCTCGGTATCCAGCACAGCCTGCACGGACAGGCCGGTATATGCCGACACCTTCTGCGCAAACATCTGGCGGGTTGCATCCATCCGGGACTGCAGTGTCTCCCGGACGTCATCCGGAAGATGGCTGTAGGGGTTGCCATCCACCTTATGGCTGCCGCTGTAAATCAGCGTGATTTCCACGCCCTGTTTCTCCAGCGCAGCACCGTAATTACTGTGAGCCATCATGACGCCGATGGAGCCTGTCCGGGCGGTCTGCGTGACCAGACGCCGGGAGGCGGCGCTGGCAAGCAACTGCCCTGCACTGCAGTTCATGTCATTGGCCAGCGCCCATACCGGCTTTATGTCACGCACACGGGCGATGATGTCAGCGCAGTCAAATGCCCCTGCCACCATTCCGCCGGGCGTGTCCATATCGAGCAGAATGCCGTCCACCATCGGGTCGCTGGTAGCCTGTTGCAGACGGGCGATAATGCCGTTGTAACCGGTCATCCCCGAATACGGCTGCAGCGCTCGCGTCCGACTGACCAGCGTGCCGGACACCGGCAGCACGGCGATGCCGTTCATGACCTGATAACTGCGGGCCTGTCGTGGTCCGTCATCATCAACGGATAACGCCAGCGCCGCGGGTGCCTCTCCGGCAGTCAGGCTGTCGCCGGATACCGCATCCGTCAGGCGGCTGATCCCAAGCTGGCCTGCAAGCGCACAAAAGAAAACCCGCGCATAGGTGGGTTCAAGCATCAGCGGCTCATTAAAGGCCATACTGGCAATATGCGGGAGATTACGCAGCTCTGCTGTCACTCTTCTCCTCCTCTGTTGATTGTCGCAGCCCGGATTCAAATGCCGCAGCCGCCCAGGCGGGCGGTTTAAGACCGGCTGCACGGCGCTCCATCGTTTCACGGACCTGCTGGGCAAAAATTTCCTGATAGTCGTCACCGCGTTTTGCGCACTCTTTCTCGTAGGTACTCAGTCCGGCTTCTATCAGCATCACCGCTTCCTGTACTTCTTTCAGACCATCGATGGCCATACGACCGGAGCCTATCCAGTCGCAGTTCCCCCAGGCACTTCGGGCTTCCTGAAAACTGAAGCGCGCTTTTGAAGGTAACGTCACCACGCGGCGAGCGATGGCCTCTTCCAGCCAGCACAGAAACATCTGGCTCGCCTGACGGGATGCGACGAATTTTCGCCGCCCCATAAAGTACGCCCACGACTCGTTCGCACTGGCCCGTGCCGTGGAGTAGCTCATCTGGGCGTAATTCCGGGAAAGCTGCTCATACGAGACACCCAGCCCGGCAGCGATATACCGCAACAGTGACTGCTCAAACACGGAGTAGCCGTTATCCGTGTCCTGAGCCGTCTGCAGGTTCAGTGAGTCCCCCGGCATCAGGTGCGGCACTTTTGCGCCTCCCAGCCGGACCGGTGCTGCGGCGTAATACGCGGCAATTTCACCAATCCAGCCGGTCAGCCTTTCCCGCTGCTCCTGACTGTTCGCGCCCAGAATAAAATCCATCGCTGACTGCGTATCCAGCTCACTCTCAATGGTGGCGGCATACATCGCCTTCACAATGGCGCTCTGCAGCTGCGTGTTCTGCAGCGTGTCGAGCATCTTCATCTGCTCCATCACGCTGTAAAACACATTTGCACCGCGGGTCTGCCCGTCCTCCACGGGTTCAAAAACGTGAATGAACGAGGCACGCCCGCCGGGTAACTCACGGGGTATCCATGTCCATTTCTGCGGCATCCAGCCAGGATACCCGTCCTCGCTGACGTAATATCCCAGCGCCGCACCGCTGTCATTAATCTGCACACCGGCACGGCAGTTCCGGCTGTCGCCGGTATTGTTCGGGTTGCTGATGCGCTTCGGGCTGACCATCCGGAACTGTGTCCGGAAAAGCCGCGACGAACTGGTATCCCAGGTGGCCTGAACGAACAGTTCACCGTTAAAGGCGTGCATGGCCACACCTTCCCGAATCATCATGGTAAACGTGCGTTTTCGCTCAACGTCAATGCAGCAGCAGTCATCCTCGGCAAACTCTTTCCATGCCGCTTCAACCTCGCGGGAAAAGGCACGGGCTTCTTCCTCCCCGATGCCCAGATAGCGCCAGCTTGGGCGATGACTGAGCCGGAAAAAAGACCCGACGATATGATCCTGATGCAGCTGGATGGCGTTGGCGGCATAGCCGTTATTGCGTACCAGATCGTCCGCGCGGGCATTGCCACGGGTAAAGTTGGGCAACAGGGCTGCATCCACACTTTCACTCGGTGGGTTCCACGACCGCAACTGCCCTCCAAATCCGCTGCCACCGCCGTGATAACCGGCATATTCGCGCAGCGATGTCATGCCGTCCGGCCCCAGAAGGGTGGGAATGGTGGGCGTTTTCATACATAAAATCCTGCAGGTCCCCTGCGTCGCTGTGTCATGCCGGTCTGCACTTCCAGCTCTGCAATGTATTTTTTCAGGTCAGACACGGAAGTGGCCGTAAACTCCACCCTTCGTCCGTCTTTCTGTACTGTTGCCACCCGTTTACCTGTCATCAGGTCATGCAGTGCCGCACGGGCAGCGGCAAGTTCTTCCTGTCGCGTCATTCATCCTCTCCGGATAAGGCACGGGCGTAATCTGCCAGTGTTTTCTTGTTGGTTGCTGCACCATCCTCTTCCTGCAGGCTCGCCAGCAGTGCACTGAGATCCAGCTGCCAGCGGGAAATACTGATGCGCAGCGCCGCCAGCGCATAAACGAAGCAGTCGAGCGCCTCATTGCGTCGCTTTTTGCTGTCCCACAGTATTTTTTTCCTGCCATCCACCCATTTTTCGACCTGCTCTTCAGCAGTCAGCTGCTGCGCTTCGGTCAGATCAAAAATATCCGGGTTATTCGGGAAGTGAACGGCACCGGGAAGCGGTTCATCCCCTTCCGGCGTCAGTGTGAAGCGGTTATAAATCTGCTCTTTCGCGGTATCCGTACCGATTTCGGTAAGGTAAACCCCGTTTTTGTTTCGCTTACGAGGCATGCTGGCCACCGGCTTACCGTAGACGGATGCCCCTTTAATGGGGATCACCCGGAACAGCCCATGCTTTTTCGAGCGTTCATACACAATGGTCGGGTCAATCCCGCCAGTATCCCAGCAGATACGGGATATCGACATTTCTGCACCATTCCGGCGGGTATAGGTTTTATTGATGGCCTCATCCACACGCAGCAGCGTCTGTTCATCGTCGTGGCGACCCATAATAATCTGCCGGTCAATCAGCCAGCTTTCCTCACCCGGCCCCCATCCCCATATACGCATTTCGTAGCGGTCCAGCTGGGAGTCGATACCGGCGGTCAGGTAAGCCACACGGTCAGGAACGGGCGCTGAATAATGCTCTTTCCGCTCTGCCATCACTTCAGCATCCGGACGTTCGCCAATTTTCGCCTCCCACGTCTCACCGAGCGTGGTGTTTACGAAGGTTTTACGTTTTCCCGTATCCCCTTTCGTTTTCATCCAGTCTTTGACAATCTGCACCCAGGTGGTGAACGGGCTGTACGCCGTCCAGATGTGAAAGGTCACGCTGTCCGGCGGCTCAATCTCTTCACCGGATGACGAAAACCAGAGAATGCCATCACGGGTCCAGATCCCGGTCTTTTCGCAGATATAACGGGCATCAGTGAAGTCCAGCTCCTGCTGGCGGATGACGCAGGCATTATGCTCGCAGAGATAAAACACGCTGGAGGGGTCATCCGGCGTCCATTTGAGGCCAAACGGCGTCTCTTTGTCGCCAAATTTAAGATACTGCTCCTCCCCGCAGTGCGGGCAGGCAACATGAAAACGCATAAAATGCGGGGATTCACTGGCTGCACGCTCAATCTGGCAGGTGCCTCTCACTTTGGGCGTGGAGCCACGGATGGACTTTGGCCAGACCGAGCCTTCAATACGTTTGTCGCCAAGGAACGTCGGAGAGCCTTCCTGTTCAATATCCTCATCAAAGGCAGCAAGTTCATCATAACCCGCCACATCCACCGACTTTTCACGGTAGTTTTTTGCCGCTTTACCGCCCAGGCACCAGAAGCCACGACCATTGGAAAAACGCTTCATAGTGAGCGTGTTATCCCGGTGCTTTTTGCCATACCACGGAGCCAGCGCCAGCAGCGACGGAATATCGCGGATGGTCGGCTCAACGTGGGTTTTCATAAAGTTCTCGGCATCACCATCCGTCGGCAACCAGATAAGGGTGTTGCGCTGCTTATGCTCTATGAAGTAGGCATAAACACCCAGCAGCATTTTGGAATAACCAACACGGGCAGACTTCACCACATTCACCTCGCGGACGTAGTCACTGCCCATCGCATTCATGATGGCCCGCTGAAAGGGCAGTGTTTCCCAGCGCCCTTCCTGGTATGCGGATTCTTTCGGGAGATAGTAATTGGCATCCGCCCATTCAACGGCGGTCTGTGGCTCCGGCCGGAACAGTGAGCGAAGCCCGGCGCGGACAAAATGCCGCAGCCTGTTAACCTGACTGTTCGATATATTCACTCAGCAACCCCGGTATCAGTTCATCCAGCGCGGCTGCTTTGTTCATGGCTTTGATGATATCCCGTTTCAGGAAATCAACATGTCGGTTTTCCAGTTCCGGAAAACGCCGCTGCACCGACAGGGGGATCCCGTCGAGAATACTGGCAATTTCACCTGCGATCCGCGACAGCACGAAAGTACAGAATGCGGTTTCCACCACTTCAGCGGAGTCTCTGGCATTCTTCAGTTCCTGTGCGTCGGCCTGCGCACGCGTAAGTCGATGGCGTTCGTACTCAATAGTCCCTGGCTGGAGATCTGTCTCGCTGGCCTGCCGCAGTTCTTCAACTTCCCGGCGCAGCTTTTCGTTCTCAATTTCAGCATCCCTTTCGGCATACCATCTTATAACGGCGGCAGAGTCATAAAGCACCTCATTACCCTTGCCACCGCCTCGCAGAACGGGCATTCCCTGTTCCTGCCAGTTCTGAATGGTACGGATACTCGCACCGAAAATGTCAGCCAGCTGCTTTTTGTTGACTTCCATTGTTCATTCCACGGACAAAAACAGAGAAAGGAAACGACAGAGGCCAAAAAGCCCGTTTTCAGCACCTGTCGTTTCCTTTCTTTTCAGGGGGTATTTTAAATAAAAACATTAAGTTACAACGAAGAAGAACGGAAATGCCTTAAACCGGAAAATTTTCATAAATAGCGAAAACCCGCGAGGTCGCCGCCCCGTAACCTGTCGGATCGCCGGAAAGGACCCGAAAAATGATAATAATTATCATCTGCATGTCACAACGTGCATCTACGCCATCAAACCACGTCAAATAATCAATTATGACGCAGGTATCATATTAATTGATCTGCATCAACTTAACGTAAAAACAACTTCAGACAATACAAATCAGCGACACTGAATACGGGACAACCTCATGTCAACGAAGAACAGAACCCGCAGAACAACAATCCGCAACATCCGCTTTCCTAACCAAATGATTGAACAAATTAACATCGCTCTTGATCAAAAAGGGTCCGGGAATTTCTCAGCCTGGGTCATTGAAGCCTGCCGCCGGAGACTGTGCTCAGAAAAAAGAGTTTCTCCTGAAGCAAACAAAGAAAAGAGTGACATTACTGAATTGCTCAGAAAACAGATCAGACCAGATTGAAGCAATTTAGATAATCGTGCAGACTACGCCCCTCATATCACATGGAAGGTACTACAATGGCTCAGGTTGCCATTTTTAAACAAATATTCGATAAAGTGCGAAATAATTTAAACTATCACTGGTTTTATTCTGAACTAAAACGTCACAATGTCTCACATTACATTTACTATTTAGCCACAGAGAATATTCATCTTGTTCTTGAAAACGATAATACGGTTTTAATAAAAGGACAGGGTAAGGTTGTAAATGTAAGATTTTCAAAAAATAAATGCCTTATAGAAGCCACATTAAAAGGATTCAAATCAGGAGAGTTATCATTTTACGAATACAGGAAAAATCTTGCTACAGCAGGGGTTTTCAGATGGATTACAAATATCCACGAAAACAAAAGGTATTACTATACCTTTGATAATTCATTACTCTTTACTGAGAACATTCAGAACACTACACAAATATTTCCGCACTAAATCATAACGTCCGGTTTCTTCCGTGCCAGAACCGGACTCGCTGGCATGATGAAATATGTGTACCCGGTAACCCCGGTGTGCATCGTTTTTGATTATTCCCGCACACTCGCGCAGAAGGAGTTCCCCGTCGGGCTACGGTCTCTGTTAATACGGGAATACGGCGACGATACAGCGCATGATGTGTCAGGCTTGAATACCTTTATCCTTTAAAAGGGATATCAGTTAAGTTATCCCGTGTAGGGTATAAGCCATTATCAAAGCCACTCTGTAGGGAATGGCTTTTGTGATGGCATCACTTACTCTTTACGCTGCTATCCCACTCATCCCGGAATTTTGATGGGTTATTGAAACCTTCTGCTGACATAACAACTCCTTCAATGTTTGGCTGAAATTAGGATGTCTTTCCATCAGTCCGCCACCACAAAGAATCTTTTTTGCCATAAGGCAGGAGGTTCATCTTTCAGTGGCTGCCGGTGTTATTTCCCCACTTACTGGCTTGGGTTGTTTCGTGGTACTGCCGTTAACTGGTGGCGCACAGATTTAGTTAAATCCGTTCTCGCCTGAACTATCTTTTACATACCCGGATTGTGGGGATGTAAATCACGGTTTCATTATCAAGCCCACCAGTAGATGGGCTTTGTAATGAAGAGTTGTTATGAAAATTGCTCTAAACAAGCATTAATAGCCATCAGAAGTAATCGCTACAGATTTCAATCCCTCAATGTCATCCTTGGACAGGGCGAACCATTCACCGTGCTTTCTCTTTGCGGCAAATTTGCGATGAAGCATGTTTTCAGTTTCTCTTCCACCAGGGATCAGGCACTTAAGCTTCAAGCAGTCTGGTCCAGAGTTGCCAAGCGATTTGATGCGTTGTGGAATGTTGGATGAATACCCAATTTTGGTTAGCCCAGTTTTCTTCGATGACAAAACGTATACCTGAGGAGGTTCTTTTCTCTGGTCTTCCATTACACGTCTCATTGTTGCCATAAGTCCGCCGTGCATCAGCATTTCAACAAAGAACGCTGACCGAACACCTGACGACTTAAGCATGCCAGAAAATTCACTTGCCAATTCCATTAACTCTGCGATGTTTTCAGGAACTTTTTGGCAGTTATCTTCCTTGTATAAGGAAATCATTCTTTGAAGCTTTTCTTCTAATTGGTTCATAGCGTCTTTACCTTTTAGAAAGTGAGCCTGTCTCACAGAAAAGCCGCCCCGAGATGGTCGCCACCATATACGGCAGTTCTCAGGCTCAACTTTCTGAAAGGCTCGGGTGATGTAATATGCGCGTGAGATGCGCTGTGAAATTCAGATGTAAAAAAAGCCCCGCATCGCGAGGCTCATTAAATGGACTTTGTGATTTGCAAAAAAATTATTTCAGGCATTGCGTCCTGATGTATTCCTGCAGGTAGTTAACCTGCGCGGTTATCTTGTCGATTCCACTTCGGAGACGGTAATAATTGAGTTCAGCATCTGCTGTAAGTCCTGGGCTTTCTCCATCGCCCATGCCGCTGGCTCCGGTCGTTGACTTTGCACAGGTGGCGGCGACTTGCAGGCGCTTACGCCCAGCAGAAACATCAGCACGGAGACTTTCGATAGTCGCGTTAGCATCAGCAAGCTCCTTT
>ERZ1034984.2190-NODE-2190-length-16241-cov-5.761337_pt1 | contig 16241 bp, 15 predicted proteins | sample MGYA00520589_ERZ1034984 | MGnify/ENA primary metagenome ERZ1034984 (study PRJEB33766, sample SAMN09781790) | gut metagenome | biome: gut microbiome | host: Homo sapiens | place: Madagascar | study: EMG produced TPA metagenomics assembly of the PRJNA485056 data... | reverse complement strand
GTCTTTACTAATGTCAATCTTTTTTGTATAATAATTTCAAAATTATCGCTATATTAATGATAGAAACGACGAAAGAAGGGGTTCAATGTCTGCAGCCAAGCATATTTCACCAGCCAGTGTCGGCATCTCTGCGGCGCTGAACAATCGCCACGCTTTTCGCGAAGGGATGCGCGACGGTATCCCGATCGCGCTGGGTTATTTTGCGGTGTCCTTTTCCCTGGGCATCCAGATGGGAAACATCGGCCTATCCGCCTTTCAGGGGTGGTTGATGAGCGCGCTGGTCAATGCGTCCGCCGGCGAATACGCGGCGCTCACCGTCATGGCAGCGCTGGGTACTTATCTCGAGCTTTTCATCATCACACTGGTGGCCAACGCCCGCTATATGCTCATGAGCTGTGCGCTCAGCCAGCGCTTTGCGCCGGACACGCCGTTCATCCACCGCTTGCTGGTGGGTTTCGGGATCACTGACGAGATCTTTGGCATTTCGATCGCGCGACCAGGCTATGTCAATCCATACTACAGCTACGGCGCCTTCGTCGTTGCTTCGCCAGGCTGGTCCATCGGCACGGCGCTGGGGATCATCGCTGGCAATATCCTGCCGATGATCGTGACCAACGCGCTGGGCGTGGCGCTTTTCGGCATGTTCCTCGCGATCATCATCCCGCCTGCACGCGAAAATCGCGTGGTTGGCGTGGTGGTCATTGTGAGCTTTGCAGCGAGCTATCTTTTCAGCGTGCTGCCAGGGGTTTCTGCCCTTTCCGACGGCACGCGCACGATTATTCTGACGATCGTTATCAGCGCTGTCGCTGCGCTCCTCTTCCCTGTGAAGCAGGGCGCTCCTGCAAAGGAGGCTGAATAATATGGAACACAACACCTATCTCTACATCGCGGTGCTCGCCATCACCTGCTATCTTATCCGCGTGCTGCCGCTGACGTTGATCCGCAAGCCGATCACGAATGTGTTCGTACAATCCTTCCTCTATTATGTGCCGTATGTGACGCTCGCCGTCATGACCTTCCCGGCGATCCTCACCGCCACCGCTTCGCCGCTTGCCGGCGCTGCCGCATTGGCCATCGGGATCATCACCGCCTGGAAGGGCGCCAGCCTCTTCCAGGTTGCCTGTGCCTGCTGTGGGATCGTGCTGGTGCTGGAATTCTTTATTTGAAAACAATAGGCAAACCCGCTGCTGAAACACGATCGTTTCGGCAGCGGGTTTTGTTTGACATGTACTTTCTTCGGCTGTACAATGACAGTACAGGAGGTGTTATCAGTGGAAAAGACCGCAACATTAAACTGCCGTGTTAATCCATCCGTAAAAAGTCAGGCCGAAGCAATTTTATCTCGATTAGGCATTCCAATGTCAACTGCAATCGATATGTATCTTAATCAAATCGCGTTGACTGGTGGAATCCCCTTTGCTGTCACATTACCACAACCACCACGTTCCATTAACATGGACCTGATGACCGAAGAGGAGCTTGATGCGACTTTCAAAAAGGGTCTTGACGATGCCAAAGCAGGGCGTGTACGCAATGCCGCTGAAGCCTTTGCAGAATTTCAAAGGACTCATCAATAATGGAACAGTACGAAATCTTCATTACCGATAAGGCTTTTGTTGATATGGAGCAAATCTATGAGTACATTGCTGGTCAATTACTGGCACCACAAACAGCCTTGCATCAATATCGTAGAATCGCTGAAGAAATTTTGTCGCTGAATATTTTTCCAGAACGAATTCGTCAGATTGACCATCCAAGAACAACGCAACATCCAAATACAAGAATGATGCGTGTTGACAATTATGTCGTTTTCTTCTATATCGAGAATCATACTGTGATTGTCACTGATGTTCTCTATGGAGCATCCAACTTGCAAAATTGAATGAAAAACTTACCGCAAACAAACAGCCGGTGCGAAACGTTGACGTTTCGCACCGGCTGTAAACTTCTGATCAGAAATTAGAGCATCAGCATCTTTGCGAGTGGATAGCCGATAAAGATGTACATCACGAGGGACAGGATGCAGACTGGGAAACCGATCTGCAGGATATCCTTGGTGTTGTAGATGTGCTTCATGCCGTGCATCAGACCAGCGTGTGGGGAAGCGGCAGGGGTCAGCATGGCAACGAATACCATGAGGATGACGCCTGTAGCAACTGGCATTGGATCGATGCCGAGCTGGTTGGAGAAGTTCAGTACGACTGGCATGAGTACAACGGCCATAGCGGCGTTGTTCGCAAAGTTGGTGAGGATCAGGGCGATGGTGAACATGATGGCAACGAATACCATTTCACTGCGACCGCCGAGGACAGGGGTCAGGCTGCTGACGAGGAAGTCAGGCACACCGGTAGCCTCGTCGGAAAGGGTGTTGGCGCCGTAAACGGCTGCTGCGATCATGAAGAAAATGCCCCAGTTAAACTGACGATATGCAGTTTCTTTGAAGTCAAGGAGCGGTTTGCCCTGCCATTTTACGATCAGGAATACGCAAACCCAAAGAACAGTGATACCGAGAGGCCCAAGGAAGCCAAGAGCAGTACCGAGAAGGTTATCAGGGAAGAAGCTTGGGAACAGGATCATGATCAGGTAAATAGGGATCATGTAGAGATAGAGCTTCTGCTGCAGGTTCATTGGAGGCAGCGGCATCTGTTTTTCGATCATCGCTGGGTCGACCGCTTCGAGCTTGGAAAGGTCAACGCGAAGAACGAACTTAACGAAGATGATGTAGATGGTCATGATCAAAGTGGTCATGATCAGGCAAACTGCCATATACTGACCCATTGGGATGGTCATTGGGTTCCCCATAGCGGCAGTCATGCTCTGGAATGCTGCGTAAGGGATCAGCTGAGCGCCCATGAATGGGAACAATGGCTGAGACAGGGTGCCGGCTGCGAACATACCGACGAAGAAATATTTCCAGAAACGGTCTTCTCTCTTCACGCCGAGGGTTTCCATCAGGCTGAGGGAGATAGGCCACAGAATGATGAGTGCGGTGATAGGGCTGCAGACTGCGGACAGTGCAAATACGCAGGCATAGAATACGGCCCAGAATACGACTGGACGACCCTTGAAGATCTTACGGGTCAGGAACCATTTTGCAATGTACTTGGTATCGCCGACGGAGTCCATGGCACCAAAGAGAACCATTGCGAACAGGGTCAGGAGTACGGTGTAGTTACCAACGGCGTTCATCCAGAGGCCATTGAAGCCGCCTTCGCCGCCATAACCGGAGATACCCAACATGAACAGACCGACCAGAGATGGCCAGAGGGTGTCACAGGCACTCCACAGATAAACCATGCCCAGGAAGGCGCCTACGCAGCGCATCCCGAGTGGGGTGATCGAGCCGATCGGTGGCATGAGCCAGAAGAGGGCGATGATACCGAAGCCGACGACCAAATGAATCGGATACAGATTAAGCTTTTTCTTTGCTTCACTCATTTTTCTCATCCTTTCCTTTTCCTTGAGTGATCGCTGAAACTGTATAACAATTAGTATGATTTATTATTCCCATTTCAGCTTTTCTTATGGGTGTATTATAGACCTAATTAATCTCATTGATTAGTAGTCTGGACTCCACATCGCTTCATATTCTTCATTTTTTTGTTACTCTCTCCAAAAATCCTCCCACGGAAATATAAAAAAGCACCCATCTCATTACAGAGACGGGTGCTGGATAAGCAATGATCTGATATTAAAGCATCAGGAGCTTGCAGAGTGGGTAGCCAACGAAGATGTAGAGCACCAGCGCGAGAATGCAGATTGGGAACCCGACAGCTAGGATTTCCTTGGTGCTGTAGATTTTCTTCATGCCGTGCATCATGCCAGCGTGTGGAGATGCGGCTGGGGTCAGCATGGCAACGAAGACCATGAGGATAACGCCGGTGGCCACAGGCATTGGGTTGATGTCGAGCTGATTGGAGAAATTCAGCACGACTGGCATGAGCGTAACGGCCATGGCGGCGTTGTTGGCAAAGTTGGTGACGATGAGCGCCACGGTGAAGAGGATGGCCACGAAGACCATTTCGCTGCGACCACCGAGAAGCGGCGTCAACACATTGATAAGGAAGGTTGGGATACCGGTTTCTTCATTAGAAAGGGTATTGGCGCCATAAACAGCGGCAGCGATCATAAAGAAGATGCCCCAGTTAAACTGGCGATAAGCAACTTCCTTGAAGTTGAGGAGTGGCTTGCCATCGATATGCACGATGAGGAAGAGCATGATCCAGAACACAGCAATGCCGAGAGGCCCGATGAAGTTGACGGCCTGGCAGATGGTGAAATCTGGGAAGAAGCTTGGCACGAGCATCATGATCAGGAAGCATGGCACCATGAGCAGGTAGATCTTCTGTGGCAGGGTCATCAGAGGCAGCGGCATCTGCTTTTCAACCATTTCTGGGTCGATGGCTTTGAGCTTGGACATATCAACACGCAGCACAAATTTCACTATGGCGATATAGACAGTCATGATGAGCGCGGTCATCACGATGTCGACAATCATGTACTGCAGCATTGGGATGGTCATTGGGTTGCCCATGGCGGCGGTCATGCTCTGGAACGCTGCGTAAGGAATGAGCTGCGCACCCATGAATGGGAAGAGCGGCTGCGACAGCGTAGCAACGGCGAACATGCCGACGAAGAAATAGCGCCAGATCTTGTCGTCTCTGGCGATGCCCATCGTATCCATGAGGGTGATGCCGATCGGCCAGAGAATGATCAGCGCGGTCATTGGCTGGCAAACAGCGCTGATGGCGAAGACGCAGAGATAGAAGATCGCCAGGAAGGTCACAGGACGGCCCTTGAAGATCTTTCTGGTCAAGAACCACTTGGCAATATACTTGGTGTCGCCGATCTCATCCATGCCCCCGAAAAGCACCATGGAGAAGAGCGTCAGAAGTACGGTGTAGTTACCAACGGCGTTCATCCACAGGCTGTTAAAACCTGCAGCATCGTAGCCAGAAATGGCCAGCATAAACAGCCCGACCAAACTTGGCCACAGTGTATCACAGGCACTCCAGAGATAAACCATCCCCAGGAAGGCACCTGCGCAGCGCATCCCCAGCGATGTGATCGGATCGATCGGTGGCATGATCCAGAATAATGCGATGAGACCAAAGCCAATCACAAGGTGGAGTGGATACAAGCTGCGTTTTTTCTTTGCTTCACTCACTTTTTAATTCATCCTTTCCTTTGTTCGCGAGATTTTTTACGGAATTTTGCGATGATTAACGTATGTTTATCGCTAAAATTCCATTTTCGCTTATCATTAATATTTTAGCGGTTTTTCAGGCTTTTCGAACGTAGCCCAGGCTACAAAAATGGTCGCATTCGGTCTTACATTGAACAATATTTTCTGTTATTATGATAAGCAGAACGCGGGTCCTGCGCCCTTTCCGCGTTTCAAGAAACTGTTAACAACATCGTTCATCATACAGGAGGCTTCCATGGATCAATCGGCCATTGCAGAATTAACAACCTTTCCTGTCGTACATTTCCGCAAAGGCGACAGCATTTTTGACTATGACGAAAATCCAGGCGAATTTGTCTACTATCTCGCCGAGGGCTATGCCATGCGCCAGGTCACAACGATCGCCGGTGAAGAAATCTTCTTTGAAGAATACCATCCCGGCAAAACTGTCTATGCCCTGCTCGGCCCTTACATCCTCTACACAACGATCCCGCCGATGAACGGCAACACAATGATCGCCCAAACAGACATCACCGCCCATAAGCTCACAGCGATCGAGTTCGACGCTTTTCTCGACCACCATCCCGAAGTGATGAAAGAGCTCCTGCGCCGACTTACCGCTGAATACACCATGCTCATGAACAACTTCATCGCCAAGCAGAAAGGGCAGGCTGCACCGCGCGTCGCCGGATTTATCCTTGAGCGCGCAAAAGAGCGCAACGGCGAGCTCGTACTCACCCGCTGCTCCAGCGTTTCAGATATCGCGCGCTTTCTCGGCATGCATCGCATCACCGCCAACAAGATCATCCTGGCGCTGCGTCATGCCGGCGCCATCACCTACAACGACGACAACGAGCTGGTCGTCACCAACGCACAGCTTCTCGAAGAATTTGCGCAGAGCGAGCGCAAGATCGACTACAAAAAATAAAACAGGCGCTCGCCAGCACCTGTTTGCAAACAATGCGAAACGCCACCAAAACGATCCGGAGGGAGTGTTTTGGTGGCGTTTCATGATAAGCAGAAAATAAAACGAAGAAGGATTGATGAAGAAGAAATTCTATTTGGTTACTTCCATTTGTGGATCCCCTGATCCACCTTATGATTTTATCCCATTACTTTTCTTCATGTCTATTATAAACTTTTCTTTTTAGAATTGCAAGCCCCTTTGCATCATTTTCTTTGCGTATTTTGCAGAAATCACCGTACAATAGAGCCAGCCCATTTATTAAGGAGGAAAACGCCCATGTTCACCACCAACGATCTGCTCATCGTCATCGATATGCAGAACGATTTCATCGACGGCGCCCTTGGCACCAAAGAAGCAGCAGCCATTGTTGATGCTGTCGCAGAACGCATCCGCCGCCACAACGGCACCGTTTTTTATACCCTCGACACCCACGGCGACGACTATCTCCAAACCCAGGAAGGCCATTATCTGCCCGTCGTGCACTGCCTGAAAGGCACCGACGGCTGGGCCTTGAATGAGACCATTGCCCGCGCGCTGAAAATGCAGAACGCCACCGGTTTTGAAAAACCAACCTTCGGCTCCACAAAGCTCATGCGCGCCGTCGAAGACGCACACGTCGAACGCCCATTCACATCGATCACCCTCATCGGCGTCTGCACAGACATCTGCGTCATCGCCAACGCTATGCTGTTGAAAGCGGCACTGCCAAACGTCCCGATTTACATCGACGCCGCCCTCTGCGCCGGCGTCACGCCGCAGAGCCACGACAATGCGCTGGCCGCAATGGAAGCCTGCCAGATGGCGGTCATCCATGCTTGAACGCGTCGACCACACCCTCGTTCCCTGGGCAGATGACAAAAGCCGCGTGCTCGTTTTGGGCACAATGCCGTCGCCAAAATCCCGCGCCCGCGGTATGTATTACGGACATCCGCAGAATCGTTTCTGGCCGACGCTGGCCACGCTCTGGCAGGAGCCACGGCCAGAATCACCCGAAGCCGCGCGCGATTTTGCAGCGCGTCACCACATCGCGCTTTGGGACGTGCTCGCCAGCTGCGCCATCGACGGCGCCGCCGACAGCTCCATCGCCGATCCTGTGCCCAACGATGTGCCAGCGCTGCTTACGCGCTATCCCAATATCCAGCACATTGTCACCACCGGGAAAAAAGCAGCCGATCTCTACCGTCGCCATCTGGAACCGCTGACCGGCATCCGCGCAGTGGCCCTGCCCTCCACCTCCGCCGCCAACCGCGGCTGGTGGCCGGATGACAAGCTGGTCAGCGCATACCGCACCCTCTATGATCTTGTGGAAGGAGAGATGACCCATGGATCCAGCAAACCTCTTTGAGCCCGGCGAACCCATGCCAGAAGAAGTCACCACCGTGCTCTACGAATCTGCCACCACTCGCGTCGAACAGATCATCAGCTGGGGACAGGCCACAGCCGAAAGCTTCTGGTACGATCAGGCAGAAGACGAATGGCTCATTCTGCTCAAAGGCCGCGCCGTCCTCCGCTACGACGATGGCAGCCTCATCGCCCTACGCAAAGGCAAGCCGCATCTGATCCCAGCCCACGCCCGTCACCAGGTCGCCGCCACCACCGCACCAACGATCTGGCTGTGCGTGTTCAGTAAGATAAGCGAAGAATAAACAAACGCCTGCGCGCGGACACATCGTCCGCTGCGCAGGCACTTTGCTTTACAGAGCAAGCCAGAACATATAGATGCCAACGGCAAAAATGAGGGCGCCGAGGATTTTTTCGCTCCAGAACGAAAATCGCTCGTAATGGGCGCTGCCTTTGAGGCGCTGCACAAAACCGACGGAGGTGCCGGCGATGAGCACGAGCACGCTGTGCCCGGCGGCGTAGCAGAGCATGAGCAGGATGCCCCAGAAAAACCGTCCGTCTCCGGCGATGATGGCGAGAAGGGCGACAAGGATCGGCGTTGAGCAGGGGCTGGCAAAAATACCGGCGAGGATGCCGGTGAGAAAAGCGCCGACGAACCCACGCCGACCGTTCTTTTCAAGCACGTCGGTTTCAGGGATGATGTTGATGACGTCCCAGATCTGCAGAGCCATCAGAAACATGAGCAAGCCCAGGATGATGTGCCAGATCGCTGAGTCGGTCCCCAGAAGATGACCGACGGAGGTTGCAAAGAGTCCGAGCGCCACGAAGGTGCAGGCGGTTCCACCAGCGAAGGTGAGCGAATAAAGAAAGGCGCGCTTCGTTGTTTTTTCGCCGAGTCCGCTGATATAGCCAACGATCAGCGGTATGCTCGACAGGCAGCAGGGCGTGAACGCGGCGAGCACGCCAGCTATGAGCGCGAGCAGCGGGCCAAGCCAGGGCATCTGGGCGATCACCATGACGATCTGTTCGACCCAGCTATCGATCATCGCATCCATGTACAACAGCCTCCTTATTCGATATTATTTCTATTTCATCAGAAAGTGTTTTTATTTTACGCCAAAACGCTGAAAATTGCACGCAAAAAGAAACGCCCATCTCTTTCCTCTCGGGAAACAGAAAGGGCGTTCATTGATTTTCAGCCGCGACAAAGTTTTTCGATCCAATCCAGTAACATAGTATATTAAAATTCTCCTGTCAAAATATCTTGAACAATTGCACCTTCATTTTGAGCTGGCAAACGAACGCCTCCTAAAACAGCCATCGTCGGAGCAATATCCGTCTGCTTAATAAAATGATTTGTTCTGTAATTTTTCTTAATTCCAGCACCAGCTGCCACAAAAATAGGCGATACTGACGTTTGATAATAGCCTCGCTGCGTTGGAAGAGCATCCTGGTGAATAATATTGAATCCTTCTTCCATGAAAAGCACCAAATCACCACATTCAGGTCCACCTACTCCCAAAATCGCCGCATCACGCTTACGCAACACCACAGATACTACTCGGCGATTGGTCACCGGATCACGATAGTTATACAACGCACTTATAATTTCATCTTCCAGCGCGTATTGATCTTCAGGATTGACAATACCATAATCTTGCCGCCCCTTAAGATTAATATAAATATGTCCACCACGAGTCACAATAGCTCGTGTTTTAGTCCAATCAATTTTACGAATACGCTTTCCATTGTCATCTTTTTGCAATACAGTAAAACCTAATTCTTCCATCAAAGGCGCACACAGAACACTTTCAGTCACAACCGGCGGATGGTTCTCTTCGACAATCAAGCCATGATCTGAAACCAAGAAAATAGTCCACCCCTGATCAAGATATGGTAAAAATCTGGCAATATAACGATCGGTTTGTGCATACACTTCATCTATAGCGTCCTGATAAAATTTCTCATCATTTTCCCAGGTATTGCGATGTTTTGCCAAATGCCAATATTTATGTCCAACATTATCCACATTATGAATGTGTGAAAAAATAATCTCAAAGCGGTTTTCATCCATTAAAGATGTCAGGCAATCTGCTTGCCACTGGCAATAAGCTTCCCAGCATGGAAGTTGCAATTTGGTCACATTATCATGATCTTGAGAAGAAAGCAGGCAGGCGAGGGTAGCAATGCCGTTTTTCTCATTCATTTCTTTTAACAACGACTTCGGATGCCATACTAGATCATTATTGACATCCAAAGCATTACCAATATAAATCTTTACTCGCGAACCATCTTTTGCCATTTCCATAATACGCATAGGACGAGAAACCATTTTTGTCGTTCCATCTTCTTCAATAAGTTCGTCACGATAATCCAGCATCAATTCATCATTATTCAATACGAAGATAGGTTGAAGATCTTTCTTACTTCTATAGATGGCAACTTGATCGTAATCGCCATTATCATTTTTTAATATCAGACAAGGTCTTCTAACTGTGCCCGCCCCTAACAGTAAAATAAACTCTTTTTCGTCATATGTTTCAAACGCCCAGCCACTCGCCGACTTAATCGGAGAATTAATAATATCTGCATTATTTGCTGCCAACAGATTAATTTCTGTTTCAGATTCGTCCATAGAGAACCAATCAATCTCTTTTACTTTGCCATCTACAAGGCCTGTTGCCTTATTAGCGGTCATCTCTTCGTCATCAACAACAAAATTTTCAAGGTCCTTAATAACACAGCCAGCCACACCGGTCTCTGTACTATCATGCGCAGAAAAACGCAGTGTCTCTATGTCGGTAGCCGCTAAACAAAATTTCTCACCATCAACTTGTGCAGTTCCACTTCCGATATTTGTAGGCTGCGTTCCGTCAACAACAGCGAGGTTTGGACTATCACTGGTTGGAGGCCAACTGGACCCCGGCCAATGCCATACAAGTGTTTTTTTACCAGCTTCTGCAAAAACGTTCCACAATTGCTCCGCTTTACAACTTCTTGAATCCAGAGCATAAACAACAGTATCTAATTTCTTAGGATGTTGGTTAAAAAAGGCACTAATACCATGAACGCGCGGAGTGGCACCCGTCGCCAACGTTGTCCACATTGGCGGCGTAACCGTTGGCACGCATCCCTGCAGTACCAAATCTTCACGAGAAGACCCAGCTTCTACCAGTTTTTTAAGATTTGGCATGCGCCCTTGGTCCATTAAGTATTTCGCATGCATGGGATCAAAGCCATCAACACCAACAACAATCATCTTTTCAGTTAAAGCTTCACGTTTCATGATTAATCACACTCCTATTATTTTTCGACTACAAACAAAAGTTCGTTTATGCAATTATTCTCGGTGCTGACATCACATAAATACATTCATGATCAAAATGCCAACAACCGTCACTAACATATTAACAATAAATATGACAAGGCCATGCAGAGCGGCTGTTTTATTATCCATGTACGGTTTTCCTGAGAACACCATCGCCGCAGATGCAGACGCTGCCGGCGTAACGAATGCAACATTCAGGCAAAATGCAATCAAAATTGACAACACGCCTGCATCAATTTGAAATTGATTCCCAAATGAATACAGAATAGGCGCTGTTAACAATATGATGGCAACATTGTTGCAAAACTGTGTGATGATGGATGCGATCAACAAAACAATCAATACAAACACCATTGGATTTAAAACCGTCGCAAAACTCGACAATCCATTGCTTATGGTTGTCATAATACCCGCATCCTCACTTGAGATTGCTGACGTTAATGGTGCTGCTGTAGCAAGCATCAGCAAAACACCCCAGTTAATGCCAGCAGCAAGTCTACCAAATGAAACCACGTCTTCTGAGTTTATATTGACAACATAATAGATAACCAGGACTATGGCTAAAACTCCCGCAATGTCCAGAGCGATTAAAACATTGGTAAGGAGCCATTCCTTAGGCAAAATACTTGGAGCAAACAACGCAATCAAAACAGCGGCCAACAGTCCGACCACCAGTTTTTGCTGTGGATTCATTTTTGCATTGAAATCATCGAGCTCATGATTTTTGATCAAAGTCGTCTCCGGTTTAACAATGAACTTGGCAAAGGCAAAATACAACACACTGGCTATAACCATTAATAACAACTGCATTAAAATGTAAGGAATATATGGCGGCAAACTACCGGCCATGCGCTGTTGGATGCCTTGCAACAATATGCCCGCTCCCATGAAAGGAAAAAGATTCCCTGCCATACATCCTGTATAGAGAATTGCAACAAGTGCGACTTGCGGAAACTTATCTCCAGGTGAAAAGCCGACATTTTTGCAAAAGCTATAAAAAACTCCGACCATAATGACTGCGCTGGCGTACACATTAACAAAAGCAGAAATAATACAGCCAGCCAAACATAACATCGCAAGCATGCCAAAAGGTTTACCCTTGACAAATTTTCTGCTAAGACACCAATCTACAGTCCATTGACTCAAGCCAACTTGATTTATCAATTCAGCAAAAACAAAGAAAAGAAGCAAAGCGACCGTTACACGATCCCCAAAAGCACTCCCAAACGTTGAAATTGCACCAGTATCTGGCAGTAGACTTAAGGCAAACAACCCTAAAAGACTTGGGACCACCAGATTAATGACACACCATCCATAGACAACACCTAAAAAGATCCCTATCGTCTGCATACCCAATGATGTAATATCTCCAACAGGTGGTATATATTTAAATCCAAACATCAATAGGATAATTATAATAACATGAACCCATTGCAATCTCTTTTTAACACTCATCGTATCTCACCTTCTTTGAAAACCCGGTGCATCACACAAACGCCTTTTCGTTTGTGTGATACACCGTGAGCATGTTTATCAAACATCCTCCGTCAAGATTTGTGTAATAATAGCTCCGTCTGTTTGTCGCGGCAGACGCACGCCCCCAATAGTAGCCAATGTCGGTGCAATATCTACCTGACGCACAATTTTCTCAACAGTATAATTGCGTTTTATACCTTGACCTGCCGCAATAAAAATCGGTGAAACGCTCGTCCCCCAATAACCTTTTTGGGTTGATAACGAATCTGCGTGAACAATATTAAACCCTTCTTCCATAAAGAAAACGATATCACCACATTCTTCTCCACCCATGCCAAGAACCAATGCGTCCTTGTTTCTCAATGCCAAAGCAACAACGCGCTTGCCGGTATGCGGATCTCTGTAGTTATAAAGATCGGAAATAATCTGGGCTTCTAAATCGTATTTTTCTTCACTGGAAACAATCCCATAGCTATATCTATCTTTTAAATTTAGATAGATATGTCCACAGCGGGCTGCAATGGCTTTTGTTTGACTCCAGTCTATTTCAGCAATATCATGACCTTCGTCATCTGTTTTCAAAACAGTATACCCTAGGTCTTGCATCACTGGGATACTAATGGTACTTTCCGCCAAGATTGGTGGATGGTTTTCCTCTGTCATTAAGCCATGATCAGAAACAATAAAGATGGTCCAGTCTTGATCGAGGTACTTTTCAAACTTCGCAAAATACCGATCCGTTTGTTCATATACATACTGCATGCATTGCTGATAAAACAACGTGTCATTATCCCAGTCTTCGCGATATTTTGCATAATGCCAGAATAGGTGCCCCATATTGTCAATATTGTGCAGATGAGAAAAAATCACTTCATAATTTTTCTCATCGATCAAATAGTTCAAAGCTTTTGCTTGCCATTCACAATAAGTATCAAAGGATGGTAACAGAAGTTTTTGCAGATATTCATGATTCTTAGCCGTTAGGGCAACCAAAGATGGGACATATCCCACATGCTCGTTGATATCTTCTAATAGCGACGCCGGATGCCACACGGTATTGTTATGAATGTCCATGCCAAGGCTAATGTGATATCTGATTTTTGAACCATCCTCAGCTAATTCCAAAACCGTCATGTGGCGACTAACAGTTTTCTTTTCGCCATCTACGTTAAATTCATCAACAAAAAGGGCTGTTTGCTGATTAGGAGTTGCCACAACCAAGGGTTCTGTAGCTTGTTTATTTTTATAAACAGCTACCCTATCGTAAATCCCATTCTCATTTTTCAAAATAAGTCCATATCTTTTTGTAAAACCATTCCCTATAATGATAGAAAACTCTTTTGCGTCGCCAACATCCATCACCCAACCAGAAGCTTTTTTGATTGGCGAAGATACTTTATTGCAATTAAACCCAGCTAAAATATTAATTTCTGTCAGACTTTCGTCTGTAACCAAAAACGTTTGACTACCAGCACCACTAAGGAAAGCATCGCCTGCATTAGAAGAATGTTCATCCAGCAAAGAATCGTCCAAGTCTGTAATAACGCAACCTGCAGCACCTTTGTCGCTCCGGTCTCTGGGAATAAATTGCACTTCTTTTGTATTTTCGGAAGCAAAACCAATTTGCTCCCAATCGACTACAGCATTCCCCATATTAATAGAAGCCGGTACAACCCCATCCACAACGCTTAGATTCGGGCTATCACTGGTTGGAGGCCAGCTGGACCCTGGCCAATGCCATACCAACGTTTTCTTTCCCGCTTCTGCAAATACATTCCAAAGCGGTTCTGCTTTACAGTTTCTAGAATCCAGATTATAGCAAGTCGTATCTAAATTTTCCTTATCTTGACGGAAGAAAGCGGTGATGCCATGGGTATATGGATACGCACCAGTTGCCAGAGTTGTCCACATTGGCGGAGTAACTGTTGGTACACCACCAAGCAACTGCAAGTCTTCACGAGCTGCTCCCCGCTCAATAATATTTTTCAGATGTGGCATTTTCCCCATTTCCAAAAATCGTTTTGTAAGACTCGGATCCATGCCGTCGACACCTAACACAAGAATTTTTGAAGATAATGCTTTCTTTTCCATGGTATAAACCTCCTATTGATTATTACAGTTTCTCAACATTTCTTCTGCTTATATATAACCATAAAACCATTTATTTTTGAAGCAGTAGATACCTGCACGTATTTCGAGCGTTCCACTAAAATGTTGCAATCTCAATTTTTTTAATTTAAAATTAAATCTATAATCTTATTAAAGGGGACCAGGCAAATGAAACTGGAATATTTGTATTATTTCTGTGAAATTGCTAAAGCTGGATCTATAAATGCTGTAACCGAACAACTCAATATGTCACACCAGGGCTTGCGACATGCCTTACAAAGTCTAGAAGAGGAACTTGGTACAGAACTCTATCAAACCAACGCACACGGTTTAATTTTATTACCAGCCGGAGAACTTTTTTTCGAAATGGCTACCGATCTTTTATCGCGTTACAAGAAATTTCTAGCCGATCTGGAAGGTATTCAGCAACCCACTATTGAAGGTACTATCACACTATCGCTAACCTCTGGACTGTTGGATACCCAGCTTCGAGAAATCTTTCAGGACTTCACCTCCACCTATCCCTATATTAACCTCTCCATTGTCGATCAGGAGCATGTCGATATCCTCCAGGCGTTACAAGAACACTCTATTGACCTTGGAATCTTTGGCATACAAGAGGCTATTGTAGAAAAAATATTCCCTGAATTTTACAATAATAGTAGCCTCTCGTTCACACCCTTGTACCAACATAAGCTTCTACTCTTGGCGAGCTCTAAGCATCCAATTGCTAAGTATAAGTCCATCTCTATAAAGACCCTTTTGAAATATGATCTCATTATTGCGACAGATCATTCTTTATCAAAAAATACGACTTACCGCTGGTTAAAACTATACGGTGAGCCAACCATAAAATTTATGTCTGCTCATTCATCCATTTACTATGATCTAATTAAAAGCGGCAAAGTGCTCGGCTTAACGACTTCTACATCCGCTTATTTCGGACATTTAGGCAATATGAACCCAGAAGAATTTTGCTATATTCCGATTAGAGAAAAAGAAAGCCTTGTCACTGTCGGTTATATCTATAATAAAGATGAAAAAATTTCACCTGCAATACAACTATTTCTGAATACATTAAAATCGTACAGCAAAAACTTTTATCGTAATTCTTGAATCACAGCACATCTAAATAGTCAAGAACCTTATTTTTCTATTGTACCCCTCTGTTTCAAAATCCATTTTACACCAATTAGCTATATTCAGATTTTCTGTCAATCAACAAAGCTGAACAACACAAGCCAGAGAACATGTTCTATTACGTCTTTTTCAAAAAGTATATAACGTCCTCTTTGTATAATAGAATGAGAACATATCCATAGCCATCGTCACCAAAACTAATTTGAAAACCGATACTATAATACTAAATAACCGCCTGTCAGCAGAATATCTGCCGACAGGCGGTTATCTACATGTATCTACGGACAAATTCAGCACTGCTACAGCGACCGCGATGAGCAGTGGAACGATGATCTGCAAGTGTCGTTTTTTCATAATGCTCTCCCTTCCTGTGAGATGTTCCCATTGTACACCAGTGCAGTCGGAATTGCACGTAAAAATCAAAAATGCCCTCTCCGCTTCCAACAAGGGAAACCGAAAGGGCAAAAGCCGTCATCCACGACAGAGTTTTTCGATCCAGTCTGGCGTCATCATGTGCGGCGGCAGCGCGCTCTCGTCCAGCTCGAGGGCATCGAGTGCGGCGCGTTCCTCCGCAGTGAGATCAAAATCGAAGCTGTCGAGATTTTCGACGAGCTCGGTGTTTTTATCCATCGTCGGCACGACGACGACATCACGCAGCGTCTGCCAACGTAAGAGCACCTGGCATGGCGTTTTGC
>ERZ1034984.2188-NODE-2188-length-16253-cov-5.868379_pt1 | contig 16253 bp, 13 predicted proteins | sample MGYA00520589_ERZ1034984 | MGnify/ENA primary metagenome ERZ1034984 (study PRJEB33766, sample SAMN09781790) | gut metagenome | biome: gut microbiome | host: Homo sapiens | place: Madagascar | study: EMG produced TPA metagenomics assembly of the PRJNA485056 data... | reverse complement strand
GGCATCGGCTAAGCCATTCCAGTTTCAAAAAACGCGCGTACCGGCAACCCCGGTTCGCGCGTTTGCGCGTCCTCGCTACCACAAAAGGCTCCCCTTGGGCACAAGGGGAGCTGGCGCGAAGCGCCTGAGGGGATTCGAATCCTGTATATTTCGGAGCACTCCAAAAACGCACGATCTCGGTAGGGGCGGGGCTCTGCTCCGCCCGCGGAATGAACCGATTTCATGCGGATTTCATGCAAATCCGCAACATTGAAAGGGCCGACAGAGTCGTCGGCCCCTACAAATTCCTGTCTATCGGCCCAGCAGCCAATCGACCGACACATGCAGAACGTCGGCCAGCGCGCACAGCTCCTTGTCTGATACAGGGCGCTTTTGTCCCTCCAGAAGGGACAGGGCAGGGATGCTCATATCGATGCCGGACAGCTGCAGCTGCGCGAGCAGCTCGACCTGCTTCATTCCGCGTGCCAGACGGGCCTGAGTGACCCGTGCACCGACAAGATTCTTTGTTCCAAGCTCTAATTTCCTTGTTTTCAGGCCAACACACCCCGTTTCTGAACCGATTATACGAAAAGGATGTATTGACATATTTGGTATTACCAAATATACTAAATTTAATACAGATAAATATGAGGTGTGTAAAAAATGGACTACACAGAAGTAACGCCGCTGCCGGAGGTTTGCAGGAGATGTAAAGATCGAAGCATGTGTCTGGAAAACGGGGAGCCTGAATGGTGCTGCGATGAGTGTGACTATCTGTTGGAACGATTTGTTCCAGTGTGTACTGAGAAAAAAGACGCCCCGGTTCAGGACTGAACCGGGGCATTGTGCATTTTGGGGCGAGGATACTCAGTCCTTCAGCGCCTCCAGTGCGCCGAGCAGGAAGCGCCAGGTACGCTGGATGGAGGAGATGGACATTTTTTCGCGTGTGGTATGGATATCGACCAGATCGGGGCCGAAGGATACGCAGTCGAGGCCGGGCAGCTGGCCCGCGAACAGGCCGCATTCGAGCCCCGCGTGGATGGCCTCGATCTTCGGGGCCTTGCCGGTCTGCTGCTCGTAGACGGCGGCAAGCTTGTCGCGCAGCGGGGACTCGCGCCGGTATTCCCACGCGGGATACGCGCCCGTCACGTGAAGCGAGCCGCCCAGCAGCTGTGATAGCGCGCCGATGCGGGCAAGCAGCATCTGCTTCTGCGACGAAACCGAGCTTCTGACCGAGCTGACTGCCGTCAGAACGCCGTCCGCCACCTGGAAAATGCCGAGATTGCAGGATGTCTGCACGAGTCCCGGAATGTCCATGCTCATGGCCGCGATGCCGTTCGGCACGAGCAGCAGGAAGCGCACAACGCGCAGCGTTGCTTCCTCCGTCAGCGCCTGCTCACAGGCGGGGGCGGGCTCGAGCGTGGCGGTCACGCCGGGGTCGGCGGCAGCGTATTCCTTCCGGAAATCGGCTTCGCAGGCCGCCGCGATCTCACGCGCGGCAGGGAAGTCCTCTTCCCGCAGGGCCAGAACGGCCTCGGAGGCGTTCGGAATGGCGTTGTCCTTCAGACCGCCTGCGGCGGAAACGAGCCGGAAGGCGATTTTTTTCTGCATCGCGTCCAGCACGCGGCCCAGCAGGAGATTCGCGTTCGCGCGGCCCTTGTCGATCTCCTGACCGGAATGGCCGCCGATGAGGCCTGAGACGGTCAGGCGCGCGCAGGCCGGCGCGCAGGGGGCGCTTGTCAGGCCGATGGAAACGTTGGCGCTTGCGCCGCCGGCGCAGCTGACGGTGAAGATGCCCTCGTCCTCGGAGTCGACGTTCAGCATGCGGCGGGCGGAGAGCTGCGAGAAATCAAGGCCCTGCGCGCCCTCCATGCCGATTTCCTCATCGACGGTGAACACGACCTCAAGCGCCGGGTGCGCGATCTCGCTGCTGTCCAGCACGGCCAGCGCCATGGCGACGGCAATGCCGTCGTCGCCGCCGAGCGTCGTGCTGTTTGCCGAGACGTAGTCGCCCTCGACGCGCAGGTCGAGCGCGTCCTTCGTAAAGTCGATGGGGCTTTCCGGCGTTTTTTCCGCGACCATATCAAGGTGGCCCTGCACAATGACGGCGGGCGCAGCCTCATAGCCTGCAGAGGCGGGCTTTTTGATGATGACGTTGTTGAGCGCGTCCTGATACACCCACAGGCCGCGTTCCTTGGCAAAAGCGACGCAGTAGTCGCTGATGGCCTTTGTGTTGCGCGAGCCGTGCGGGATGCGGGTCAGATCCTCGAAGAAATGAAAGACCGCTTTCGGTTCCAGAGCTTCCAGTACACGGGACATGATGATCGTTCCTTTCCGTTTATAAGCGTTTGATATGGTCATTCCGGCAGCTTTTCAAAATCCTCCGCGCCGTGCTTGCACAGCGGGCAGATGAAATCGGCGGGGAGCGTTTCGCCCTCGTAGACATAGCCGCAGATCTTGCAGACCCAGCCGGTCTGCTTCTTGAGCGCGGAGGGCTTGGGCTTGACGTTTGCAAAGTAGAAGCTGTAGGTCATGGACGGCGCGCCGGAGAGCACGCGGGCCTCCGTCACGTCGGCGATGAACAGCGTGTGCGTGCCGAGGTCGATCTCCTGCGTGACCCTGCCGCTGACAAAGGCGTTGGTGGAATATGGCAGGTAATAGACCCCGTTCGTCGCGCGGGCCATGCCCTTGACGTCTGCAAACTTGTCCACATCGCGGCCCGACTGGAAGCCGTAATGCTGGAACAGGCCGAACGGCGCGTCGGTTGAGAGCATGGACAGATTGAACACGCCCGTCTTGCGGATCATGTCGTGCGTGAAATTCGCCTTGTTGACGGCGATGGAGACGCGCTTGGGCGTGTCGGTGAGCTGCGCGGCGGTGTTGATGATGCAGCCGTTGTCCTTTTCGCCGTCGCGGGCCGTCAGGACGAACAGACCATAGGAGAACGAGAAGAATGCGTTCTTTTCAACCGGCGCGTCAGCGGTATGCTCCGCCGGAGCGGGCTTCGGCATGGAGTCAAAAATCGCCTGCGCCATTGTCTCGACGTCCGCCAGCTGGGATTCCTTGAGCGTGGACCTGATCGTGACCGTCTCGTCGAGGATCGTGCAGTTTTTGAGCTTCTGGAATTCTGCGCGCATGAGTCCCGCCGCCGTCGGCGCCCAGGAGCCGTTTTCCATGAGGGCGATGGTGCGGTTCTGGAGATTGTGATGGACGATATCGTGTACCAGATTTTCCATCGTCACGAACATGCCCGCGTTGTACGTCGTGGAGATAAAGACCAGATGGCTGGCCCGGAAGCACTCGGAGAGGATATAGCTCGGGTGCGTGACGGAGACATCATACATCTGCACGTTGCGCACGCCGAGGTCGGACAGCTTCGCGGCCAGAACGTTCGCCGCGTTTTCCGTGCCGCCGTAGACGGAGGCATAGGCGATGACGACAGCGTCGTCCTCGGGCGTATAGGTCGCCCAGTGGATATACTTGTCGAGGAACCATGCGATATCCTTGCGCCAGACCGGACCGTGCAGCGGGCAGATCATCTCGATCTCCAGCCCCGCAGCCTTTTTCAGCAGTGCCTGCACCTGCGTGCCGTATTTGCCGACGATGTTGGTATAGTACCGGCGGGCATCGGAGAGCCATTCTGTGCGGAAATTCACCTCGTCCGCGTACAGATTGCCGTTCAGCGCGCCAAAGGTGCCGAAGGCGTCGGCAGAGTAGAGCGTTTTCGTCGTCGTGTCATAGGACACCATGACCTCTGGCCAATGCACCATCGGGGCCATGACGAAGGCGAAGGTATGGCGACCGGTCGTGAGCGTGTCCATCTCCTTGACGATCTGCACGCGCCCGTCCAGATCGAACGTGAAGAAATTCTGCATCATCGTGCGCGTCTTGGCGTTGCAGACGATGGTCAGCTCGGGGTGGCGCAGGACGAGCTCACCGATGGTCGCGGCGTGGTCGGGCTCCATGTGCTGCACGATGAGATAGTCGAGCTTCCGGCCGGAGAGCACATGGTCGACGTTTTCAAAGAACAGGCCGCTGACGGACTTGTCCACGGTGTCGATCAGGACGGTCTTCTCGTCCAGCAGCAGATAGGAGTTATAGCTCACGCCGTTCGTGAGCGGATAGGCGTTTTCAAACAGGTTCAGCCGCCGCTCGCTCGCGCCGACCCAGTAGAGATCCTCGGTCATTTTCTTGACACAGTACATAAATCGGGTTCCTTTCAAATATAATAATGATTTCTGTTATTATTATAGCGCAGAGCACGCAGAAAATCCAGAGGAATTTGCGTGTTTCCGGCAGCTATTTTCCCTTGTTCTGCCGCCGCAGGCGGTTCAGATGGCGCTCAAAATAGCCCTGCGAGATAAACCGGGCCAGAACATACTGGTCGAACAGGGGAACGGAGCAGGAATAAAAGCCGAGCGTCTGCCGGTAGCGCTCCATCAGGCTCTCCGGCAGGACCATATAGCCCATACGCATGGACGGGGCCAGCGAATGCGAGAACGTGTTCACATAGATCACGCACCCGCGCCGGTCCATGGAATAGAGCGTCTGCAGCGGCTTTTTGTTCTCGGAAAACTCTGAGTCAAAATCGTCCTCAATCAGAATCGCGTTCCGCTCCGCCGCCCAGGCAAGATAGTCGCTGCGCTTGGCCGCCGACGTGGTGATGCCGGTGGGGAAGCTGTGGAACGGCGTGATGTGCAGGACGGACGCGCGCGTTTTTTGCAGCGCGCCGGCGCGGATGCCGTCTTCGCCCATGGGCAGCAGCTCGCAGACCGCGCCGTTGGCTGCATAGACCTGCCGGATCTTCTCGTAGCCGGGGTCCTCCAGCCCATACACGCGCTCCCGGCCCAGCAGCTGCACGATGAGGCCGTAGAGATATTCCGCGCCGGAGCCGACGACGATGCACTCCGGCTGGGCCAGCATTCCACGGTAGCGCAGCAGATATTCCGCGATCGCGTTGCGCAGCTCCGCACAGCCATAATGCGGCGGCTTTTCCAGAAGCCGTGTGCCGCAGTCGGCAATGACCTCGCGCATGAGGCGGGTCAGCGCGGAGTACCGGAAGCCGTAGCCCGCGGGCTCCTGCGCGGCGGGCGCGTCGGCGGGGAGCATGCGCAGCCGCGCCTGCGGCTGCGTCTTCTGCGGCAGGCGGGAGATGGCGCTGACATAATAGCCGCTGCGCGGCTTCGCCGTGAGATAGCCCTCGTCCACCAGCTGCTCATACGCGCCGGAGACGGTCGCGAGGCTGATATGCAGATGCTCCGCCAGCGCCCGCTTTGACGGCAGCTTCTGCCCAGGCAGGAGCTCTGCCCGCAGGATATCCTCGCGGATGCAGGTGTAGAGCCGGTAATATTTCGGCTGCTCGCCCGCTTGCAGATCGTAGGTCAGCATGCGCTTACCACTTGTTTTCGACCTTCTCGGCAAAGCCGAAGAAGTCGCGCACGGGCAGGACCGTTCCGTCGTCGAGCGTGATGCGGCCCGTGAAATGGCCGAAGACCTGATGCTGGTCGGAGAGCACGACGCCCGCGCTCATGAACGCGCTGCGGTCGAGCACCGGCGTGAAGTTCATATAGAAGCGGTTATCGTCGCTCGTGAAGACCCAGGGCTTCATATAATCCTCAAAGCCGTCTTCGTCCATGGGGATTTCAAACTTGACCTCGCCCAGCTTGTGGATCTTTCCGTCGTAGAACAGCACGTTCTCCGTTGCGGCGCTGGTGTCGCCGAAGCCATAGCCGATGTTCCAGCCGAAGGGAACGCCGTCGAGCTCACCCGAGGCGCTGCCCCAGTACCACGTGTTGTGATACGTCCACACGCCGCGCCCCCAGTCGAGCACGGCGAAGAATTTGTCCTTTGTCAGCTCGTACCGGCGGCTTCCAAGCTCAATCCAGCCCTCGGCGCGCATGCAGTTGATCTTCTGGTTGTAGTAAAAATGTCCGGGCTTATCGAAGGGCGTGGCGATGACCATGCTCTCTTCCGGTTCGTCCGTGAGCTTGACAATGCCCTCGATAGGCTCCTTGTCCAGGAATTTGTCCATGTGGAACGAGAGCATCCGCGCCCCGTCCTCATGGTAAAAGGCGAGCGCATAGCCGCCCTTTGAAATTTCCGTCGCGCCCTCCGCACTCGATTCCGGCAGCTGCGTCCGGCCCAGCGGCAGCGCCCGCATGCGGCTGGACGTTTTTTCCCATTTGCCGTCAAAGTCGAGGAAGGAAACGGAGTCGAGGCCCATGTAGCCGTTGTCTGCGATGGTCAGCGCCAGACCGATATGGCCGTCGGTGATGAGATAGTAATCCCATTCCTTGATGCGCATGGCGCCGGCTTTGATATCCGCGCGGCGGTAGACCGGGAGCAGGGAACGCGCCCAGCCGGGCTCGAGCAGATTTCCGTCGCTGCCGAGCAGCGGGCCGGAAGTGGTGATCTCATGCTGCTGTCTCATTGGATAGCCTCCTGTGATGTGTATTTTTTCAGAAATGCTGCCAGCGCCGCCTGCACGCGCGGGCGGTCAACCAGATAGCTGTAGCCGTGCTTCGCCCCTTCGACGAGAACGAGCTGCTTTTCAGCCGCGCAGGCGTCATAGGCGGCCTGCGACATGGAGCAGGGGACGAAGGCGTCCGCTGTGCCGTGGATGAACAGAATGGGGCGCTTCGTCTTGGATACCGCGTCCAGCGTGGACGCTTCTTTGATGGAAAAGCCCGCAAACGCGCGTGTGCAGACATTCATCAGCGCCAGCAGCGGCCCCGCCGGGAGCCACTTCACGTGCGCCCGCAGGACGCTTTTCATGATCGCCTCCGGCGAAGAGAACCCGCAGTCGGCAATTATGCCCCGCACGGACGGCGGAAGCTCCAGCGCGGAGGCCAGCAGAACGGTCGTCGCGCCCATGGAAAGCCCGCCCAGAAACAGCGGGTGCTCCGGGCCAAAGTGCTTTTCCGCGTACTGCGCCCACGTCACGGCGTCCCGGCGCTCGTGGACGCCGAAGGTGATATATGCGCCCTCCGACTGCCCGTGCGCGCGCTCATCGACGGCGAGTAAATTATATCCGAGCGAATAATAATAGGGGAGCACGATGGAAAAATCGATGCTCCAGCTCGACCGGTAGCCGTGGAACAGGAGGAGCGTGCCCTTCGCGCCGGGCTGCTGCAGAAGCTGCCCATGCAGGCGCAGGCCGTCATAGGACGGCAGGAAAATATCCTCCGCGTCCTGCATCAGCGTGATCCCCGCGAGAATTTCCTTCGTCTGCTCGGCCCTGCCCCATTTGGCGATGACCGCAGGCTTTGTAAAATCCGGGGTTGGCCCGCGGCGGCAGACGAACAGAAACAGGCCCAGCGCCAGCAGGACAACTGCCAGCAAAGCGGCCAGAACGATCAAAGCCGCCGTCATGCCGCGCTGCCCTTCTTTCCGAGCTTCGCGAAGAACGGGAAGGAAAGCGGCCAGACAATGCCCGCAAAAATGACGATCAGGAAATACCGTACAAAGCTTTCTGCCTGCGACCCTGCAAAGAGGGCGACGAGCAGAGGCTTCAGTCCCGCCTTGATGCCGACAATCAGCGCAAGGCCCAGCGCCAGCTTCAGGACCTGCCCCCAGAACGGCGCGCGCACGTCAAAGTGCAGCTTTTTCTCATCGGCAATATACACGATCAGAAAACCCAGCAGCGCGCCCAGCATGGTATAGGCGTTTTTGAGTCCGTGCGTGATGTTGGCAAGATCCTCGCTGCCTGCCGGCCAGTCGCACCGGGCGAGGGACGAGGCATAGATCAGATATCCGCCGCAGAGCACCGCCGCACCGAGCAGGATCCACGGCGTTGTTTTTTTCGCGGCCTGCTCCGTCCGGAACGCCGGATAGAGCGCGGCGGCCAGCGCCAGCGCCGTCAGGAACGCGACGCCGACGTCCAGCGGCGTGTGAACGCCCAGATACATCCGCGAAAACGGTACCAGAACCATCAGAACGGCGCAGACAATGCGCACCCATCGTTCCTTCCGGCTTGCGAAGATCGAGGCTGTCGTGCCGACGATGTTCTGCGTGTGGCCGGAGGGGAAGGAGTAGCCGGTCGCGTCCGCGCGGGCGGCCTCGACGATCTGAAACTCCGGGTCGAGCACCCACGGGCGCGGGATGCGGAAGGCCAGCTTCAGAAACTGGTTGCAGACCGTGCCGAGCGCGCCGACCAGAAAGACGTAATAGCCCTGCCGCTTGTCAACGCACCAGAAGATCAGCAGCGCCGCCGCCATAAATGCGATCTCGGAGCCGAAATACGTCAGACCCGAGAAAACTGCGTCCATCACGCCGCAGCGTCCCGCCGCGAGAAGCCGCAAAAAGTCCATACCGGAACCTCCTGAATTTGAAATACAAAATCAGTATACCACCAAACGCCGGATTTGCCAAGCTTTTCAGCCCGGACTTGCATTTTTGCGGGAATATCGCTATGATAAGGAAAAGAACGATACGAAAGGTGTGCGCGCCATGTTTTCCAATGAAGAACGAATGATCTATGCCAAGCGCCAGCTGGTCGAGGTGATCTGTCAGCTCCGCTTCCCGGAGATCCTGTCCATCGACGCAAGCGAGCCTGCCGCGTTTCAGGACCGTATCCGCCGGGAATATCCGCAGTATGAAAAGAAGATCGAGCAGCTGCCGCCGCAGATGGTAAACGGCAAGCCCATCCCGCAGGGGACGGTCAACAACTATCAGTTCATCTCCGCCGAGGGCCAGTGGAAGATCAGCCTCACCAAGGGCTTTATCGCCCTTTCGACCTACGGCTATACCCGCTGGGAGGAATTTGCCCAGCGGCTCGACCGCATCCTTGCCGCGTTTATCGAGACGTATCATCCCTCGTGGTTCACCCGCGTGGGGCTGCGGTATGTCAACGCCTTCCGCCGCGCGCCGCTCGGATTGGAGGACTGCCTCTGGAAGGAGCTCATCACGCCGGGCTTTCTGGGCCTGATGGGAGACGAGGATGCGCAGGAGCAGGCGTTTATGAAGAACGAGCTGACTGCGACCGTGCAGATGCCCGGCGGGGCGAAGGCCAATGTCAAATCCGGCCCGGGCCTCATGCGCAAGGTCAACAACCGCACCCATGAGACGACGGAGGAGCGCGTGTTCATGCTCGATCTCGACCTGTACATGGACAGCAAGATCGAGCTGAACCATACGGCGCCCGCCCTGAACATCGTCCACGACAACGCCGGCAGCCTCTTCCGCGCCGCTGTCACCGACACGCTTGCGGACGCAATGGAACCGCAGAAGGCCTGAACCGAAAAAATACCCCCGCCTGCCGTAAAATGACGGCAGGCGGGGGTTTCTGTCAGGAATAGAAGTTTTTGCGGGTTTGTGAGCTGGATATGCCTTCGGCGGCCCTGTCTTTTCCGTCTTGCCGGAAAAGAGGGAGGCCAAATTTGTAAGCAGTTACGTTTGAATGGCTGCGGTAAATCAGCTTTGCGTTCGAAATTTGCGGCGTTCGAATCCCTTCAGCGTGTCGAAAAAGTCGTTTCGCTCCGCTGAGGCAGATTTTCGAACTTTGAAAAAGTTCGAAAATCTGGTTGATTGAACGAGAAAGGGGGCTCTTTGCCCCCTTCACGCTTCCCCTGCTGCTCTATCATCCAACTGCATTCCATCGTTTTTTGACAGTCTCCAGCTTCCCTTGTGCCCAAGGGAAGCTTTTTGAAGCGCGGGGTCACGACGCCTGGTCGAACTGGCTGTTGTAGAGGGCGGCGTAGAAGCCGTTTTGCTGCATGAGCGTTTCGTGGGTGCCGCTTTCGATGACGTCGCCGTCCTTCATGACGAGGATGAGATCGGCGTTTTTGATCGTCGACAGGCGGTGAGCGATGACGAAGCTTGTGCGGTTCTCCGTCAGCTTGTCCATGGCGCGCTGGATGAGAAGCTCCGTGCGCGTGTCGACGGAGCTGGTCGCCTCGTCGAGAATGAGCATGGGCGCGTTCTGGAGCATGGCGCGGGCGATGGTCAGCAGCTGTTTCTGTCCGGCGGAGATGCTGGTGCTCTCGGACAGGACGGTATCGAAGCCGTCCGGCAGCGAGCGGACAAATTTATCCAGTCCGCAGGCGCGGCAGACGCAGTTCAGCTGCTCGTCGGTCACGTCCGGCAGATTGTAGACAAGATTCTCCCGCACCGTGCCCTCAAACAGCCACGTGTCCTGCAGAACCATGCCGAACAGCTTGTGCACGTCCTCGCGGCGGATGTCCTGTGAGGGGACGCCGTCAATTTTGATGCAGCCGTCGGCGATCTCATAGAACCGCATGAGAAGATTGACCATGGTGGTCTTGCCTGCGCCGGTCGGGCCGACGATGGCGACCTTCTGGCCGGGCGCGACGTGGGCGGAGAAGTCCTTGATGATGATCTTATCCGGCGAATCCGGGTAGCTGAAGCGGACGTGCTCGAAGTCCACCTCGCCGCGCACGGGGCGGGGAAGCTCCGGCTTTTCCGATTCGTCCGGCATCTCCTCGCTGCCGAGGAAGTCGAAGATGCGGTGCGCGGAGGCGGAGGCCGTCTGTAAATTCGTCATGCCCTGCGCGATCTGGGTAAGGGGAGAGGTGAACAGGCGCACGTACAGGATGAACGAGACGATCACGCCAATATCGATGATCCCCTGAATCGCAAGGATCGAGCCGAGTACGCACACGGCGACATAGGACAGGTTGCCGATGACGTTCATGAGCGGCTGCATGACGCCGGACAGGAACTGCGAGCGCCAGTTGGCGTCGTAGACCGCGTCGTTCAGCACGTCGAAGGTCTTGCCGACGGGCCCCCCCGCGCGGGAAATGCGCACGACCTCGTGGCCGGAGTACATTTCCTCTACGTAGCCGTTCAGCTTACCGAGGCTCTCCTGCCGGGCGGTAAAGTATTTTTGCGAGCGGGACATGATGAGCACGACGAGCAGAAGTCCGACGAGTGTGATGCCCAGCGCGGCGAGCGCCAGCCGCCATTCGGTCACGAACATCATGATGAGGCAGCCCAAAAACTGCGTGGCGGCGGAAATAATCGTCGGCAGGCTGTTGGTCAGTCCCTGCTGGAGCGTGGAAACGTCGTTGGTGATGCGGCTTAAAATGTCGCCCTGTGCATGGAAATTGAAGTATTTCTGCGGCACGCGGTTGATCTTTTCCGACAGCTCCGCACGCATGCGGTAGGACATTCTGAGCGTGACGCTCGCCATAATATAGTGCTGAATGAAGCCGAAGAGGGCGCTCAGACCGTAAATAACGGCGAGCAGAGCGCCGACCCGCGCAACGGCAGCCAAGTCGATGCCGCTGAGAAGCCCGTCGGACATGATGGTCGCAATCTTGCCGACCTGATCCGGTCCGATGATGGTCAGGACGGCGCTGAGCGCCGCCAGCACGAGCGCCAGAATGACGACGCCAAGGCTCTTGTGCATATACGCGCTCAGATCGTTCAAAGTGCCTTTTAAATCCGTTTTTTCAGTGGGACGCATATTGGGCCTCATTTGGAAACGCCTCCTTTTTTGAGCTCTTCCTCGCTCAGCTGTGACATGGCGATCTCGCGGTAGACCGGGCAGGACGCCATCAGCGCGTCGTGCGTGCCGAGGCCCGCGATTTCGCCGCGATCGAGCACGAGGATCTGGTCGGCATTGCGGATGGTGCTGATGCGCTGGGCGACGATGATCTTCGTTGTGCCGGGCAGTTGCTTTGCAAGTCCTTCGCGCAGCGCGGCGTCGGTCTTATAGTCGAGCGCGGAGAATGAGTCGTCAAAGATCAGGATTTCCGGCTTTCTCGCCAGCGCCCGCGCGATAGACAGCCGCTGCTTCTGTCCGCCGGAGACGTTCCGGCCAAGCTGGGCGATAGGATGCGCGGCCTTTTCGGGGTATTTATCTACAAATTCCGCTGCCTGCGACAGGGAAAGCGCGTCCTGTAACGCTGTGTCTGTCTTTTCTGCCGCGCTCTGGCCGAAGAAAATGTTGTCCGCAACTGTGCCGGAGAAGAGAACAGCCTTCTGCGTCACGTAGCCGAGCTTGTTGTAAAGCGCGTCGAACGTATACTCGCGTACATCCAGACCATCTACAAGGACGGCACCCTGCGTCGCGTCGTAAAAGCGCGGGATGAGCGAGGCCAGCGTTGTCTTGCCGCTGCCGGTTGCGCCGATGATGGCCAGCGTCTGGCCCTTGTCTACCTTGAAGCTGATATGTTCCAGCTCGTCTGCCGCAGCGCCCGGATAGCGGAAGGAAACGTTGCGGAACTCGACCGTGCCGCGCTCGCTTCCTTCGGTCTTCGTGCCGGGGACGACATGGGGCTTTGTGTCCAGAACCTCATTGATGCGCTCCGCCGACACCTGCGCCTGCGGCACGAGCATGAAGATCATCACGAGCATCATGAAGGACATGACGACATAGGTCGCGTAGGTGCTGAACACCAGCACGTTTGTGAACATCGTCAGCCGTGCGGCGGGGTCCGTCAGCGCGATGGATTCGACCAGCGCCGCGCCGACCCAGTAGACGGCGAGCGCCAGACCGTTCATGCTGAAGCCGAGCATCGGCTGGAGCAGGGCGAACAGCCGCTGGTTCTTCAGCTGTAAATTCATCATATCACGGCTGGGGCCGTCGAATTTCCGGTTCTGATAGTCCTCCGCGCCGAAGGCGTGGACGACGTTGATGCCGGTCAGGTTTTCACGCGCGACACGGTTGATCTGGTCGGTCTTTTTCTGCACCTGCCGGAACCGGGGCAGGCAGCTGGACATGATGAGCAGCACCATCACGACGATGGCTACAACGAAGCCGCCCGTGACTGCCGAGAGCGTCCAGCTTTTGCCGAGAATTTTAATGATGGCCCAGACGGCCATGATCGGGGCTTTCATGAGCATCTGCAGGCCCATGGCGACGATCATCTGGATCTGGGTGATATCGTTGGTCGTTCTGGTGATGAGGCTGGGGACGGAAAAGGACTGCATTTCCTCGCTGCCGGCGTCCATGACATGATGGAACAGGTCGGCGCGGACGGAAAAGCTGAAGCCGGACGCCGTCTTTGCCGCGAGATATCCACAGCCGACGGCCAGCACGGCGCTGGCCAGCGTACACAGGAGCATCTGCCCGCCGACGGATAAAATATCCGCCGTGACGCTGCCGGGCGTCTTGATGAGCGTGGTGAGCCGGGTCATGTAATCCGGCAGCTTCAGGTCAAAATAGACCTGCGCCACGACGAGAACTGCGCACAAAAGCGCCATGAGCGCCTCGCGCTTACGCATGCGTTTGAGAAGTTTTATCATGGGGGTTACATCTCCGTTCCTTTGGGATTTTCCGTGCGGATGCGTTCGATATTGCGGTCAAAGGCTGCCACGCAGCGGCGGAAGTGCGCCAGGTCCTCCGCGCTCAGACCCTCGGTGAGCCGGTCGGCGAATGACTTCTGGAGGCTGCGGCCCTGTTCGACGACGGGCCCGGCCTTTTCAGTCAGGATAAGCGCTGTCTTGCGCCGGTCGCCGGGGACAGGCTGCCGGAGAAGAAACCCCTCGCTCACGAGCCGGTCGATGTGAAACGACACGATCGCGGGCTTCAGTCCCCGCATCCGGCAGATCTCGCCCGCCGTCTCGCAGCCGGGATTGTTGGCCAGAAACAGCAGAATATCCGCCGCCGCAGGCGGCAGGCCGGTTTTTGCGCACAGCGGCGAGATCGCGGCGTGATAGGCGTCGGCAAAGTGCGCCGCGTTGGCAAACATGGCGGACGCGGTCAGAAGGGGTTCTGGCATGACAAAGACCTCCAATATCGAACTGTTCAATATTGAACTAAATCATACACGAAAAATATGAAAAGTCAAGGAACGAATTGTGAACATTCTTTGACTTTTCGGGAGGCTGCCCCAAAGGGGCTGATGCAATACGAACGCAGCAAATTACAGAACACTTTGATCGCCGTGTCTTGTAGGGGCCGATGCCCACATCGGCCCTCTGGGAAGTTACGAATTCGCCGTAGATTTCCGTGAAAACAGTACATCCTGCCGGGCCGATGTAGGCATCGGCCCCTACAACAAAGAGAGAAAATGCGATGCAAATTTGCCGAAAGACGTCTGCATTTCGCTTCTGCCCACTGCTCAGCCTCTCAGGCGCTGCGCGCCAGTGCAAATTGCCGGGACAGAAGAAGACTGACAAAAAACTGCGCAGAGGCTTTTCTTCTGCGTAGGTTTTGTGTATAATAGGAGTCTCGGAGGTGAACGGATATGTATCAGGCGCTATACCGCAAATACCGGCCGCAGACGTTTTCGGACGTCGTCGGGCAGAAGAGCGTGACCGACACGCTGCGTTCGCAGCTTGAGACGGGCAAGCTCAGCCATGCGTATCTGTTTACCGGTACGCGCGGCACCGGCAAGACGTCCTGCGCCAAAATTCTGGCCAAGGCCGTCAACTGTGAAAACCCGAACCACGGCGACCCCTGCGGGCTGTGCCCGTCGTGCCGCGCCATCGACGAGGGCAGCTGCATGGACGTGCTGGAAATTGACGCGGCGTCCAACAACGGCGTCGATTCCGTCCGCGTCCTGCGCGACGACGCGATCTACACGCCTGGCACGGTCAAAATGCGCGTGTATATCATCGACGAGGTGCATATGCTCTCGACGGCGGCATTCAACGCGCTGCTGAAAATTATCGAAGAGCCGTCCGCGCCTCTTTTATTCATTCTCGCCACGACCGAGCTGCAGAAGGTTCCCGCGACGATCCTGTCCCGCTGCCAGCGGTTCGCGTTCAAGCGTCTGCGGCCCGACGAGATCGCCTCCCGGCTGAATTTCATCGCCTATCAGGAGCATATCGAGATTGAGCCCGAGGCCATCAATCTGCTGGCCCGGCTGGCCGACGGCGGCATGCGCGACGGCGTGAGCCTGCTTGACCAGTGCGCGTCGGCGGCGAACGGCCCTGTGACGCTTGAGGGCGTCTACGCTTCTCTCGGCCTCGCGGGCGAAAAGCGCACGGCGGAGCTGATGCAGGCCATTGCGGAGCAGGACACGGCGAAGGCGCTGACGATCTTCTCCGCGCTCTATTCCGCGGGCAAGGACGTAGGCGCGCTGCTGGGCGAGATGTGCGCGCTCTGCCGCGATCTGCTCGTGCTGCGCACGGCCCCGAAGAGCGGGCTTGCCATGCTCTCCGGCATTGCGACGGAACAGCAGGCGCTGGCGCTGCAAACAGTTTTCTCCCCGGGCGAGCTGATGCGCGTGCTGACGGAAACGCAGAAAACGCGCGCCTCGTTCGGCAAAAACACCGACGTGCGCGTGGCGGCGGAGCTGCTTCTGATGCAGCTGTGCGAGCCGTCTCTGCGGCTCGACGCGCAGGCGCTGGACGCGCGCATTTCGCGTGTGGAGGAGCAGCTGGCCTCCGGCGTGCTGGTAAAACACGCGCCGAAGAGCAGCGGGGCAGACGAATTCGACGACGACCGCCCGCCCTTCCCGGACGACGCGGACGATCCCGAGCGCGGGAGCGCGCCTCCCGTATCCCCGCAGCCGCAGCCGGCTCCCGCGCCGCAGGCCGAGACGCCCGCGGGCTTCTGGCCAGCGCTGTCTGAAAAGCTGCGCGCGGCGCTTCCGGCCAAGCTCAGCGGCTTCTTCGCCGTAAACGGCCCGATCCACCCGGTTTTGCAGGGCGACGCGCTCATCATGGCGGCAGATTCGGATTTTGTGCTCGATCTGGTCAAAAAAACGCCGGATACGGAGGCGCTGATCCGGGAAAAGGCGTCGGCGATTTTAGGAAAGCCGGTCTCGGTGCGCTTTGCGCTCAAAAATCGGCTTTCGCGGCTGGGCGACGACCCGATGGACGCGCTTGTCCAGTTCGGCCAGCAGCACAGCGACATTTTTACGATCAAATAATTTATTTACGATAGAAGGAGAACAAACATGGCAAAAGGCGGATATCGCGGCGGTATGCCGATGGGCGGCATGAACCAGATGCAGATGATGAAGCAGGCCCAGAAGATGCAGGAGAACCTCATGAAGATGCAGGAGGAGCTGCAGGCGAAGGAATATGAAGCGACGGCGGGCGGCGGCGTCATCAAGGCCGTATGCGGCGGAAACCGCGAGCTCAAATCCATCACCATCGACCCCGAGGCGGTCGACCCGGATGATGTCGAGATGCTGCAGGATATGATCGTTGCGGCGGTCAACGAAGCCATGCGCAAGGCCGAGGCCGACCAGTCCGCGAACATGGCCAAGCTGACGGGCGGCCTGAATCTGGGCGGCCTGTTCTGATGCGTGCGTTCCCCGCCGCACTCGAGCGGCTGACCGAACAATTTGCGCGTCTGCCCGGCATTGGCATGAAGTCGGCGCAGCGGCTGGCGTTTTACGTGCTGTCGCTGCCGA
>ERZ1034984.2187-NODE-2187-length-16256-cov-8.853836_pt1 | contig 16256 bp, 13 predicted proteins | sample MGYA00520589_ERZ1034984 | MGnify/ENA primary metagenome ERZ1034984 (study PRJEB33766, sample SAMN09781790) | gut metagenome | biome: gut microbiome | host: Homo sapiens | place: Madagascar | study: EMG produced TPA metagenomics assembly of the PRJNA485056 data... | reverse complement strand
CACCTCCCTCTCCGGGAGGGTCGGGACGGCCACGAGCTCGGCGTACCATCGCCTCTCGCAGTACCCGGTGCCGAGCTGATAGCCGTCGTATCGCTTGACGGCGCGAATCGCAGAGGTGTGCGTCGTGGTTTCCATGACGCGGTCTTTCCGCGCGGCGAAGTTGCCGCCCCGCAGAAACCCCGGCAAGCCCGGTTCGTGGTAGCAGATCTGCAGCTGCGGGGCGAGCAACGACTCGGAGACCTTGACGCGAAACCTCATGCTTTTCAGGTCCCCGTCGCGAGCCATGAGCGCGTGCATTCCGGTCCTGTGGAGCACCTGCGCCTCGACATTGAGCGACGCGCACAACCCCTGGACGAACGAGTTGCAAGTCGAATCGCACTCGACTACGCCGACTTGCGCCAGGCCGGTGTGAACCGATTCGATTACCGAGACCGTATCGACCTCCAGAAGCCTTCCCGCGCGCCTCTTCGCGTTGTCCGAGTCGATCACCGCCGCCGGGCAATACGGACCCGGAACGGCCGCCACAAGCGCCCTGGCGGCGTTTCTTTTCCTAGGCGCTTCGATGAACCTCTCGAGCATCCGCTCGTAATCGTCCACGAACGGCTGGCAGAACCTCAGCAGCTCGAGCCCGCGTTTGGTAGGCTCCAAGATCCGCTCGGCCTCGCTCTGGCGGAAGATAGGGAACCCGACGATGTCTTCGAGGGTTTTGATGCGCGACCACACCGACGAACGCTGGATGCCCAGCGCCTTGCCGGTTCTGAGCATGCTGCCGCTTCGCCATACCATCACGGCCGTCTTCATCTGCAAGATTGGAAGGCCTTCGCTCTTCTGGTGCGCCATAGCCGTTCCTTTCGTCGAGGGTGCGAGGCTAGGGGCAAGCTACTGCGCGGCTTCGCTTCGAGGCGATCGCTATCACCATATCAACACACGGGTCGCGATGAGGAAGCCGCTTCGCAAAACGGCGGCACGGCCGGCTGCCGAGTTCCGAGTTCTTGCCAAGAACGTCCCCGATGCCCTTGCCGCGCAAAGCGCCAACAGGCTCCCCAAGTGGCCCACCCAAAGCCTTTCCCTTCGCTGCCGAGCCACCCAGCTCCCAAACCCCACGGAACCTTACGCCGCGGCGCCACCGGCGGCCGCGCCAAGAACCCCCCCGGACCTGCTCAAAAGCACGACGGCCAAACTCGTCGCATCTGCAATGACGCCGAGCAGGCGAGGACTTCTCCTAGACAAAGGGAAAGCCGGTCCTTCGACCGGCTTTTCTAACCTAGCTTAGTTGCTTCTAGTGGGCGTTGGCCTTGGACATCACTTCCACGTAGGGGGCGGTGCGATATCCCTGCGGCGCATCCTTCTTGTCTTTTTCGCTCGGCGGCTCATTCAAGCGGAAGATGAGGCACGTGTCGCCAGGCTGCACGGGTTCCCACAGGTCTCGGACGAGCTTGCCGTTGCTACGGTCGGTGCGGTCCGAGCGTACGTGCTCGACCTTGTCGGGGTCGCCGCCTGCGGCAACGAATTCGATGTAGAAGCGCTTGGCGTTCTCCTCATAGGTCTTGCTCACGATGCGCGCGACGATGCGGACGGCGTTGAGCGTCCGGGAAGGGAGGGACTTCTCGTTAAGCATGCGCTGGACGAACACGGCGCGACGGGTGAGGGCCATCTCGGCCTCGGGCGGATTCTTACCGTTGATGCAGTCCATGCAAGACATCAAGGTGATCTTCAGAGCCTCGGATGCTAGCTCTTCGCGGTTTCCGTTGTCGCTCATATGGCGCTCCTGACTGTTGCGTTCGTTGTTTTCCGACGATTCCATCGGCCATGCAAGGGCCTGTTCGCGGGCGTCTAAAAGATTTTAGCGCTATGGGGTGCATGCAAGGAAACGTCCAGGCGCAGCTCATGCGACGATTTGTCAGCCATAGCGATGTTTGAGCACGTGTCTCACGGACATCAGGCGCCGCGGAGGCGTGGTGTGCGCGGTGTTTGCAGCCGTTTCTTCCAGAATGCGGCCGCAGGGGTCAACAGCCCAAAACAACCACATAGGAAACGTCGTACCCGACGTTTCCTATGCCCACCAACTTCCCAAACGGCCCAGCCGAAGGCTTTCGCCTTCACTGCCGACTCATCAAATCCCCAAACCCCATCGACCCCTCGCCGCGGCGGTGCCAGCCGGCCGCGCTGGCTAGACCCCGAACGCCAAAAAGCCCTTAGGCCTTGGCCTTTGCGGCGGCTTTCTTCAACCCATCGATGCATTCCTTGGCCGCCAGGCGAGGAATCGGCCATGCAAACCACATGGCGCAGAACGCGGTGGCGAAGCAGACGATGGCCAGCGGCCTAGACGGGTGCAATCCGACCGCATACCCGACGATAGTGCAGACGGCGAGGCTTCCCGCTACCTCTCCAAGGTAATTGTGCGCTCGATGCGCGAAGAGTTTGGCCGCTAGCCCGTTGATTCGCAACGGGTCGGTGTAGGTCTTGCAGTACCAGAACACCGAGCTGAGCCCTACGGCCAAGGCAACGAACGCCCCGCCTGCGAAAAGCCCGATATTGCCGGAGGTGGGCAACGCCAACGCGCTGGCCGTCGCCAACATGAGCGCCAGCTCAAGCGTGAGGTTGAGAACGGTGCGCGCAGCATATCCGTTTTTCGCGATGGCTTCGATCTGGTCGAGGTCTTCTGCGTGCTGCTTGAGCTGCTCGGCGATCCTGTCTTCGTTCATATTTTTTTCGTTCTCCTGTCTAAAGCGCTGCAGCGCCCTTAGAGTCATCATCCATGCAAAGCGCACCTGCATCGGCTCGGTAGACGATGCCGACGATATGCAATCTTAACCGTGCGTCGGGCAGCCGCCGCGCTCGACGCTCATACATCCTGCCCTTCCCATGACTCAGCCAAATCTTTGAGCAGGAAAAGCGTGTCGTGAGTCCATTTGGCAGGAATAAACCAAGCTGCCAAGGCCGTCGACGTTCCCGCCAACGCACCGAGGGCAGATAAGATGACCGCCCAGTCGCCGGACACGCTGCATCGTGCGAGGGCGTATCCGGTAGCGGAGTTCAGCGCCGCCAAGAGCAGGAAGTCGATCGCGGGACGGCCTATGGACATGAAGAACGCGGAACGGCACGTTCTCGGCAGCTTGAGAGGAGCCGTGAACGTCCTTGCGTATTCATATGACGCGAGGCCTCCGGCAAGGATGCACGCGGCCCATGCGATGACGAAGGCCGCGAGACTACCTCCCGCGCCGAAGATGGACCCGCAGGCGAGCATGCCCGGCATCGCTATCGCGCTGACGATTTGGCACAAGATCCGAAACGGCGCCATACGCCGAACTTCGCGCCGCATCTCCTTCAGCTCCGATAGCATTTTATCGCTTCCCATCAGGTCCTCAATCTGGTAATGTTCGCTTTGATGCAAGACGATTCCTTTCCTTTCTGCTGCGCGAGAACGAGGCCGCGCGCAGCAGATTCTCATGTAAGTGCAACGTTACGAACGGTACTCATTTCCCAATATGCGTCAGAAAAAATGCAAGGAGGTTCGCCAAGAGCGCAGGAAAAGCGCTCTTGCATAAAAACGCGTGCCGCCGAGCGGCGCGCCCGCGAGACTCACCCGTGGCGGTTGCCAGCTCCGTCCGTGCACAGCGCCGAGCTCATCAGCCCACTAACGAGACCCGCCCGCGCCGGCAAGTCGAGCCCGCGCACCCTCCTGTGCGATGCCCACCAACTCCCCAAACGGCCCACCAAAATCCCCGAAAACCATCAAACCTGCGCCGCGGCGGCTTCTGCCGGCCGTGCCGACCAACCCCCCCAAAAAAAGTTCGATAGCTGGCGAGTATCGAGGGTCGTTGAACGCGATGATTCGCGATTATGGAATTCAGTTTCTCGTTGTTACTGCTGAATTTTTAGCTTCGAAGCACCCTATCGGCTTAGCTATTGTCACGGTCAAAGACGGCTTGGGCCTGTTGGTTGGCATAGGGGACAAGTACGAGAGCAAATTTCAGTTGTATACCGCGTCGTCGCTTGCAGGCGCGTATTGCCGGCTATTCCCTGGCTTCGTCTTTGAGCAAGAGCCCAGGTATCTTGCCAACGAATCCGAGGAAGCGCTTGCGAGGTCCTGTCTCGCCGACGTAGCGCAATGCAGGATGCTCGGGGACGCAAAATGCTTCGGGTTTTGCAAGGACGGCGGCCTTTTAGGTATATTGGTTTTCGGGGAATCGAACGCCGAGCTTTTACAAAGGTTCGACCGAAGGATAGATTTGACCCTGAGCCACGCATTCTCTGCGTTGGGCTTCCCCATAGAAAAGGATGTGGCTCTCTCTTAAGGACAGGCTATGGGGCTTAGTGATTATCTCTCCATACACGGGGCATCGATTATCTTAATCATCTTCTGCTTCGGCATTTGTATTTCTATATGGAGGAAGATGGCGACGTGGCAGAGAGTCGAGGCGGTTTGCGTCAACGACCGACGGCAATCATCGATGTTCTTCGCGAGGGCCGAGATGTCCTCGAACCCTGGAGCTGCTGTGCTCTCTTTGCTGACCAAGCGCACGTATTGGGCTTATGAGGTGGACGGGGAAGAATATTGCACAATCAATCCTTTAGACAGGAAATCGGTCAAAGACGGCGATGTCGGCGTCGCTTACGTGAAGCCTGGGAATCCAACGAAGGCAATTGCTCCACATTACGGCCGTATAGCCTGCATATTCTTTCTAGGGCTCTTATTTCTAGTCATGATGACTCTCCTCATTGAGCAAGACCATGGCAGGTTGTAAATCTTTTCTTACTGCACACCTTGTCGCAAAAAAGTTCATAATCAAGATGAGGCATGGCTTCACCTTCGTCGACCCTTAGCGCCCATCACCTCGAGGGCCTCGTTCGGCTCTCAGTCCGCGGCGAGCTCGCCAAACCGATCCTCATCGACGGACGAGCCCCGAGCGCGTCGGCAAATCCGTTGGCACTGAAGTACGGCGAGCCTCCTCGTTCCCTCAGCAGCTTTGCTTGATGCTTCCCGATGGCTTCGGCGCGTTCCATTTGCTCGCCGAGCGAGGTCGGCCGCGGTTGCTCTGCATGCCAGGCCACGGTTTCGGCACCGGTCTGGACGAACAGGCGAACAGCTTCTAGCCTTTGCTCGTCCATGTACCTGCTTGGGCATCGGCTCAATATTTCGGCAACGCCGTCTGAAACCTTGAGCAGGGCTTCGATGTCCACGCCGGAGAAGTCGGAGCACATGGCAAGCTGCTGCTTCAAGCGCGGGCGGAAAGGGTTGCCGTACAGGTCGGTGATGTCTTCCGGGACGTCGGCGACCTGGCAGAGAAGGGATAGCCCCGTATCGAATATTGGAGCAGGGCCTGCGTATTTGAGCGTATCGGGATTCCTCAACGCGCCGAAGTTTCCTGTGTGCCTGTCGGTGTTTCCGAGAACGAAATCGAATATCAGCTGCGTCTCGATCGATTTCTGAAGCCCCGGAATCTCAAGCGCTGCGGCGGCACGGACGTAGTCGTCCATCCGCATAGAGCCGCAGCTGAGCGGATGGGAGTTCAGGATATCGTTGGCGCAGACGAATTCAAGTTCGTCCGATGTGAAGGCAGGACAGCTGGAGAAGGCGCGGCCGTCGAGCCAATCCACCTTGTACGGGCAGTAAGAACCGAAGCGGAGCGCTTTTTCGTAAACTAGCGAGGCGGCTTCCTCGTTGAACGGCTCCTGTCGGATGACGCCGCTGCCGCCTTTCACGAGCACGCGCGCGCCGCCGCGGTCGACGCGCCAAGCTTTTTGAAGGGCCCCGTCGGTGGTGTAGGAAGGGTTCATTTCTTCGGAAAGCGAGGAAGAGTTGTCCGGCGCCTGATTGCCCGCCAGCAGAAGGCCGGTCTCGAAATCGAAGTCGTTGTCATAAAAGTTGATATCGTCCCATGTCAGAGAGCCGCCCTTCGGCCTTAGCCAGTAGCAGTCCGTCAGGGATGCCCCCAGGCCAGCGATCGCTAGCTCCCTGGTGTTATAGAGCGAAGCCGAGCGTAGGGCGGCGGCGATGCCGTGTCGTGACAAAGGGATGCTCCGTTTGGAAAGCCACCTGTTCATCAGCTGCGTCAAATCATAGGTTGATGAGCGGAGAAGCCGGTCGTTCGCAACGGAGAGGGGAGCGTGGCCCAAATCGAAGACCTCGATGATGTCGGCGATTCGAGAAGAGGCGGGGTCGTACTCAAGCGAAAGGATGGCGAGGTCTTTGTGCATCAGTTCATACGTCTCCATAGCGCCTCGCTTCCTTAGCTTACCTTCTCCAAACTCACTTCTGTCAATGATACAGCATGGGCGTAAAGTTCGCCGCTTGACGGTTGTAGCACGCGTCTAGGCAATGGCCCTCCACCCCGCTCGCACCCATGCATTCCCTATGTATTTCCCCACGTCAAACCCTTAAACCATCTCCGCTCGCGATATAATATAAGCATCCTGATAACGACAGCGAACGACTTTGCGAATCACACCACATCCCTCACGAAAGCGAACAGGAAGCAAACCATGAGCGAAACCTCTCTCGGCGCCTCCGCCGTCTTGACCCCATCCCAAAAACGAGCGCTCGAAGCCCTTGCGTCGGGTGCCGACGTGTTTCTGACCGGCAAGGCCGGCAGCGGCAAGAGCTTCGTGCTCAACCTGTTTCTTGACGCGTGCGAGAAGGCGGGCCTGCAGACCGTTGCCATGGCGCCGACGGGCACGGCGGCCCTCAACTTGCGCAACGGGTCGACCATGCACCGCACCCTGAAGCTTCGCGGGCAGGTTTTCGACCCGCACAGCAAGCGCCGCCTCAAAAGCACCGTCCTCGAAGCCGCCGACGTGGTTGTCGTCGACGAGGTCTCCATGTGTCGGCTCGACGTCTTCGACCATTTCTGGGCCATGGTAGAGGCCGCGCGCCTCAAGGGCGGGGCTCGCCAGGTGGTCGTCGTCGGCGACTTCTACCAGCTCCCGCCCGTGTGCACTAAGCACGATCAGCCTGCGCTGCGGGAGCTGTATCCCGAGGCCGATTCCTGGTTCGCGTTTTCCGGCTACGCCTGGAAGCGCGCTGCGTTCACGACGTGCCGCCTGGAAGAGGTCGTGCGCCAGCCCGACCCTGTCTTGGCCTCCAACCTCAACCTGGCGCGCGAGGCGGACGCCTCGTGCATCCCGTATTTCAACGAGCGGGTCGTCTCGCCGCGGCTTGCCGCCCCGAAAGACGTCATCCGCCTTTCGGCGACCAACGCGAAGGCTGCGGCGATCAATGACATGCGCGCCGACGAGCTGGTCTCCAAAGGTGCGATTCAAGACGTTTACCGTGCCGATATCGAAGGCGCGGTGAATCCGGGCGACATGTGCGTCCCGGAGCGACTGCGCCTCGTCGTCGGCGCGCGCGTGATGCTGTGCGCGAACTTAGCCGAGCAACGCCTCGGCAACGGGTCGCTTGGAACCCTCGTCAAGCTCCATGCAGATTCGGCCGAGGTGCTTTTCGATTCGAAGGAATCGCCGGTGACGATCTCCCCCAAGACCTGGGAGATCAAGCAGACCGTCGTGTCGACGAAACCCTGCCCCGACGACGCCGACGGGGAGAAAGCTGCCAAGCGTCTGACCTCCGATACCGTCGGCTCCTACACGCAGCTGCCCTTGAAGCTCGCTTTCGCGATCACCATCCACAAGGCGCAGGGCAAGACGTTCGACTCGTGCGTGGTCGATACGACCGCCTTCGAGCCGGGCATGCTGTACGTCGCGCTGTCTCGCTGCTCGACGTACGAAGGTCTGTTCCTCAACGAACCGATCGAGCGTTATCGCTTGAAGGCGAACAAAGCGGTGCTTGCGGCCGAGGCCGAGGCTTTGCCGGCCGCCGCCGGGGAAGACCGCGCAAGGCAAACCCCAAGAAGCTCGGGCGGCGTCCAGGGAACGCTTGCCTTCGACGGGCCGAGTTCGCTCGAAGGCGAAGACCTGGCCGACGTCCTTCGTGAAAACCTGTCGGAGATTTTGAAGGAGCTTGAACGCGATTTGCCTACGAGCAAGCAGGGTCCGTCGGCTAACCACTCGGCTGAGAAGGTTTCGATCGAGGTGCCTGTCCGTCTCGCACCCCAGGTGCGTGACTACATCGCCAAGCTCGTCCAGGAAGAAGGGGATTGCTAGCGAATTCCCGGCACAGCCGGACCCGTAAAACGCACCGCGCGTGAGCCATCTCCTGTGCGGCGAACGCTCGTCGGCCGGGTCAAGCAAGACTCCCAACTCGCCCAGGCCCCTAAAACCCAAGACATCCCCTGCAAAGAACGTCGAACACGACGTTCTTTGCATCCACCACATCCCGAAACGGCCCAACTAAAGGCCTTTTCTTCACCGCTAAGCCTATAGATTCCCAAAAGCCACTGACCCTACGCCGCGGCGGCATTGCCGGCCGCGCCCACCAAACCCCCAAACTCCACGCCCACCTTCCAAACCCCACCCCAAACCACCTAACCTTCTTGCCGATCTTCCCGAAATCCCGTCCAAAACCTTGCGAAACGCCAAACGCAGATTGGGAAACCGGTAGCGTCCGTGCTGTTGGAAAGGCCCGCAACGCGGGCCTTGAACCCGCCCCCTTCTACGGGGCAGAAAGGAGAGTTTTCAAATGACCTATACCATCAGCGAGAAGGAGGTCTCGTGCTTCGAGGACCTCGTCAGGAAGGACGTGCTGGCGTACGTCCAGTACGACTACCGCGGGCAGCGGCTGCTTTTATGGCCGCGCTACCTGCACGTGGGATCGACGCTCAAAAAGATCGCGCCAGAGGCGGTGCCCGACGCCGGCGGCATGCCGGTCGTGGTGCCCGCCAACATCGCCCCTAAATGGACCAAAAGCAAGATCGAGGACTATTTCGGCCGCATGGTCGTGGCGCGCATCAACGCGCCTCATCCGCAGACGAACAACAATTATCCCACCGAGCCCCATTATTACAACTCGATCATCGACCCGACGCGACGCGACAGCGCAGTGGAGTTCGAGCTGTTCTCTTCCAACGCTATGTCCTCTCAGTTGGTCCAGGTTGTCTACGTGATGGAGGGAAACCTCGATTTCTCGAAGCCTTTCGGATTCCTCGTGCACCCCTACGCGGACCAGGCCCAGCCAAAGACCAGCCTCTGCCTCATCGCCCAGGTGGACCCTCGCACGAGGAAGCGCCTCTTCTACGGTCCTTTCGAGTGCACCGACTCGATTCCTGGAGCCTGTTCCATGAAGGCGAGCACAACGTTCGGCGACATGGTGTACGGAATCGCCGAGGACCGCTTCAAATCCTGCACAGAGTTGGTCGACGAGAACGAGGTCCCGTACGCAAGCTTCGTGGACGTCGGCGAGCTGGAGAAACTCGCTAAACGCGCCGACGACCGATACGACTGGATGTCGGACGAGGACCTGCTTGCGAGCATCGGGCGGCTCGCCAAGTCCGTCGACCCGAGCGCGACCAGACAGCAGATCCGCAGCCTCAAGGAGGCCTTGTCGAGCGGGGCGCAGATCGAGGGCCTGGCGGAGGTCGACCCCGCCCGTAAAGACCGCATCGTGTCGCTGCTCGGCGCAAGCGAAGCCTGGTCCGAGCTATCCGATTCCGGCAAGCGCGAGCTCGTGGACGACATCGATCCGGCCGATATCGCGGAGTTCGTTTTGCACGACGAGTGCTTCGACGGCTTCATGGAAAAGGCTCTGGAAGACGGCCGCGTGCGCGAACGCTACGAGGAGCACATCGCCGACCTCGAGCAGCAGATCGAAGACAAGGAAGGCAGCCTGCGGAAGGCCGAGGACAAGCTGGATGCGGCCAACGCCGAGCTGGCCGAGGTCGGCGCGAAGCGCGAGAAGCTGCTGGCGCAGGTGCGCGAGGAGCACGAGGCTGAGCTTGGGGCCGTCAAGGCGGACGTGGCATCGCTTGAGCTTGAGAAGAAGGACTTGGAAAAGGAGATCGAAAAGCTCGGGGAGAGCAAGTATGCGGCGAACCAGGCCGTGCAGCAGGTCATCGGCGATTTCAAGAGCGAGACCCGAGCGGGCGGGCTTTTGCTCGAATCCGTGCTGATCAGGGAGCTCGCCCAAGAGCTTGCCGGCACAGGAGCCTCCCAGTTGCCGGCGCGGCCCGCCGCCCCGCGCGCAAGCGCGCTCCCCGCGGCCCCGAAGCTCCTCGACGGCGCCGATGTATTGACTCCTGCAAGCGTCCTCGACCGCCTCTACGAATTCGTCACGGGCCGGGGAGGCCGCGAGCTTGAGCGAAACGAGGTAGCCAATCTCGCCATTTGCCTCACGCAAGGCTACATGACGGTGCTAGCCGGCACGCCCGGCACGGGTAAGACCTCGCTCGCCTCGATCCTCGCTAGCGCGCTGGGGCTGCGGCAGGCGGGCGCGACCCGCTTCTGCGAGGTGAGCGTCGAGCGAGGCTGGACGAGCTGCAAGGACCTCATCGGGTACAGCAACCCCTTGACGGGCGACGTCGAGCCTGCAGCCACGGGGCTTTTCGAGGCTTTCCAGGACATGGATCAGGTAGCCGATCTTGATGCGCCCTACCTCGTGCTCCTCGACGAAGCGAATCTCAGCTCCATCGAGCATTACTGGTCGCCGTTCCTGCTGGCGTGCGACAGGTTCGAGCAGGGCGCTTTTGAGATTCCGCTCGGGGGAGGCATCAAGGTCTCGGCTCCGCCGAGCCTGCGTTTCGTGTCGACGGTGAACTTCGACCACACGACCGAGGAGCTTTCGCCGCGCTTCATCGACCGTTCCTGGGTCATTATGCTGGACCCGGTTGAAATCAGCTTCGACTCGGCCGGCCTTTCCGGCGGTCGTGCAAGCTTCGACGACGTCGAGGCTTTGCCGGCCTCGGCGCTGCACCGCGCGTTCGGGCCCCGAGAAGGGCTGCCCCAAAGCCTGCGGGCCAAGCTCTCCGAAGTGCTTTCCACCTGCGCCGAAAGCGGCGTGTCGGTCAGTGCGCGCAGCCAGATGATGATGATGAGGTATGTAAGCGCTGCGGCGGCCGTGATGGACCTGGGTTCCGCCGCGACTGTGAACGACCCCGTGGACTTCGCGGTTTGCCAGAAGGTCCTCCCGATGCTGTCGGGCTCCGAGATGGAGGTCGCCAACGCGTTGGAGGAGCTCGCTGCGCTCGGTGGTCTTCCCAGGACAAAGCGCCGCAGCGAGGAGATGCTGCGAAAGGGGAGCCTGAATGGCTACTATCGATTCTTTGCCTGATCGCTTGCAGCTAGGTTTCGCCACGGCGCTTTCGCTGAAAAGCGACTACGACGGGGCGGTCCTCGTTTCACGCATGTATCCACATTCCCTCGCTGGCGCCACCCCCGAGAAGGGCTGCGTCTCGGACAGGGCCTCGTACGTCGTCGACTTGCTTTCGAAGCGGGACCTTGGGGAGCAGATAACGGTCGCGATCGAGGTGGAAGGCTCCACCTATACCGTCCAAAGCCGCGCTTGCGAAGCGCTCGCGGGCGAATATCCTTGGGTCTATCCCCTGACCGTTGGCGACGGCGTGAAGCTGTTCAAGGACACGGTGGGCTTCGCCGTCGTGAAGGTCCGCATCAGGCGCGAGCGCGCCGAACCGCTATTCGTGCAGACGGCCAGAATCGCATGCGCCTGCTCCATCGAGGACATCCGCATGTGCGCGGGCGGCATGCTGAAGCTTTTGCAAGGCGATGAGCTGGCCGCCGCCGTCGAGCTCATGACGTTCGGTGCGAAAGACGGCGGCGAAGGCGGCGGGGAGGCGGTTCGCAAAGAGGCGAGCACGCTGGAGGGCATCTGCGCCGCCTGCGAAGAATACGCGGACGAGATGCTCTCGCAACTGAACGCCCTTCGGGCGCGGCCGAGGACCAAACCGTCCGAAAAGCTCGAGCTGCGCCGTCCCGAGCAGGTGCGCCGGTTCGGCCGCGAAGAGGCCGAACGCCTTCTCCGCGGGCCGATCTGCCCGGCAGGGCCGGGCCACGCCGGCAACGTCCGGGCCAATGGCTCCCGGTTCGCCGTAGACCGAGTAGAGTGCTCGGTGGCGGCGAAGAGCGCCGACGTGGCCGAGAACAGGGCCATCCTCTCATCGCTTGCCAACGCATGCTCTTCTATGGCGACGCTGAAGGGCATGGTCGCCGAGGACGCCGAGCGGCTCGAAGCCGCAAGGCGCGGCATCGTCGAGCAGGCACAGGGGGAGGAGTCGCTGCCTAGCGTTATGCTCCTAGACGCGCAGCTTGCCGCTCTCCAGGCGCTGGAAAACAGAGTCGACGCCTTGTCGAGGCGGTGCAAGCCGGCATTGGCCTCGCTTGAGCGCGCATGGGGCATGAAAGCGCGTTACGTTTGGGTGCTCCCGCCGAAGACCAAGGTGTTCTGCGAGGTGCCGCACTACATGCGGGCATACGAGGCCATGAGCCGCTGGTACGACCTCGAGACGGTCGACCTGCAGCTTGCGGCGAGGTTATACGACTTGAGAAGCCTTTCCGGTCTGCACGAGCTGTTCTGCCTCGCCAAACTTCTGACGTGGTTTTCCTCGCACGGGTTCGAAGCCCGCACGACGAAGAGGGTTAAGGCGAGGGACGGGGCGGCGCAGCGCGGCGACGGGCCTGACGTGGCGAACGTGTTCGAGCTGGCGCGCGGTAACGAAGAGGTGGTGATCTGGTACCAGCCCGTGTTCTACGGAGACGCGCGCGACCCTTATGGTTGCGGCGCGCATAGGCTGACGGTGCCGGCTTCCTTCGCCGTCGGCGAAGGCGACGGCACGTGGACTCCAGATTTCGCGCTTCTGCACAAGCGGTCCGATGTAGAGGACTTTTTCGTGCTCGACGCGAAGTTCACGCTGACGGAGATTGCGAAAGAAAGATGCTATCTCGACAAGGCTTTGCTGAAGTACAGGACCCAAACAGGCAGGGAAGGAGGTGTCGCGGGCGTCTGGCTGCTGTGCGGCAAGGATGTCGAGCCTTGCCTCGATGAGCAGCGCTTGTCTAGCTGGGCTGCGCATGTCGGCGGGCGCTCGTCCGGAACGGCCACCGTCTCGGCTTTCGGAGACTCGCTTGACGCGATGATGGCCCAGATGGGGATTGAAGCGGAAGGAAGGAGGTTCGCAGCCGCGTCTTCGGCTGTCGACCCGCCCGCCGCGAAAGCGGAGCGGAGCGCCGCGGACCGGAGCGCGGCAGGCAAGAGCGCTGCGGAAGCCGAGGAGCTCGGAGACGTTGCCGCCGCTTCGTCGGAAACCGACAACACCGCTGAAGCGCAGCAAGCTGTTTCAGGCGAAGACCCGGACATCGTTTGCCCGGAGGGCTTCGACGAGCATGCGTTCGACCTGCTGCTGAGGCTGAGCAGGATCGTCGACATCAAGGTGATGACGGGAATGGACGAGCTAATCTCAAAAGAATTCAAGGCCCCGTTGGCCGTCAAGAAGCTGGAGCACGCTGCCGACCTTGCGGACCTTTACACGGAAGAGAGCTTCAGATGCGCCCGCGCGACCCTTCATTTCAATAAGTGTTGGACAAGGCGGCGCATAAGGAAGCTGGACGGCATCGTAAGGAAGCTGGAGGCGGGATTCAAGAAGAAGATGGGCTTCCTGCCGCAGCCGCCGTCCGCTCCCGGTCGGGATGGCTCAAGCACCAAAGAGCCTCCTGCGCAGGCGGCGGGCGCCTGCCTGACTGATACGAGCGAAGAAGCGTTCGAGCTTTGCAATATCATAGACGGCTCGGCAGAAGACGCCGCCTTCGATGGTGTCAAAGCGAAAGTCGGAAGCCTCTCCAAGCTGCTGGTCGTGAGGAAACTCGGGAAGAAGGGCGCAGAGTGGTACACGAAGGAGGCTGCGCCCTTCGAGCACGGCTGCTTCCATATCTTGAAGCTGACCCGAGAGCAGGCGCTTTCGAACGTCGACGAAATAGCCAGTCAGCTCGATTCTCGCGACAAGGTCGTGGCCGAAACCCTCAGGAAGGCCGATTTCGGGGGCCGCTAGGCACGATGGCGCGTTCCCGACTAGGGTTGCGCGCAGGCGCTTCCCGCCCAGAAAAGAGCCGAACCCTCCCCGCAGGGAACGTCCTGACTGACGTTCCCTGCGTTCGTCACTCCCCAAACGGCCCACCAGCGGTCCTCCTTTTCACTGCCAACCCATCAAATCCCAAACTCCCTCCAGCCACCCGGCGCGGCGCCTGCAGCAGCCACGCCCAGAAAGCTCCAAAAACCCAACACCCAACGCAACCACCATTCTCGCACTCCGTTTTCCCTTGCAAATTCCCGAGCGCAGATTGGGAAGCGCGTAGCGTATCGCTTGCAACTCGAACCAGCATCGAAAGGAAACCCCATGCCATCAGTCGATCTTGTCCAAGAGCTCATCAAATCTCACAAGAAGGGCGACGACGCGGCCTTCGACCGCGCATGCCAGTGCATCGTCGCCAACGAAAAGGCTGCAGGCCACGCCGCGGCCGCGGCGCGCATTGAGAAGGCCGCCAGCGGGCCTAAATCGGGACCGCAGGTAGTCCAGCGGCAAGACTCAGCGCGCGAGGCGTTCGAGCAGCTGGATTCGCTCGCGACTCTCGATGACCTCGTGCTGCCCGAGCGCCTGCGAAGCCTACTGCAGCGTGTCGTTTACGAGCAGCGCTCGGCCGACAGGCTCGCGGAGCACGGGCTTCGTCCCCGCCGAAAGCTCCTGCTTGTCGGCGCGCCCGGATGCGGCAAGACCATGACGGCCCAGGCGCTCGCCAACGATCTCGAACTGAACATGTACGCGCTGCAGGCATCGAAAATCGTCGACAGCCTCTTTGGAAAGACGGCGCAAAACATCCGCAACGCTTTCATCGAGATGACTTGGGAGCGCGCCGTGTACCTCTTCGACGAGTTCGACGGCATCGCGTGCCGACGCGGCGGGGAAAACGAGGTAGGGGAGATGCGCCGCGTCGTCAACACACTTCTTCAGCTCATCGAGCGTGACCGCTCGGAGGGCATAATCGTGGCCGCGACCAACGACGCCGCGCACATCGACCGCGCCTTCATCCGCCGCTTCGACGACGTGCTGGAGTACCCCACGCCGACAACGCGCACGGCGACTGCGATGGTCGAGAAGCGCCTGGCGTGCTACGACGTAGAGCCTGCCTTCGAAAAGCTCTCCCGACCGGTAGCCGACGTGCTGAGCAAGCTGTCGTACGCGGAGATCTGCCACGTCGCGGACGACGCGGTGAAGGAGCACGTGCTGCACGACGCCCCGCTCGACGAGCCCCTGCTGCTCAAGATGGCCCACGCCGATTCCGAAGACGGCTTCCCGCGTGAGTAAGCTTACCCCGGTCAGATGCGTAATATAATCTTGTTAAGGGTAAACATAGCAAAGGGGAAGCTGCCGATGTACGACGAAGACCGTCCCTATGCAGTGGTTTGCAGCTATCCCGCTAAATCGGAACGCAGGGCCTATTGGAGGTTCGCTTCCTCTTTGCAGCAATGCGATGGTTTGCGGGTGTCTGCTTATGCCGAGCAAAGCGCCCAAAGATACATTGACGGCGAGCTCGATTCCGATGCCCTGAAGAACCTGATAGAGAAAAAGTATGCAAGCGAACCGCTTGTGGATAGGCAAGCCGAAGCAGACATTGTTTCTGGACGAATCGTGGCTTTGCTCGAGTCCGATGTCTTTGTGCTGTCGCCCGGTACTTTGTTAGGGATACATGCCACGCTTTTCGAAGGCGTTTTCAAAACGGAATGGGACGGTTCTCTTCCGGTGGAAAACATCAGCAAAAAAGAACTGTGCTCGGCGGGCGCTCGGTGATGTACGCTAATTGGCAAAGCCTCAGAGATATCGTATCGTACGACTTCGAAGGGGAAAGGCGCTATCGCTATCCACGAATCTTCAATGACGAGGCGATAGACCATTTTTGCGACTTCATCTCTCGGGTCTGGCAATCGCATCCGTTCAGAGAAGGCAACACGAGGACGACTGCGGTGTTTTCCGACCTGTACCTGAGGTCGATGGGCTTCGATGTGTCGAACGATCGTTTTGCTGAGAACGTGCTGTATTTCCGCGATGCCCTCGTCAGGGCAGGTTATAGCTCGATTCGCGAGGGGATCAGGGGAGACCACAGCTTCATCAACGATTTTTAGGGTATGTAAAATAACTGGTTGAAGGTTGTTAAACCACGGGTTGAATCCAAATGCAGGTCGATGCCGATTTCCAACCTGTGCCTTAACAAACGGCGACGGCGCTTATCGGGTTTCAATGCGCCCGCTGTCCAAGGCCGGCGAGCCATGATGGCGCTTTTGGGGCCATCATGTCCGGACGCTGCTCCAACCGTTCGTCTTGCAGCGGCGCATGTCTTTTGGGGCAAAGATCCAACCAATGGCT
>ERZ1034984.2186-NODE-2186-length-16257-cov-7.578447_pt1 | contig 16257 bp, 14 predicted proteins | sample MGYA00520589_ERZ1034984 | MGnify/ENA primary metagenome ERZ1034984 (study PRJEB33766, sample SAMN09781790) | gut metagenome | biome: gut microbiome | host: Homo sapiens | place: Madagascar | study: EMG produced TPA metagenomics assembly of the PRJNA485056 data... | reverse complement strand
TAGGCTTCCTTTCTTAAGACTAACCGTGTCTCAATGCTAACTTAATGACATTGTCTCGCAAGGGGGCTCTTTTCTTGCGGGAAAGAAGAACCTGCCATAACGGCCAAACATTTCCCATTGTGGCGGTATGAAGCCAATAAATGTTTCCGGCGATGCGAGGATGGGGCAGAATAGAAGTAAATGAGTCTAGTTTTGAGAGAATCTTTTTCAACGTCCTCAAATTTTTGAAGGTGCCAAGGTCTCGACTGTGATTTACTCTCCTCAAAAGCCGGAATCCGGTTGCTCGGATTTGCGTTTTCAGGGAATTGGAATGTTTACATCGGAGACTAAAGGGTGTGTTTTTGCAAAAAATGAAAGGAAAAACGGATGCGAATGCATTGCGCTTTTTTTATTTAAAAGCATCCGTTTTTATGTAGAATTTATTGATTTTATTGAAAAATATGCTAAAAAATGCTATATTATAGTCCAAAAGTGTCCAAATAAGGGACAAATTTGTTGCATAAATGGAGATAGTATCATGAGTTATTCGGCAACGCAAATTGCACATAAATTAGACATTTCTAGGTCTTATTTATATTATTTAAAAGATTCTGGTGCGATAGAGCTTGAGACAAATAAAAGAGGCCGGGTTATTTGGAATGAAGAGGCGTATCAGAGAATTCAAGAATATCTTAAAAAAGATAAAAACGAAAGAACTTTAAATCAAGTGAGTGTGCCCAAAGAGTACAAATCAATAAAGATAAATAATCGAAGATATTTGGGCAATAAGTACAAATTGATACCGTTTATTACTAGCGTTATCGAAGAAGAATGCCATAACATAAACACAGTAGCAGATATTTTTGCGGGAACAGGTGCGGTAGCATCTGCTTTTACAGATAAGAAAATCATCACTAATGATATTATGTACAGTAATTATATATGTCATGTTGCTTGGTTTAGTAGTGAGCCGTACTCAAAAGAACTTATACTAAATCATATTTCTGAATATAACAATTTGAATGTGTATGAAGAAAACTATATGAGTGATAATTTTTCGAATACATATTTTTCGCTTGAAGATTGCAGGAAAATAGGATACATACGGCAAGACATAGAAGAACAATATGAAAAGAAAAGGATAAATTATAGAGAAAGAGCTTTACTTATAACTGCTCTATTATATGCAATGGATAGAATTGCTAATACCTGTGGACATTACGATGCATATAGAAAGGGGGTAAAATATGAAAAACATCTAGAATTAGCAGTACCTGAACCGGAAGAAAATCTTAATGAAAACAACGTGTGTTACAACATGGATACGAATGAGCTTGCCCCTGAAATAGATGCGGACTTGGTATATATTGATCCACCTTACAATTCACGACAGTATTGCGATGCATATCATCTTCTCGAAAATGTAGCAAAATGGGAAAAGCCGGAAGTTTTTGGAGTTGCAAAAAAGATGGATAGAACTGCATTAAAGAGCGAGTATTGCACAAAAAAAGCAACAGCTGCATTCGAAAATCTAATTGAATCGATTCATGCAAGATATATACTGTTATCTTACAATAATATGGCAAACAAAGGGAATGATCGATCCAATGCTAAAATAAGTGACGAAGATATTATGAGAATTTTAGAAAAAAAGGGGGAGGTAAAGGTTTTTTCAGAAGATTACAAAGCGTTTTCAACAGGAAAGTCAGATATTGTGGCTAATCAAGAAAGACTATTTTTGTGTAAATGTTATGATGAGAAAAAAACTGTGATACCATCAGCTTTAAATTATACTGGAGGAAAATTCAAACTATTGCCACAGATATTGCCTTTATTTCCAAAAGATATAGATAAAGCAGTAGATTTGTTTTGTGGTGGATGTAATGTTGGAATAAATTTAAACTGCAATAAGGTCTTGTTTAATGACAATAATTCATACCTTATGGGGTTACTAGACACATTCAGGAAAATGTCGAAAGAAGAAATATTTGAATGGATATATGCTACAATAAAAAAATACGGGCTATCTCTAGTTAGTGAAAATGGTTATAGCTATTATAACTGTAATAGCTCGGAAGGAGTTGGAAATTATAATAAAAGAGGGTACGCAAAACTAAGAGATGATTTTAACAAAAGAGAAATTAGAGATGATGAATACTATTTAATGCTATATTTACTAATCGTATATTCGTTTAACAATCAAATACGCTTCAACAAAAAAGGAGAATTTAATTTACCAGTAGGGAAAAGAGATTTTAATTCAAAAATGCAAAGTAAATTAGGTGCATTTATTGATCGAGTTAAAAATGGCGATTACATTTTTAGGAGTGAAGATTTTAGAAATATTAGCATAGATGATTATTCCCAAAAGAGTTTTTTTTATGCAGATCCCCCATATTTAATTACTTGTGCGACCTATAATGAACAGTCTGGTTGGACAGCAAATGATGAAATAGATTTGTTAAACTACTTAGAACGATTAGATAAAAAGGGGATTCGGTTTGCATTGTCAAACGTCCTTGAAAGCAAAGGAAAGAAAAATGAGATTTTAATTGAATGGATAAAAAAGCATGGACAATTAAAAGTGATTCCACTAAATTACGATTATGCTAATTCAAATTATCATACGAAAAAAGATGGAGTAACAAAAGAGGTACTAGTAATTAATTATTAATTTGGAGGAGGATATTTCATGGCAAATGAAATAGGGTTTAAAAGTTATTGCTGGTCGATTGGCACTACAAGTTATAGGACAGATAATTTTAATATGAGTATTGAACGGCAATTACAACTTTTGAAGCAATTTAGAGAATTAAAATCGAATGTTGGAAAAAAATGGAACAGCAATAATAGTTTTCAATCAGAATATTATGACTACTTGAAACAGAATGCATTTGTAAAGGGCGAGGCTGCACGACCAGATAAGGATGCAAGAGAGAAAACTTCAGGATTGCGTGATATTGGACTACTTGACGATGAGCGAAACTTAACGGAAGCAGGTCTTGAGCTAATAAAAATAGCAGCATCGGATAATTTTAAAGCGGACAATTTTTTAGAAATATCTAAAGATGGATTTTTGTATTTTAAGCAGTTGTTAAAAACAGCAAACATTGTTGGGGAAGAATGTGTTAGACCGTTTGTGGTGTTTTTATATGTTGTGAATAATGTTGGATATCTTACCAATGATGAATTCACCTATTTATTGCCGTTATGCGTCAATGCGCAGACAACAAACAAGATTATTGACTGCATAAAAGAATCGAGGAAAACTGGCAAAGAAGATTATGAGAATATTATATTGTCCGTTTTAATGGATATGGATAATTATAAAAAGGCTTTGGAAGCCCTTCAATCTGAACCAATAACAGAAGAACTTATATGTAATGTTGGTATTAATCGAAAGAGTGCAAGATATGACAAGCCGTATTATGAGCTATGACTCATCCTCCTTTATGTTTGTGTAGCAACTACATTATACAGGATGAGCATGTGCTCATTTTATATTTTTTGAGTTCTTTACTTTTTCCTCAGGGTTTAACAAACAACAAATCTGCATCGGTCAATCTCAGCTTGACAACGAGCCTCGAAGAGCATGCATTTAGGCTGCAGCCAGGTGACACGTCGCGGATTCTCCGCTTGTGTCAGCCTGGCTGGCACAGCCTAGCATGCTCTTGCTCATTGTCAAGCTGAGATTGCTCTTTTTGATACCAGAAAGGGCAGTCCCCCGAGAAAAAGGTAAAGAACTATTTTTGAATTTACACCATTATACGGACATAAGCGGGATCCAGTACTTGCCGGACGAAATCCAACGCCGCCAGAACAAAAGCAGAAGTTAGTTTTCAATTGAAGATAATTTAAGTTTCGCTAAGTTTCACTGAATAGCAATTTGCAAAAGAGGTCCCTTTTAAATGGTATGGCGGTTCTTTGATGCAAATAACGCCATGACTAACGCCACCGGTAAAAATGGCGTTAATCATGGCGTTAAAGAGACACCTAGTAGGGAATAGAAACATCGTTTTTTTGCCCATTGCTCTTAAAAATTCAGACTATTCTCATTCAGCAAGAAGTCGTAGACACTCATGATCAACACACCCGACTCATTGTAATAAGGTGCAGGTGTATCTTTGGTAATGATAATTCGCTTGAAGAAATCTCCCGTCAACATCAAAGATCTCTGTTCCTGCTCCATTTTGGCTTGATCGGGAATCACATAAGCAGACTGGATATAATAGCGCTTGGAACCCTGGTTGCAGACAAAATCAATTTCCAGCTGTTTGCGGATGCTGGTGCCTTTCTCATTGGTTTCATACTGCATGATAACACCCACATCCACATTGAAGCCCCTCATTTTCAGCTCGTTAAAAATAATATTCTCCATGCTGTGAGTTTCCTCAATCTGACGGAAATTCAATCGGGCATTGCGAAGTCCCATATCCGTAAAATAATACTTTACCGGTGTGTCGATGTATTTCTTTCCCTTCACATCATATCGAATTGCGCTGTCAATCAGGAAGGATTATATCCCGTCCGGAACCGATTTACAACTATCCTATTTAAGATTTTTGCGGTTTCCCGCAAAAATCTTAAATAGCCTCGCTTATCAAAATCCGGAGACAGGTGCCAACCGGTCAAAATTTACTTTCTAAAGTCATCGTACACGCCGGAGATGTTCTGGCGGAGCGTTTCAATCCGGTGGATGTTCTCGTGTAATTCATTGATGAGCGCTTTTTCTTTTTCGGCAATTTGTTTCTGTTTTTTCATGTCGATGGCATCGTATTGCAATTCACAGAGCTGCTTCGGGTTAATGGCAAAAATCGTACTGCCGGTCTGTGTAACGCTGAGGCACAAGTTGCCGTCATCACTGTCGAAGAATGCTTTTAGGTAATAAGGCTCTAAAGTGTCGTTGCATCTTACGACAATGAGATTCCCCGTCGCGATAATATTTCGATCCTGGATATTTTCCGCAACGGCCGTGCTGATTTTGGTTCCCCGGGCGGAGATAATTACATCGCCGTCTTGCAGCATGTATTTCTTGTACTTCTCAATTTTGTCAATATGCACTTCCACAAGCTCTTCATCCATGTAGCCGTTGCTGACGTTGGCCAGATTCAGGAGATACGCGTTCGGCGCCTTGCCGCAGAGATTCGACATCTCTTTCTGCTTATCGGACGTAATCTGAGCCCCTCTGAAAATGTCTCGGGTTCCTTCGGAAAGCTTCCGGGCGTTGGTAAAACAAACTTTTTCATCCAGAACGTACCGCATCGGGTCGAAGGAGTAGGTGTTATCCGCAATCGTCCGAGGTGCAACTTCAATATAGTCGTCGGAAGGATGCTTTTCGTCCTCAAGATTTGCACTGCCGTTAAAATACAGGTCCAAGATGCGGTCTCTTTCGGTGTTCGTAAGCACATTCCGGAATTTTATTTTTTCATAATAAGAAGCGGCGTTCACCATCTTGATGCGATTGTTGTTCTCGCTCAACACCAGCATGGCGATTTGGATGCCGGTATTCATGAGCAGGCCTTCCGGCAATAAAACGACGCCTTCCAGCGTTCCCGATTCCAGCAGTTCTTTCCGGAATTCTTTTTCGGATTCCAGATACAGCAGGCTTGCGCGGATGAAAGCAATTCCTTTGCCGCCTTTCTTCAGCATCTTTCGCATTGCCCGGATGTATGCCCACTCGGAAGAGTGAACGGAAACGCGCTTTGCTGTTTTTTCATCAAACAATCCGCATGACAGAAGCTGCTTGGATTCGAGCCGCTGCTTTATCGGCATGTGGCAGAAAACGGCATCGTACTGAGGAAGTTCCGGATTGCGAAAATCCATATCGAATACGTCTTCACAGCGAATGTGGTTCATATCCCGATTCAGAATGAGCATTTTCATCCGGGCCACGATTGCGTCCTCTTGTTTGATCTCTATGCCGTGGAGCTCGCCGGCTTTTGCGTGGATTGCAGTTTCGGTCAGAAATACACCTTGGCCGCAGCCGATATCCATTACGGTCTTGGTTTCGGAAGGGGCAAAAACCGCTGTGGCGAGTTTCTCGATATCTCCGCTTGTGTACGACCCGTAGATTTCATTATCCCGATTCCGGTAAGCGTTTACAAAATCAGGCACATCGATGTCATCGATGGTGTCCAGTGTTTCTCGAATTCTCTGCGTGTCTTTTTCAGCGGCAAACAGATTGCGGAAGATGAATGTGAGAATGTCCCGATGTTCCGGACGCACTGCGGTATTTAATGTTTCATGCGCTTCCGAAAGCGTATCCTGTGCCAATGCGTCATCCAGCACTTTTCGTTCTACCATTCGATTCAACGCGAGCACGCCGAATGTAATTTGGTTCTGAATGTTCGATTCGATATTTTTCAACATGATTGACCCCCTAAAAAAAGTTTGGTATTTGATAACCTAAATCCTACAAAGCGACGTTTTTTGCCTTTACGGATTTTTCAATAAATACTATAATTAAAGCAATCTCAGTGTTCGGATGAGTATAGAAAAGGTGCGTATGATGAAATATGAAAATATTAAAAATTCCAATGAGCTGGAGTTCGCTGTGTTTTGCATTGAAAATGTAGCGAAAAAGTTGGGTGCGGATGCAGCGCGGGTCTATCTGGCATTTACCGAAAAAAGTGATATCCTGTACGGTTACATCGTGCCGGAATATGAAGTGCTGCATACCCAGAGCCGTGAATATATCGTGGACGACATCCTTGATGTGATGAAAGAAAGGGGCGTGGAAGTATGATTCTCTACCATGGTTCATTTTTAGAGATTGCAAAGCCGGATTTGATTCATTCTCGCCTTGATGTGGACTTTGGACGAGGTTTCTACGTGACGCCGTTGTATGAACAGGCGGCGAAGTGGTGCGGTAAATTCAAACGTCGTGGGAAGGATGCTATCATCTCCCGGTATAAATATGACGAAAGCCGGGAAGCCGAATTAAAAACATTGAAATTCGATTCTTATTCCGACGAATGGTTGGATTTCATTTTGAACTGTCGCAGAGGAAAAGATTCGACTGATTACGATCTTGTTGTGGGCGGTGTTGCCAATGATAAGGTGTTCAATACGGTGGAACTGTTCTTTGATGGATTGATTGACAAGGCGGAAGCTCTTAAACGCTTGCGTTATGAAAAGCCGAACCGGCAAATATGTTTCCGCACTGAGAAAGCATTGTCTTTGTTACATTTTGAAGGGAGTGAAACACTATGATGGCAAATCCGATTTTACTCCAGAAAAAATATGCTCGCGTCATTGCGTGCTTTGCCAAGCAGCAGGGAATTTCATTGGACGAAGCATTGGATTTATTTTATCGTTCCGAAGTTTACCAATTAATGCGTGAGGGCGTTTCCGATATGCACTGCATGAGCGATCTGTATCTTGCAGAAGAATTAAGACTGGAATATGAAGAACGAGAGTAAATTGCGGTGTTATGAAACAATGAGGTGATGCTATGACTATAGAGGAAATCCTTGCAGGAGAATCGAAGAATGTGGAGTTCAAGGAGAACCTGCCGGAGAAAAGTATCAAATATATGAAATCTGTGGTTGCCTTTGCAAATGGTACCGGAGGGAAAATTATTTTCGGAATTGCGGATAAAACCAGAGAGGTTGTTGGTTTTGACAAGGAAGAGGTGTTCAAGAAGATGGATGCCATTGCTAATGCTGTGTCAGACAGTTGCGAACCGGCAATTATTCCGGATATTACGTTCCAGACGGTTAATGGAAAAACGGTTATTGTGGCAGAAATTTCCGAGGGGAGACAGCGACCGTATTATATTAAAGCTCTTGGCAGGGAGGGTGGTGTATATGTTCGCGTTGCCGGAACTACCCGTCTTGCCGATGAGTATATGATAAAAGAATTATTGTTCGAGGGCAGCAATCGTCACTATGATCAGGCTTTATGTACTGGGTTGAGTGTGACAGATGAAGATATTGAAACCCTTTGCAAAGCTATGAAGGAGCAGGCTGTCAAAAATGCTCGCACAGAGGAGCAGAAAGCGTCGATTAAAGAGGTAGGCAGACAACAGCTGCTTTCCTGGGGTATTTTGATTGAGAGTGATGGAAAAGACTATCCGACGAATGCTTTTGCTATTTTGACTGGAAACGGAGGACTTCATGTTGCAACCCAATGTGGTGTGTTCAAAGGGACAACGAAAGCAGTATTTGTTGACCGTAGAGAATATACCGGACCCCTTTGGGAGCAGATAGACGAAGCATTTCAGTTTGTCCTGAGGAATATTCATTTGGGTGCTACCATTGTGGGAATTTACCGCCAGGATGTTTATGAGATTCCACCGGATGCCATTCGTGAGCTGATTATCAATGCGATGGTACATCGCAGTTATTTGGATCATGGTACGATACAAGTTGCGATATATGATAACCGCTTGGAAATTACTTCTCCCGGAAAACTGCCGATGGGACAAACGATAGAGCGTATGAAAGAAGGGTATTCGAAAATACGAAATGAAGCTCTTGCTCATGCGTTTGCTTACATGAATCTGATCGAGCATTGGGGAAGCGGCATTCCGAGAATTATAGACAAAGTAAAAGCTGCCGGACTGCGGGAACCGGAGTTTATTGGCGGCGAAGTTGATTTGCGTATCAATATTTATCGAGGCCAGGTTGACGGCACTGTTGACTTTAATACCCGCAATACCGCCGTTAAACCGCCGTTAAACCGCCGAGAAACCGCCGGCAAAGTGCCGGTAAATGAACAGGAACAGCAAATTTATAAGTATGTATCGGAAAATGCCGGCATTACAACGGCGCAGGCGATGAAACTTCTTGGCATCAAACAGCGTAGAACTAGAGAAATACTGGTTAAAATGGTTGAAAACGGCTGGTTGAGAAAAGAAGGTGCTTCAAGAAGCACAATTTATGTAAAGAATACAGAAGAATAATAATAGCGAAAACAGAACAACACAAAGGAGCCGAGAATGGCCAACTTAGAAATGAACAATCAAGAAAAATTTCAACTGGTGATTTCCGCAGATGGCGTGACATCCACGGATAAACGTTTTACGATGGATAATTTAAGCCTGGGGGATAATTACAAACCTTTAGGTGCGATCTTTCGAAATGCGAATGGAGAAGAAATTAAACGCAAGTTGAATAAGGGTGAAAGAAGAGTTTCCTGTCAGACACTTCCCCGTATTGCATGTCAGATTTTTGAAAAAGAACTGGCTTCTTTGTCCGTGGAAGAAAAAGAAGCCTTCCCAATCTGCCGGTACGCTCCCAACAAGGAGTTGATTTGCGGTATTTATTCCGGGGTGGACGAATTCCAGCGGCACCGGAATACCATTGAGTACGTGGTTTACAGATACGATGCGGGGAGACAGTTTGTATTCTATTGCTGGAATCTTTCCTCCACGGTGATATTTGCACAGGAATGCTTGAAGCGGTTCGGGCATCCGGGAGATCAGTTTGTTCTCACATATCGTGAAAAAAATGAGAAGGAAATGAACGAAAAGAAGGAGAGTGTTCCGGAGGCAGAACCGGTGCAGGAAACTTCCGGATACAATAATCCCTATTCTTCGATGCTACTGGAATCCAAGAATCTGATTTTTCGCGGTGCACCGGGAACCGGAAAATCATATCTCGCAAAGGAAATTGCCGCAGATATTGTGAGTGACGGATATTACGATGATTGCAAATCCTTGACGGATGAGCAGCGGCAGCAAGTGGAATTCGTCCAATTTCACCCGAGTTACGATTACTCGGATTTTGTGGAAGGACTCCGTCCCTGCATCAATGATGACGGGTCGATGGGATTCGAACTGCAGGACGGCATCTTCAAGCAATTCGTGAACCGCGCTCGAAAGAATTATGAGAATTCCTTGAAATCCAAAGAAATCATCGAAAAAGAGGTGTCGGTTCAGGATGCGATGATGGATTTCTTTTCAGGCATTGAGTTTGGGAAAGATACATTTAAAACAGTCAGCGGAAATGAATTCACAATTACATCGGTGGATGAACGGTATATCAATCTATCTATTCCGGGGAATGCGATGGTGAATACGCTTTCTCTGAATGTAAGCGAGATTCAGCAGATGCTGGAAGCGGATACAAAGTTCGCGAAGGTGAAGGATATTACAGCATTCTTCGGAAAAAAAGTTTGCGACGCAGCAGTATTCTTACAATTTTGCGCTTTACAATGAAATCCTGAAGAAGAAAGGGAAGAGAAAGAAAGTTATCCACCAGGAAGAGCTGAAGAAATACGTTTTTATCATCGATGAAATTAACCGAGGAGAAATATCGAAAATATTCGGGGAGTTGTTCTTTGCCATTGATCCGGGGTACCGGGGCAGAGACGGAGAAGTCGCCACGCAGTATTCCAATCTGCATGCGAATCCAACCGAGAAATTCTACATTCCGGAGAACGTCTACATTATCGGTACGATGAACGATATCGACCGTTCTGTGGACAGCTTCGATTTTGCAATGCGGCGGAGATTCCGATTCGTTGAAATCAAAGCGGATGAACGGTTGGAAATGCTGGAAAGCCTGGAAGACGAAGCATTGAAGAACGAGGCGATACAGCGCATGACCGCATTGAATCAAGCTATAATCAGTGTAGAAGATTTGAATCGGAACTATCAAATCGGCGCGTCCTATTTCCTGAAATTAAAAACATTGTCCTTCGACGAACTGTGGACGGATTATCTGGAACCGCTTCTGCAGGAATACGTTCGAGGAATGTATGATGAAGAAGAACGGATGATTCAATTTGCAGAGGCGTACGGATATTCAAAGCAGAACCGCGGTGAAGCCGATGAAATGTCTTAGAATTAAAGATAATCGGCAAGTAAAGAAGACGGAATTCCGAGAGATTGAGAATCTGACAGAACGGATTGTGGATAAAACGCTGGACCGATTGGAACAAGAGGGCATATTTGTTTTTCCCCGGCACGTTGCAGATTCCGACGACCTTTCCGGAACCCAAACGATTCTGCAGAGTTTGAACGATAGCTTTCGTTCCGGAAATGTGATGGGCTTCATCGGCTATGGAGACGAACGACTGATTATTGAATCTCGGTTCAGTAATGACAGAGAAGATTATTTTTTTCAGTATCTGCTGGAGAAAGTGATGGATTTTCCAAGCATTGTGAATCTGGAATCCGATGCGGATTATGACAGTCGGCTGTTTAATTTCCTGCTGTTTCTGTTTCCCTATCATCTTCAAAATGCGATGAGAAAAGGGCTGTTCAAGAAATACATTCGGCGCAGATACAACGATGCCCATGTTAAGGGAACCATCGATGTGGCGCGGCATATTGAAAAGAATACTCCATTTGTGGGAAATGTGGCATACAGTCAGCGGGAATTCGCCTACGACAACGAGTTGATGGAATTGGTTCGCCATACCATCGAATTCATCAAAAGCAAACCCTATGGCAACAGCTTGCTATTTCCGGTAAAAGAAGAGGTTAAGCTTGTAATCGATGCGACCCAGGGTATGAATTCTACGATCGGCAGAAGATTGTGGAAGCCAATAAAAGAAATTCGGTTCGTCACGCGTATTTTAGAGAATACTCGGACTTACAGCGCTTGTGCCTTTTGATTTTACAACATCAAAAACATCGTATCGGATTGGGTGTCCGGCGGGTGTACGGGATTCTCTTTGATGGGGCATGGCTCTGGGAGGAATACATCGGTTCGCTGATTTCCGGAAACGGCAAGAATGAAAGTCGCTTCTATCATCCGAAGAATACCAAGGGGACCGGAGCACAGCGACTGTTTCATGGCGGCGCTGGGCTGATTTTTCCGGATTTTATCAGCAAGGAGAAGCAGCCAAGGATTATTGCAGATGCGAAATACAAACCCCTCGAAAATATTGGTAATAAAGATTATCTGCAGGTATTGGCCTACATGTTTCGCTTCGATGCGAAGACGGGATACTTTCTTTATCCGGAAGCATTCGGTGTAGGTGATACAGAATTTCGGATGAATCGCGGCCTCACATACGAAAATAATATTGCGCCGCGAGAAGATATTCGTGTTATAAAACATGGCCTTCAAGTTCCAACGGGGACGAGCAGTTATGCGTCCTTTACAGCGGAAATGAAAGAGAACGAGAAGGCATTTCAGAAAGTGTTGATTAAGAACAGTTAGGAGGTACACATGGCGAAGGAATGTTCTATATGCGGAAAGAAACTGGGTTTTCTTGCGGGGAAAGTGGCGGTATCAGATGGAATCGTTTGCGATTCCTGCTGGTTTGCCGCGGGTCTGGATTTGAGCATTAATTCCATGATGACCTCGAACATGCGCACCGTGAACCAGCTCCGGGACATGATTGAAATCGAGGTGCTCAAGCGGGCGGCGGAGCTGACGGGACGGACAGATCTGGCGGCAGCGGCCCCGCAGGCAGAGGTTCCGGCAGAGAAGACCCCGGCGGTAAAAACAACACCGGCGCGGAAGGCGGAGACGACCGATGCCAAACCGGTGGACATCATTCTGGAAGTGGGTAAGGACCGGAAGGTGAATTTTCAATGCGTGGGACAGCCGGTCATCAACCTGGAAGATTTGATTCAGGGCAATGAGATGATCATCGGAGATGGTTTTATCCATAATCGGAGCAAAGAAACCTTACCGGACGTTCGAATCGCCTGCGAGTTTCAGCCGGCCATTGTGGACCCGGGACTCCTGTACTACGAAGAGGGTACTTTTACCGCGGGCGTAGAAGGAAAATTCGAAATCGACGACCCGCCGGTGAACCTGGAGGAATACGCGAAAATCAAACGCACCCGGAACGGCAAAATCCGTTTCACCCTGTTCATGGGGGAGCAGGAGGTGGGCACTGCGGAGTGCAGCATGCGGGTGAAGCCGGCGCCGGAAGAAGAAATGCAGAAATACATGAAGTCGGTGATGTACGAAACGGAAAAGAACGCCTCCGGTCCGGTGAACGTGTTTTTATATGCCCGGGCGGACGGAACCTTTGATGAGGATCTGATGCGGCGGCCGGACCTGCTGTACGCCATGTACGCCAACGGTCAGGAGCAGCTGATCGGGGACGTGTACGTGGCCAACGAAACCGGTAAAAAGCTCAAGAACATCCAGTTCCGGGCGGATTTTACGTCGGATATTCTGGAACCGGTGGATGTTTTTCTGGGGGACGTGCCGGCGGGGGAGAACATCGTCTTTGAGGTGGACGACCCGGCCATCAACCTCCGTAAATTAGAGCAGATTACGGAAATCGAGACCTGCACCGCTACCTACACCCTCACCGTGAACGGCAAAAAAGTCTCGGAGGCCTGCGGCCGTGTGACGATTTGTCCGTACGACCAGTGGAACGGCGCGCTGGTTCTGCTGCCGGCCTACATGACGCCGAACCATCCGGATATTATCGGGCTCCTGCAGCAGGCGGCGCGTTGGATGCAGAAGGAGGGCATGAACCCGTCGCTGGAAGGCTATCAGGGCGATGCCAAGCGGGTGGAAGAGATGACCATGGGCGTGTACAACGCCATAAAAGAAGCCGGCATCATCTACTCGAATCCGCCGGCCAGCTTCTTCGGACCGCAGCGGGTGCGTCTGGGGGAGACGGTGATGCAGCAGAAGTTTGCTACCTGCATGGACATTACCGTGCTCTTCGCTTCCTGCCTGGAATCCTTCGGGCTCCACCCGGTCCTGATTACGGCACCGGCACATATTTTTGCCGGCGTGTGGCTGACTCCCAAAGGCAGATGCAGCGAACCGGTTCTTTCCGATACGGCGCAGCTGCGGAAGCTCATCAAGGAGGGGAAACTGTTGGCTTTGGAATGCACCGCCATGACCCTGGGGAAGAACCTTTCCTATAAAGAGGCGAGGAAGGAAGCGGAAGAAATCCTGAAGGCACTGGACGAAAATAAAATCCCGGATAACGATTGCATCGACGTGCAGCTGGTGCGGAACATCGGCATCCGGCCGATTCCGATGCGCCGAAATCCGGCAGGTGTTATCGCCGAACCTTCAGTGGAAGTGCCGGCCATAGCCTCCGGCGAGGCGCCGGCGGAGACCGTCGAAAGCGATAGCAAGGCGCCTGCTGAGACCGCTGCGAAGGCACCTCGCAAGACCCCGGCGAAAGAAAAGCCGGCAGCTGCGAAAAAAATGCCGGCGGCCCCGGAAATCGCCGCAGCTGCCGAAGCCATTGAAGCTGCCACCGTCACAACGGCAGCGGCCGCAGCCTCCGCGGAACCCCTCCGCTATATTCGGGAAGAGTACCGCGTGTTCGAGAAAGACCTCTCGCAGATTACCATCGATAATTTTTACGACCGTCAGACCAAAAAGCTGATCAAGGAGGCCATTTCGGAAATCGTTCAGGTGGAGGGCCCGATCAGCCAACCTGCCCTGATTCGCACGCTGATTAATTCCACCGGCCTGGGCAGGGCCGGCAAAAACATTTCGGAACACCTGGATAAGCTGGTGGCCACGGCAGACGTAAAAATCACTCGCCAATCCGGGGTTCGCTTCCTGTGGAATCACGGTTCGAATCCGGCAGACTATCACACCTTCCGTTTCCGGGAACAGCGGAACACGGAGGACATCTGCAAATACGAACTGAAGAATGCCGTGTGCTGTCTGCTTCAGGAGAACGGACCTATGAGCAAGGAAGAAATCACCAAAGCCATGGTGAACCTGCTGGGATACAGCCGCTCCAGCCACCGAATCGAGGAATGCGCGGCGGACGCCATCAAGGCGGCACGGGAGTTGAAAGCCATCGAGCAGAATGAGCGGAAGCAGTTTGTAGTGCGTTGAGGAGGAAGAGATGAAGGAATATACCCCACCTTTCCAAATGACGGAAGAAATCACCAATTTGATTATTGAAATCGGAGAATACGTTGGATCCATTTCAACATATGAATCGCTGCATGCGAATCCTGTTTTGCGGCGGGAGAATCGAATTCGATCGATTCACTCATCGTTGGCCATTGAACAGAATACATTAACATTGGAGCAAGTAACAGATATTGTGAATGGGAAACGGGTTCTGGGACCTCCGGAGGATGTACGGGAAGCAAAAAACGCGTATGAAGCATATGAGCTTGCATCACAACTAAATCCGTATGATGTTAGAGATTTGCTGAAGGCACATAAGATTATGATGGGAGGACTTGTTCGTGAAGCGGGCATCTTTCGGTCAAATAATGTAGGAGTCTATTCCGGAACCGAACTGATTCATGCAGGGACTCCCGCAAATTACGTGCCGGAAGTAATGGAGCAGTTATTCTCCTGGTTGAAAAAATCAAAGTACCATCCGCTGGTGAAGAGTTGTATTTTTCACTATGAGTTTGAATTTATCCATCCGTTTGCGGATGGAAACGGTCGAACCGGCAGGTTATGGCAATCGCTGATTTTACAGAAATGGAAGCCCTTTTTTGCATGGCTGCCTATAGAGACTTTGGTTCATGAGAATCAGGAAGTATATTACAATGCGTTGCAGACGGCAAATAATATGGGGGAGTCAACTGTTTTTGTAGAATTTATGCTTGAAATAATTCGGGATGCTTTGCGAGAAATTGAAACTCAGAATACGAACGAAGAGAATGCTACAGCAGAACAATTAATGGATGAAAGCAATGTTAAAGGCAGTTTTGTTGTAAATGAAGAAAGAATTTTAAAACTGCTAGAGCAAGATGGGCATCTTACCGCAAATGTATTGGCAAGCACACTTGGAATTACATCCAGACAAGCACAAAGAATTTTGGCGAAGCTAAAAAAAGCGGGAAAAATTGTTCGCCATGGAGCTAGTAAGAACGGATGGTGGGAGGTCCGCTAGGTGTAGATTGCTTTTCGGAGGCAGGTTTTAATTGCATGGTGCCGACATGCTCATGTCGTAGTAAATGTCGTAAGAAATGTCGTAGTAAATGTCGTAAGAAAACAGTTCGCAACTTTTTCCCGCCGCATAGTGTGCGGGTTTGGCCCGGTCGACAAGGCGGAAAGGGACCGGGCAAGAAGGGGCCGGCCCGGGAGGAAATGATAAGAATTGACGACGAACGGGGAACGATGGGGGCGTTCGTCGTCAATTCTTTTTTTGATATGATGAGAAGTAATGCGCGGGGGCCTCCGCGCATTACTTTTCGCTTTGGAATTAAGATGAAGAAAAGCGATGCGGGAAGGCCGGTGGGCCTTCCGCATCGCTTTTTATCTTTCATCAGACGGCGGCCCGGGACTAATTTGGGCCGCCGGCCGAAAACTCACCGGGACTTGGTGCAAAAGGAACGGAGGTACAAGGTTTTGCGGGTTATCGTGCACCAAGTCCGGGCCGGCGGTTGGCCGAAAACTCACCGGGACTTGGTGC
>ERZ1034984.2185-NODE-2185-length-16259-cov-9.895766_pt1 | contig 16259 bp, 21 predicted proteins | sample MGYA00520589_ERZ1034984 | MGnify/ENA primary metagenome ERZ1034984 (study PRJEB33766, sample SAMN09781790) | gut metagenome | biome: gut microbiome | host: Homo sapiens | place: Madagascar | study: EMG produced TPA metagenomics assembly of the PRJNA485056 data... | reverse complement strand
TAATATAAGTTATTGATTTACAGACGATTAAATATTAATTTAACGCAGTATTGTTATTAGTGAAACAATAAAAAATTCATAAGGAAAAGTTTTCGTATAGATCTGTCAGCTTCGCCTATATTTTAATGACCTATTTATTCATTATCATTTATCATTTGTTTCCAGCCTTGTCAAACATCGCATGAGCTAGGCACAAACAACGGCTTGCCCACGAACCTCAGAACTCGGCATTGGTTCTGAAATCCGTGGGCAAAGGTACTGCGAAAAAATGAAAGCGATTGTATTACATAACGTTACGTAATATCGTAACATTTTGGCGGAAGATGTTGCTAATCAATAGATTATGAGTTGAAAATTATTTTAAGTTTCTCAGCATCGTAACATAGTTCGGTATTCTTTACCTTGCCGATTCTTACCCATTCGTTCTTGGCTTGTTGCTTCTTGGAGGGAGCTACCCCAAAGAAACTAAGATACATATCCCAATCCACATTTTCAGTGGCAGGGTTGATGCCTAGATGTCCATAGGCAGAGGCGAAATACACCATTCTCCCGAAGTTCTGCGTGGTGCTGTCCCATACGAATCGGTCACCCTCCACGTGGCAGAACTTATGAGTCACCAGTTTCTTCCATCTTTCTTGTGCGTCATCTGTCTGAAAACTAGAGAAGGAGCCAGCGTGGTTTGCAGGAGTATCTTGCAGCTTCTCCTTGTCCTCCTCGTTCTTGCGATAATCGTTATAGACACCATCGCCAAAGTTGATTTGCTGGCTGTTCATGGTGATGTTTGCATTCGCCAAGAGTTGTTTGATAAGTTCTTCGTTCATGTTCTTCTTTTTGATTGTTTTGATGCAGTTATCTAGGTTGTTCAATTGAAAGTCCCAGTGGTATCCACATTTTCGATTCATGATTTCCAGGCAGGTTCTCACGAAGAGGATGTTGGCGAGCGTTCCCTCGCTCAGCACGATTTCTATGAAAAACTGCACTCTTTCTTCCTCCATCATTTCCTTCATGATGCCGTCATTTGTCTTCATTATCTCTCTTATATCAGTTTGTTAGAAAATCATAGTATTAGAGGAAGACAAAATGAACGTTTCTCTTGAAGTACATTTCTCGGATGAGGTGGACATACATCAGATGCCAGTCGCCAGAGCCAGGCAGCAGGAAGTCTTCGCCATCGTGCAGGTCGGGGTCGGCAGCAGCATCCAGTCTCAGGAACTCTTGCTCCACGCATTTCCAAGCTTCCTCCTCATGGGTGATGCAGTCTTGCTTGTGGTAGGCTTTCACCATCATCAAGTAGCATTTTGTCACGGCTAGGTAGTGGCAGGTGTCGGTGTCGTATTTGGAGATGTCGAGCAGGGGGTCGGCGAGCACGCCCGTGTCGTTATAGACGAGGTTCGACTTGTAGAGGAAGTCGATGGCAAGGAGCCACATCTGTTCGAGGCAGAGGTGCTCGTCGCTATAGCCGTTTTTGCCATACGCCATCTTGTGCAGATGACTTTCCATTTCTTTGAAGAAAGGATTGAAGGAAAGAAACTCTCTCAGGTGCTTTCGGTCTTCCCGAGGGAGAGATTTCTTGTTGACCATTTGTTTTTAGTTATGGTGTTGTTTCGGGTGTTGCGAGGGGTAGGCTATCAAGAGTTCTGTTCCTGTCTCACCACTTGTCGCAAGTCCTTGTGTTGCTTGATTTGTTCGAGCACGCAGGTAGCCTCGATGCCATAGATGGCCTTGAAAGCCTCCTCGTTGTGATGGATTTCTGCCATCTTCTCATCGTGTTTCACGATGTACTTGATGTTTTTCGCTTCGAGTTCAGCCTGGTGCAAATAGAAGGCGAAGACGTAAGCAAACTTTCTCATCGTGCCAAAGGAGCAGGAGGAAGCGGCGTGGAGCAGGTCGGCGGTCGTCTTGTAGTCGATGCCGAAGTCAGCCTTGATGAGCGACTTGTTCATATATCCCTCGTCGAGGAACGTATTGAGCAAGGTACCGATTTCCTGAGCCATTCTCCCCTTCAGCACCATGTCGTAGTGCTTGTATTGGTTTTTTACCCGCTTGTGTCCACCTAGATTTTCTGCCATGCTACTCGTAATTATAGTTTACGAGTACAAAGGTGCAATTTTAATATGACCCGTCAAAATGCAGATTCTGATATGAAAATTCCTAATTTGTGCGGCTCTTTAACGTTGATTTGTAATGATTAACAGAAAAGGAGTGGGGAAGTGGGCAATTTTCATTGCCTCACCTCGTCACGACCGCTGCAAGGGATATTTCTGATTAAAGTCGTCCAACTGTATCTTTCGGTCGCCCTCGGAGAAGTTTTTGCGATGCACGCCATCCACATTGGCATGGCATCTCACGCAGAGGCATTTCAGGTTCTCCTCTCGGTTGTCGGTCTTGATGCCGTTCTTGTGATGCACGTGCATAAACCATCTGTCCCAAGGATTCTCTATCTTCACTCCACATCGCTCGCAAGTCCAGTCGTGCTTCTCTCTTATCGCCCTGCTGAGCCGCTCCCAGTTTCGGGTATATCCGAAGATATCGACATCTAGCTGTCCGCTCACGCCAGCGTCCTTCGCCATGTTCTGCATCAGCATTCTCACGTAGGCGGTGGAGTCGGCGAATATCCTAGCTCGCTCTTGCTGCAAGATTCTGCGGCAGTTGCCACAAAGCTCCAGGTGCTCCACCATTACATCACGATAGCCATTGCTGGAATCCCTCACAGGCACTTTCTCCGTGTTGGCAGAGCGATATTCCGCCTCAAACTTACCTCTTCCCATGAAGTCCTGTATCGTGACGCATTTCCTGACGTGCATCTTTGGCTTGCCAAATCCGCTCATGTTGTAGGTGCGCTTGTAGAGATACACCTGCTGATGCTCGCCCTGCTTGCCGTTGAGGAAGATGCCGCCCTTCTCGAAAGTGTAGGTGCCATCCTTCAGAGCCGTGAGCGTCACGTCCTCAGGCTTCACAGGACGATAGCCACTGCCCGAAGCCGCATCAACGATGATGCCGATGTCCCTCAGACATTGTTTCAGCCCATCAAACTTGAATATAGGTTCGATTTTTTCCATATCGCTCTACTCCTTGTTTCTCTTCACAAAGTTCTCCAGTACCTCGTCGCCAGTGGTGATGATGCGAAACTCCACACGACGTGATTTCTCCTTGTCTATCACCTTGTCCTTCTCCGACACCAGCGCATACTCGCCCTCCTTGTTGAGTGCCTTGCCATAGGAAAGTCCGTTGGCTGTAAACCAGAACTCCAGTTTCCTTTGGTCTTCGGGTGGATAGACCTCGAAGAAGTGCTTGATGTAGCTGAGCACCGCCATGGCTCTCTGCTGCGAGAGGATGGCATTGGCGATGAACGGCTGCGGATGGAGCTGCGGATAAGGCACGTTGTCGGTATGTCCCTCGATACGAATCTCCTGGATGTGGGAGTTCAGACTGTCTGCCAAGAGGATGCCGAGGTATTGGGGGATGAACTCATCGAGGATTTTCTTGAACTGCGGTGTCAGTTCTGCACTGCCCTGGGCGAACATTACGGTAGGGTTGTTGAATCTCATCGAGAGGTCCTTGCCCACGCTCATGTCCCATCGCTTGGCATTGTCCTTAAACTCAGCCACGAGCTTGTCGTGTAGCTTGGTCTTGGTCTCCACGTAGTCGGTGAGCACCGTTTGGTTCTCCTTCACCTGTATCATGTAAGCCACGGCGATGAAGAGGAAGATGACCATCAATCCGGTCATCAGGTCGGAAACCGACATCCATACGTTTTGCTTTGCCATAGTCTATTCCTCCATGATTATTAAAATCCGATAGGGTTTCTGCCAGTTCCGCTAGGCTTGTAGCCCGAAGCCTTCACCATCGACTGGATGCAAGCATCGAGTTGTGCCAGGGTGGCGTTGAGTCGCTGATAGAAGCGCTCGTCGAGGTTGGTCAACTGGTTTTCTATCTCTTGAGAACCATTCTTCAGGATGCCCACGCTTTCCTCCATCTTGCTTCGGGTCTCCTTCCAGAAGTCGCTGCCGAAGTCCTTGAGCTGACTGATTTCTTCGAGCTTGGCGATGAGCAACTGCACACCTTCCACGAAGTCACGCTGCTTGCGCACCCATTCGTTCAACTTGCTGGTGGAGTCGTCGAACTTCACCATGTTGTCCTTGGTCAGGTTGGCAGCATCTTGCAGTTGCTGCGCCACGTTGAGGTAGGTCTTGTTTTCGAGCACCACGAGGTTGAGGGCAGAGATGAGTTGCTCCAGTTTGCCTCCCTCGCTGACGAGCAGTTGGGTGTCGGCAGAAACCTTTTTGAGGGTAGTGGAAGAAGTCTCGAAGTCGCTCTCTATGTCCTTGAACTGCTGGATGAGGGTAGCGACTTGGTTCTTGTTCTCCTGCTGCCATAGGTTGAGTCGATCGACGCTCTGGGTGAGTTGGTCGAAGTTCTTCTGCACGAGACGCTCGATGAGAGTACCCATCTGCTTCTGGAACTCCTCTGTCAACTTCTCCATCACCTCGACCAAGGCATCAGTGTTGCTCTTCTTCAGCATCTCCGAGAAGTCTTCAAACTTCTCGGTGAGCACATCTAGCTTGCCATTGACGCTCTCCACCATGCCAGCTAAGAGTTTGTTTTGCTCTTCTAGGGCAGTAGATTGCTTCTGCATGAGTTTGTTTTGCTCTTCCAAGGCGTTGACTTGACTTTGAGAATATCCAGCCATGACATGGAAGAAGGTGGTAGGGTCTTTCACGCCTCCGTTATGCTTATCGTATAGGCTTGCCACCTTGCGGTTGAGCAGCAGGGAGCCAATCATACCAGCGAGCGAGGTGAAGAAGGCTGTCTTCAGTCCGCTGAGTAGGAGAGGGATGCTGACGTTGAGGTTGTTGGTGTTGAAGAAGAGGAGTCCGAGGGTGATGCCTCCGAAGGTGCCGAGCACGCCGAGGGTAGAGATCATGGAAGGCAAGCTCTCTATCCATCTGCGGTTGACATCGAGTGTCCTTCTCTTGGCAGCTCGATTGACATAAATCCTAGCCGCCATGGCAGCGAGGACGATGAACACGACCATCACGATGGTTGCGATGTCGAGGATATGTTTGATTTCGTTTGGTGACATAGGCTAGTAGATTTTATTTGATGATAATCTTCTTGGTCTCCCTAGGTTGATTCTTTTGCACGCGGCTCACGCAATACAAGCCCGATGCTCCATGGACGCTGAACTGTGCCGACTTCTGACCTGCTGGCACATTCATTGACTTCACCTTGGCACCTGATGCCGAAATCACTTCTATCTGGGAGCCATCCTTATTGTCATCTCCGAAGTTGACATTGATTTCCGAGCCGCTCTTGGCAACTGTAGGAACGATTTGCATCAAGGCTGCAGGTACCGACTTAGCTTGCTGGATGGAAGAGGTGGTGCGGTCGATTTTATAGAAGACGGTGCAATCGTTGCCATTCTTTGTGCCAATAAAAGCAAGATAGGTATTCTTGCCTATGGTTATGACAAACACTCGGCCATATATTGCGTATCCTTCAAATTCATTGTCAAAATCTATGTCTTTGACAATTGTACCATTCTCAGAGACTACTTGAAAGCCTGCCAATGCCAGCTTGGATTTATCAGACATCAACGTTGAACGAGTTAGTTCCAATTGTACTCCTCCAGGAGAAGGTGAAACTATATCCGATTCCGATTCTCCAAACTTTGATAATTTGAATTTAGGAATGAGATACTCAAACTTTTCGTCATCATTAAACAAAGTCTGTGACACATCAAAACTAAGAACCTCTGAATTTCCTCCATTTTCATTTAAATTGAGATTATATAAACTTATTACGTCAATATTTTGAGTCTTTGATTCTTTATGAGTTCCATATGGCACCCATTCTGAATATGAAGCAGCATATTGAGCACCACAGCCATAAACAGCTCCATTCTTTTCTACATAATAATAATTCAATGGATATTTGAAACCATATTGCTCAAAGGCAAAGTAATTTGAAGAGTTGGAATATCCTTCACCATAAGAAGGAATTTTGGAATAGTCTATTTTTATGTTTTTATCTCCATTTTCCAATTCCTCAACTATAAAAGAACTTTCTATACTGAAATCACTAGTTAGGTTGGGATTTCGATCTAGTAGAAGTTTACTTTCTCTTTCAACAAATTGCTCATATGAAGAATATGCGTAATTCTTACTTTTGTATGTCTCGCCAACCGCCACAACTTCTCTTTTTTCATCTTGATAATCAAGAGTGTAATCGAAGGTAAAGTCATTCTTTAAGTCTATCTTCTTGACCAAATTCAGGTTCTCGTCATACAAGCGTACCGAGGGTGAATTATTGTCTTTGTTATGAAGGACCAAAAGAGGTGTGTTACCATAACAAAACTCATGAGGTATTGAAACTGAAGAACGATAAGAATCATAGCTGACGCTTAGATCTCCATCTATCGTTTGTGCTTGCGCTGCATGGATAAATGCAAACGCTGCAAGGAATGTAATTATTGCCTTTTTCATTGTATATTATATTTTTTTTGTAAAAGATTCTAGACGCTTTTTTGCTGCTTGTTCAATATGAAGCATATAGAGTTCCATATATTTCCAATCAGGATTTCCTAACAAATCTGCAGGTAATTTTATAATGGCACTTTTCATCTCATCTAACTTCCATTTATCTGCAAATTCAAAATTTTTTCCTATTGATTTTATCAATGGCAAGAAAAACATCAATATGTTTTTTGTCGTTTTAAATCTTGGATAAAATACATTTACATCATCTGATGCCCAGTATGAGGATGATTGATAAAATGCTTGACCTACAGAACCATTGTAGGAAACAGTAATTGTTGAAGCAGGATGAATTTTTGCATCATTACCTATTCTATTAGTTATACCATTATTGAATGATGATGCACCGATGTAGTTATAATTACCCTCTTTCATATCTTGCATTCTCAATCGGCTACCTTTGATTATTTCAAAAAGAGAATCAAGTCTAAATTCCTTCCATGTAGTAACATCAATTTTTTGCGATGTACTAGAATAGAGCTGAATTATTTTTTGTATTCGTTTTTTAGATTTATCTTCTATTTCTTTCATGTATGTTTCCATATAGTTATAATTAATCTCTCCATTAGGATTTATGGGCAAAGGTATTTCTTCAACGAGTAATTTTGCCTTTGTCACGGCATCTGACCACATGTATTTTGTCGTCAATGATGCACGAATGACTGATAACATGAACAAATAATGGTATCTTGATAGTTTTTTGTTTTTGAATCTAATTACGATATTGTGGCTATCGTTGGAAATGAAATCTGCATTTTGATAAGTTAAAGTAAATGTTTTACCACCAATCAATATACAATTACCCTTTATTATATCAAAATTACTTGCGTCAACATATGCCGCCACACCATTATTGGCTCCACTTGCAGTTACAAATGGTGTCGAACCAGAACCATCGACCACTTCTCTTGCCAAAATATTACCTGTATTTGAAGCTTCAAATAAGTCACCAATAATGTACTTTCTCCAATTTAAAGTATTGATTTTTGACGTTCCCATAATAAAATCAATCACACTTATAAAGTTGTTGTTTACCTAATTTATCTGTTAACTCTTTGACATCTACTCCTCTTAGAAAAAGCTCGTAGTCCATCATTGTTTTCATAAAATCCTCTTCATAAACCTCAAATGGCTTTTGCGGCATTTGATACGACAAATGTTCAGCAGGATTTATAATCTGCTTGGTGCAAAATCTTGCATCTTCGCCATCACGAATAGCTTGAACCCAATAATCTTCCAGCTCTTGCCATCTGTCTCTGATGTCTTGTCTGCCTTGATTTTTTACTCTTTCCAAGCCATCTTCCTCTATATAATAGCCTATTATATTACAGCCGTCTTGAGGCTTGTGAGCCTCAAAGATAAATATCGAAGCAGGAACACTGGCATCAAAAGTCTTCTCTGGCAATTTTACGATTGTCAACAGTCGGTGATTTTTCAGCAGTTTGTTGCCAAACTTTTTATCTACCATGTCTTTTTCCATTTTCTTGTCAGGCAAGATAAATGCACATTTTACACCCTTTGGCACCGAATCTAAGACATTCTTGACTATTTTTAGACAACCATATTTTGTTTCAAAAGGTGGATTCATAAGAACTTTAGAAATACCTTTTTCTTTAATCCATTTGCTTGCATCATCTGTTCTGGAATCAAGTTGCGCCAAATTACTCTTTCCATCTTTGTGGATGAGCATATTTGCACATGCAAGTGCAAAAATTTCACGGTCTATCTCTATTCCAAAAAGCTGATCCTTCTGTATTTCTTTAGCTTCTCGTGTATTGATTCCGCCAGCTTCTTTCATCATATTGCACATAGCTTTGACAAGAAAAGCACCCGAGCCACAAGATGCATCAAGAACACGGCTATTCTTATCTACATCTATTAAACGGTACATCAACGAAGTGATATGGTCGGGGGTAAATACCTGACCTCTGTCTGATTTCTTTTTATATCTATTAAACTCATTGAAGAAGATACCCATCACATCCTCTCCATTCCAATTGTCATAACTTACGCATTCTGAGATTTCTGAAACCCAATCGATAAAATCATTAATGGCTTTTTGATTATTAGTGATATTCATCTTTATCTCACTATAAACATCAATCAACAAAGCCAATTTGTCATTCTGCCTTTTTGCATTTTCCAAAGACTTACTCAATGTGTTGAGGATAGAATTATGCATAAGAGAATAATCCATTCCCTTGACGAGAATCGCATCATATCGCTTGGCTACCAATGCACATGCTGTGAAAATCATTCTATGGTTGAGGTTCTTAATCCCAAATTGAATATGTAAACAATCATTGATTCTCTTCGTAAGTGTATAGATACGTTGTTTGTCTATCTTCACCTCCGTTAAAAGTTTCAAATAATATAATTTATCTTGCAATTTGGGAGCTACCCCATCAATTTCTTTCCAATCATAGCTTAATGTATGCTTGAAAGCTCTCACGTATTCTCCATTATACAAAATTCCGATGACTTTATTGAATTTTGCTGATACTATATCTACGTTCTTGCGCAATTCTTCTTCCCATTTTGCTTTTGAAATATCTTCCTTTTCTGACTTTGTCTCCAATATTATAGCAGGCATAGAGGTGTCTTTTGGGATATACCATCCATCAGGCTTGTCATTTACCCCATTAAAACCTAATTGGTTGAATGTTGTGATTTGACCAGTTCCTTGATTTATATCAGATTCTATGTTATCGAAGCCAAGAATCTTCTTAGCCTCGTCTCTTACTTGGTCTTCTGTTCTTTTCATAAAATTGAAATTGAATTTATCGTCTTACAACGAGTTTTATGCTTTGGTTGCCAATTTTGGCTATTGTCAATGTTCCTTTAATGGTGCAAGATGCATAACCATTTTCTGCTTTTGCCACGCCTATCTGTTTGCCGTCAAGGTCATAGAATGTAACTATTTCCCCATTCTTAAGACCAGAAATACAGACGATACCATCATTGGCTGATGCGACGATGCCTCGTGTCTTTGTTTTATTGATGTTGTCAGTCGATTCTGTGCCAATAGGTAGCCAATATAGCATAGCTGATACTATGTCAGAATCGAGATACCCCTCTGCATTGGCATAAGCTGTAATAGAGTAGGAACCTGAAAGTTTTACAAACGGATTGCCAACTTCCAGTTTTTTATTAGTCACCGCATCATCAGCAGTAATCGTATAGCAGCACTTTGCTCCTTCTGTTGGACTATAAATTCTCAAATAACCATCTTCATAAGATATCATTGGGGAATCACATTTACTAGCTTTGTCGCCTTCCAGTGTATAAATTTTAGAATAAGAGCTTCCAAATTTATTCTTATATTCTTCTAGATATAATGCAGGCACACGAATTACACAGTTTGTTGGTATTTGGCTATTTTCGACATTGTTAGGAGTTTTTCCCCGAAAAAATATAGTTTCTAACTTCGCGCAGTTATAAAAGCATGAATTACCTATAACTTCAATAGTAGTAGGAATATTTATTTCAAGTAAGCCTTTACAATCATAAAAGGTTTCAAATGGCAAATCCTTGAGGGATGCAGGTATTTTTAAAGTTCTTAATTTATAGCAATAAGCAAAGCATGCCCATCCTAGTTTTGATATGTTATCAGGTAATATAATGGACTCAATACCTTCACAAGCAAAAAAACAAGAATAAGGCAACTCTGATATTGATGATGGAATCTCAATATCCTTAAATGCATAGCAGCCACAAAAGCATCTAGAACCTAATGTTTCTACTGAACTAGGGATTTTTACATCTGCTAATTTATTGCAAAAATAGAAACAATTTTCTCCTAATCTCTTTACTGTGTTTGGAATGTTGATTTTAGTAAGTTCTGGACAATTGTGAAAACACTCGTCAGCGAATTCGACAACTTCATATAAATTTCCGTCTGACGACTTTACCTTTTCTGGTACATAATATTCACCAGAATATTTATCACCTTCACTTTCTACGACTTTTGCAGTCTTATCATCAGAGTTAAATAAATAACGAAGACCGCCAATAACTTCATATGTTGTTTGCGCATAAGCATTGCTTGTGGCTACAATCATAACCACCATCAAAATGAGGCTCTTAATGAACCCTAGATTTCCCCAATTTCGATTTGTGGGGGGGGGTAAATTTCTTGATACTCATATCGTTATTTCGTTATTAGTTTTTGTCTTGTCAAAATATCATCGTGATAAGATTGACATATTGATGGCAAAAGTACACAAAATAAACGAAACAAGCAAAAGAAAAGCGAAATATTTCCTTTCTCTTGCTTGAAATTTTTGCTTTTGCCTTGTGTAGACAATGGCAAGGCTTAGTTTTTATAACATCGAATGTAAATCCATGAATAATGGTTCGGTAAAACAATTCGATGTTCCTTTTGAGAGCGGTTGAAAGCCATTTTTTATATAGAATGGGGTGGCAGTTTTGTAGGCATCGACAGTAATAAAACGGCAGCCGATGCGATTTCCTTGCGTACAGAGGAACTCGATTAGAGAGAGAATAATGGAGCCCAATCCCGTCCCTTTCATTGATATATTGACACCAAGACGGCATAGTTTTACTGCAGGATAACTGCGCAACCGCTTCTCATGAACAAACCTTCGTTTGCGAAAACGATTGAACTCACTATTGCTAGCAAAATCATTCACGGATAGTTTGTCGGCGGCAAGACTGAAATATGCCACAACTTTATTTTTAGACTTATTGGTTACAATGTATGTAACAGACAGCAAAGATTTTGTGTAATCAGCAGATTCCTTGGTAATGAAGTTGTCAAGATCTTCATCGCCACATTGGAATGTTTTCACACAATCTGTTGGTTTCAAGATTTCGTATTTAAAATTATCTTGAAACTCACCTAAAGTTATTCTCATTTTCGCTCTTTTTAAGATTGTACAAATGTCTTCTCAAAGACTTTACACCATTTATGAAATTCTTCTTTCTTTTCCTTGCTCCATTTTGGAGGATTCTCCATTCTCTTCATGAATCTGCGAGCGTCTTCTCCATACAAGATTGGGGTCTCTCGCCAAGCTGGTTCCAATGGTTTTCCCATGTTTTGTCCTTTCTTTTAAATTGTTAATAATATATTTGTGCGATAAAATCATCACACGGTTGTTTCTGCAAAGTTACGCTTTTATTTCGACACCGCCAAGGATTTCGTAAGTTATTTTTCTAAAGACTTGCAATTTTCTTGATACTCATATCGTTATTTCGTTTTTAGTTGATATTTCTAATCTTTTGTGCTAGCAAAGGTAATGCAAACGAGTGCAAAGCATCAAGCTTACTTGAGGGCTTTGCCGAGTGCAGCATACCTTATGCAAAGGTACACAAAAATGACGGAATGAGCAAGGAAAATGGGGAATAATTTGAAAAATAAATGAAACAAGCAAGAGAATAGGGGGAGATATGTGCCCTTTTTCTCTTGCTTGAATTGTTATATTTTTCGTGAAGTTATTGCATCTTCGCCATCGTCTGCCATAGTCCCCAAGTCGAAGTACATCATTCTTGTATAAGAACTGGTATCCCTGTTGGACAAAGGCAAAAAGTCGTTCTTCGCATAGAATGGAACTGCACTTTGATATGCATCCACTGTTAGAAATCTACAGCCTGCTCGACTGCTACGAGAATACAAGCGAATCATAAAGCTCAACAAGATACTACCGATACCTGTACCTCGCAATGCGTTTGATACTCCTAATCTGCATAGCTTTACTGCAGGGTAACTACGCAGTCGTTTCTCATGCACAAATCGGTGTTTGCGAAATCTGTTAAACTCGCTATTGCTCGAAAAATCACTCACAGATAACTTGTCGTTTGCCAAGCTAAAATAAGCAACAACCTTATTGTTTTCCTGACAATCCATAACAATGTATGTCACGGCAATTCTTGCCACTCCATAAAAATTAGCCTCATGCACGATGAAGTCGTCCAAATTTTCGTCTCCGCAATGAAAAGTTTCCACATTCATTGTTGGCTCCAAAATAAGTATTCTGTATCTACTTTGGAACTCTTGTTCTGTCATTCTCATTGTTATCAGAGTTTAAAATTTAGGTCCTTCAAAAACGCTCATTGCAGCATCGCCAAATCTTTTGATCTCTTCAATGCGTTCCTTGCTGATTTTCGGAGGATTCTCCATTCTCTTCATGAATCTGCGAGCGTCCTCACCATAGAGTATTGGGGTCTCTCGCCAAGCTGGTTTCAATGGTTTTCCCATGTTTTGTCCTTTCTTTTAAATTGTTAATAATCAAAATAGTGCGACATAATTGTCACACGGCTGCAAAAGTACATTTTATTTTTCGGATATGCAAGAGAAATGGGGAATAAAATAAATATAATTGCTAATTTGTCAATTTTGCTCTAGAAAAGTTTGTATTATCAAATTTAATTCGTAAGTTTGCAGAAAAATAAAATAATATACAATGAATACAATATCTAATGAGAATTTTCGCTTGAAGAAAGAAGAAGAACTGTCTCCTGCAGTCAAGAGCCTTATCGGCATCGCCAAGCCTTCAGGTAAAGATGAAGACATCAATGGAAGAGATACCCGAATGGAGTTTCTCTCTGAAAAATATGGACATTTCGCCTATGTCTGCCAAGGAGTTCGCCCATGCTTTGGCTGCTCCATTCAAAGATATAGAGGACAGCTTGCAGTATTTCTCCGCCTTGGCGGCAAAATGCAGCATCTTGATAACGAGAAACAAAAAGGATTTTCCTAATGGCGAAAGTGTGATGGTTTTGACTCCACAGGAATTCTTTGATTGTTTTTCGGATGAACTTAAATGGTAATCTGATTGATACTCATTTCGTTATTTCGTTTTTAGTTGATATTTCTTATCTTCTGTGCAAGCAAAGGTACACAAAAATGACGGAATGAGCAAGGAAAATGGGGAATAATTTGAAAAATAAATGAAACAAGCAAGAGAATAGGGGGAGATATGTGCCCTTTTTCTCTTGCTTGTTTATATTGTTTTGCTTTAGTCCAAACCTATTAAGTCAAAATACATGATTCTCGTGGGTAGTGACGTTATGTCTTTCAATCTTCTATACTCTATTTCTTGTTGCTCAGTGCCAAAAAGCAATTTGAAACCATTACGCTGATAGAATTCGATGGTGCGTTCTGAATTGTACGCATCCACTAACAGAAACCTACAACCCGTTTTGTTGTTTGGCTCAACAAACCAGTACTTCAAGAAAGTCAAGATTTCGCTACCTAGGTGTTTGGATTGAAAGTTCTCGTCAACACCCAAGCGTCCTATTAAAACCGCAGGATAATTGCGACAGCTCTTTCGATGTGGTATGTCATGCTCCAACTTTTTCTTGCGGGAATTAGGCAAGTCGTCCACTCTAATGCTTGCATTGCTCACGGTAAATGCTGCCACCACATTGGATGGAACTGTGTTCAATCGGTACAAGTACGTTTTCCCAAGCAGTTGGTTGATATACGCAATACTATCATTGTGGAAGAAATCATCTAGGTCTGCATCTCCACAATGAAACAAATCCATCTCGTTATTGTCGTTTAAGGTACTAAGATAACAGTTTTCGCTTAAATAGTCCATTTTGTTACAATTTAGAGTTAGCCATTATCTTCTGTACCATTTTCACTCCTCTCTCATAACTTTCGCTATGAGGAGCATGAGCGTCTCGCATAAGCTTTCGCTGGTATGCCTCAGTGGCTTGGTTCTCAAAATTCTCAGCCACTTTACCTGTCAATACAGGTATTGTTGCAATCTCTAATGCCATAATTATATTTTTAAAGATAAATAATCGATTAGTGCGATATAATCTCATCACACGGCTGCAAAAGTACATTTTATTTTTCGGATATGCAAGAGAAATGGGGAATAATTTGAAAAATAAATGAAACAAGCAAGAGAATAGGGGAGATATGTGCCCTTTTTCTCTTGCTTGTTTTTAGCGCTTATAGCTCGCGAAGCCATTTCTCGCCGCTCTTGGTATTGCTCCATATTACAAGTGCGACACCAAAGATTGCGATTCCAGTCATTGTTATTGCGAATCCAGTCATAATTGTCTCATTTTTAAAGTTTTATTACCCATATAAGCTAAAGTCGTTGTTCCGAGGAATCCTGTTATTAACGCTACTATCGTGATGCCGTCATACTCAGCTACTCCGAAGACTGTCGCCATGTTTCCCAATGGTTTTCCCATATATTCCTTTCTTTTAAATTGTTAATCATCGGGTTCGTGCGATATAATCATCACACGGCTGCAAAAGTACATTTTATTTTTCGGATATGTAAGAGAAATGGGGAATAATTTGAAAAATAAATGTAACAAGCAAGAGAAAGGGGGAAATATGTGCCTTTTTTTTCTTGCTTGTCTCTTTATGTTATTACCTTGCAAATCGTGACAAGGCTTAGTTCTTCAAACGATTGATTTGCTCTTGGGTCAAACCTGTTGCTTGCATGATTTGCATGATAGGCAAGTGCATTGAAAGAAGATTCTTGGCTACTTCTAACATGCCTTCTGCTCTTCCTTCAGTTCTTCCTTCTGCTCTTCCTTCAGCTCTTCCTTCAGCTCTTCCTTCAGCTCTTCCTTCAGCTCGTCCTTCAGTTCTTCCTTCAGACCAAGCTTTCTCTCTTGCCATGCGTCTCTTCTCCTTCTCCCACTTGTCGGTGGCATAGAGGTCGCGCATGATCTTGACATCCTCTTCGTAATAGTCACGCTCCTCTGGGGTGAGCTTCTGCAGATCACCTATCGCCGCCAACTTTCGGAAGACGGGGTACTTGTCCAAGAATGGTATTTCTTTCAAATGCTCCATATTGTTCAATACGTAAATCCAACAATCAAATATATCCATACACTCTGGCTCCTTCTTCTCGAAGAGCGGCAACTGCAAGAATACCACTCTCATCTTCTCGAAGCCATATCGCAAGCCTGAAAGCTTCCAAGCCTTAGCCTTGGATTCCTTTTTCTTTCTGCGCTTGCGAGGCACAAGCTGGCTTGCTTGCTCTTTTGCGTCACATCTCAGTTGCTCGCCTTGCGTCTTTGCGTCACATCCCAGTTGCTCGCCTTGTCCCTTTGAGCCGCAACCTAGTAGCTCGGTCGGCTCATCTAGTATAGAACCTTCCTCTTCGAGCAATCCGAAGCCGATGTCGGTTCGGAATTGGCAAGGGATGCCAGTCTCGGCGATGAAGTCCATGAAGCACACGGTATAGACTGGTGTCAGGTGGAAGTCCCACTCGCCAGGCTTGGCTTGCTCCACTATCGCCTTGGCGGAGTAGTAAAGCGCACGGTCCACGAAATATCGCTGCTCCTTCTTCTGCATCTCCACGATGATGTGTCTCCCGTCGTCGGTCTCGCACGCCACATCGAAGATGACTCCTCGCTCTCGCTTTTGATGACGTGTCTGCTCCGTCTTGAGGTGCTTCACGTCCTTGATTACAAACTCGCCCTCAAATACTCCGTTGAGGAACGTAATAAGACACTCCTTGGTGTCTTCTGTGCCGAAAATGCGCTTGAAAGCCCAATCGACACGTGGGTTAATGAATTCTGGCATATAAATGAAATTATGATGTCGTTTTCACACTATTGTGAATTTTGATTGCAAAAGTAGTGAAAAAATATCGTATTCGCAAGGAAAATGGGGAATAATTTGAAACAAAATGACAGTTATGACAATTACAGTTATGACAGTTTTGTTTTGAAAATACGTGTTTTTGGAGGTTATGATTTGTAAGCAAATATTTTATATTATAT
>ERZ1034984.2183-NODE-2183-length-16263-cov-29.304171_pt1 | contig 16263 bp, 14 predicted proteins | sample MGYA00520589_ERZ1034984 | MGnify/ENA primary metagenome ERZ1034984 (study PRJEB33766, sample SAMN09781790) | gut metagenome | biome: gut microbiome | host: Homo sapiens | place: Madagascar | study: EMG produced TPA metagenomics assembly of the PRJNA485056 data... | reverse complement strand
TATATATATATTTCAATAGTACTATGGTAATTTTTGTCGTTTTATTGTATAATTTTATTAGAATTAATCAAATGAAATTATAGTTTTAAAGGTAGGAATAATGAAAAAAGTATTTAAAGTAACAATGTGGCAAACTAAAAAATATATTTTAGGTATATTAATATGTAGTCTATTATCGTCGTTTTTAACAATTTATTTAACAAAATTTATTTCGTTTGTAATTGATGGTGTGATAATGCAAAAGAGTGAACTACCAAAGTACATTACAAACTTTTTTTATGATGATACTATATATTCTAAATTGATAATATTAACTATATTTATGTTAATAATTATTTTTACAATTTCAATATCTAATTATATTAAAAATATGTTTAATACAAATTTTAAATTGAAAATGAATAAAAATTTAAAAGAAGAAATATTAGATCATACAACCTATTTAGAATATAGTGAGTATATATCATATGGTAAGAATCAAATACTCCAAAGAGTAAGTTCAGATGCTGATAATTTTGTTAATTTTATTACTAGCAAATATAATTTGGTAGTAGATTCCATTTTTATTTTTACTTTTTCAATGATAGAAATACTAAATTTAAATCTAATAGTAAGTATTACAATTGCTGTCATATTATTTATAATAATAATTATGTCTATAATATATTTCAAATTAACTAAGAAAATTGTTAGAAGAAATGTTGATTTGCATGAAAATTTAATACAAAAAACTATGAATGCGATTTATCAACCTAAAATGATAAAAATATTTAATAGACAAGAAAAAGAAATTGCTGATTTTAATAATGTTAGTGATGAATACAGAAAAAATGATAAGAAGTTGATAGATTATCTTATCTATTATGAATTAATTGGTACAGGTATAAGAAAATTTAAAGATCCAGTAATATTTTTGATGGGTGGATTACTTATAATTAATGGTAAATTAAATATTGGACAATTAATGGTATTAATGACATATTCAAGTAATCTTTTAGAATATGCTGTTCAACTTATTTATGCAGTCGAAGGGATAAATAATTTTTTGATCCCTGCTAAAAGAATAGATATTTTTCTAGCATTAAGAAAAGAAAATGGTAAAATATCTGATACAAGTTTAAAAGATATTAGTATTGAATTCAAAAATGTTACTATACAACTAAATAATACTATAATTTTGGATAATGTTTCTTTCAAAATTGAAAAAGGACAAACAGTATATTTAGTTGGAGATAATGGTAGTGGAAAAAGTTTAATAGTTAGAACATTACTTGGATTTATACCTTACGAAGGCCAGATATTGTTAGGAAATAATGATATTAAGAATATTGATAATAAAATATTAAGAAACAAATTAGGTGTTATATTTCAAGAACCATTTATATTTTCTGATACTGTTAGAAATAACATAGATATTTTTAATAATTATAAACAAATTGAAAAAATTAGAACTATAGCAAATATTTGTGAAATAGATGATGAAATAATTCAATTTCCAAATGGATATAACGAAATAATTGGAGAAAGAGGAATAACGTTAAGTGGTGGCCAAAGACAAAGAATATCAATTGCAAGAGTTCTATTACAAAATAAAAGTATAATGATTTTTGATGATGTATTAAGCAAAGTCGATAATAAAACAAAAACTAAAATCATCAATAACTTAAATAAATTTAATAGTGATATGATAAAGATATATATAACTCAAGATTTAGCAAACATTCCAAATAAAGCAACGGTATTTTTTATAGATAATAAAAAAATTATTTGTGATAGTCAAGAGAAATTAAAAATAAAAAATGAAAATTATAGTAAACTGATAGATATATGTAACAATATAGTAGGAGAATCATATGAATAGATTTGAAGAAATGTTTAAATACGGAAATTTTCAAAAAAGAATTGTTATAACGTTTATAGAGTATATGATAACATCAATTATTTGGATAATAATTGATCAATATATGACTTATTCTTTATTTGATGATGCAATTGCAAAAGAGAATATAAAATTAGTAATATTTTTATCGATATTAATGATTGTAAAAATAATAACTAATATTGCTGAAGGGATCTTAAACTGTATTCTTAGACATCATTTACAGAGAGATTTTTCTCATTATGCAAGAAATGATATTTATAAGAAAATTATAAATTCTAAAGTAGAATTTTTTGATAAAAGTAATACTGGAGAATTGGTTGAATTAGTAATGAATGATTCTGGTAATTTTTCGACGTTCTTTACACAATATGGACTTCAAACCTCTTCTTATTTGGTAAAAACTATTACTTACTTGATTATATTATTATTTGTAGATTTAAAATTAGCAGCAATATTAGCTATCAGTTATGTTATTGCTAATGGTGCTTTAATCGTTTCTAATAAAAAAACATTTTCTATAATAAATGAAATCAGAAAGTTAAATATCTCAATTACAAAATGGATTACTGAACAGATAAATGGATATGAAATTATAAAATCAATGCAATTTGAAGAGAAAAGATTAGATAAAATGAAAGAACTTATAGATACATATAATACTGAATCTAGCAAATTAGATAAAATTGTAAGAAAATATATATTTATATATGATTTCTTTTCGTTATTAACTACTTTGTTTGTTGTTTGGATAGGCGGATTAGATATATTAAGTGGTGTTATTACTTATGGAGCATTAATGATATTTGTTAATGGCACTTCTACAATAAAACATTTTTTAGATGTATTTATAAGAAGCGTAAATTCTCTAAATAGTTCTTATATATCTTTTGTAAAAATATTGAAGTTTAATAATGACTTTTTGCCTGAAAATGATTGTGGTAAACTTAGTTTAAAAAAAATAAATAATATTCAAATAGAAAATTTAAATTTTTCATATGAAAATAAACAAATATTAAATAATATAAATATTGAAGTTGGTTCAAATGATAAAATAGCAATAATCGGAAAAACTGGTAGTGGCAAAACAACTCTTGTAAATTTATTATGCAGATTCTATGAGTTGAAAGATGGTACAATAAAAATAAATGGTCAGGATTATAAAAAATATAAATTATCTGATTTAAGGGAACAAATTGGATATGTAATGCAAGATGTAGTTATATTTGAAGGAAATGTTTTTGAAAATATAAATTATGCAAATAAAAAAGTTAGTGAAGAAGAAATTATTAATATATGCAAAAAATTAAATTTGCATAATAAAATTATAAGTATTGAAAAAGGATATAAAACTAACTTAAATAAAAATAAAGATTTACTATCACAAGGTGAAAAACAAATGATTAATTTTGCACGCATATTAGTAGAAAATCCAAGTGTGATTATTTTAGATGAAGTTACCTCTTCGTTAAGTTATGAGAATGAGGAATTGATAAAAAATGCTATAAATGAAATAATAAAAGGACGAATTTGTATTATAATTGCTCATAGATTATCAACAATTAAAAGTTGTGATAAAATTTTGCTAATGAAAAATGGTAGAATAATTGAAGAAGGCAATCATACCGAATTGATCGAACGTAAAGGCGAATATTATGAATTAATTCATTCGTAAAAGTAAAGAGACAATGCTTAGCTGGCATTGTCTTTATCTATTGTTATTAGAGAAAACCACATGCTATGCGAGTGGTTCAGGAAAGCTTTTAGCGTTGAGCATAGTAATAGAAAAAAATATCTCCTTGTTATATAATTCAAAAGGTTCGACATTCAAATAAATTATATAGAAGGAGATGATTGTATGAAAAAATCATACATAGAAAGTTTACCATATACAACATGGGAATGCAAGTATCATATAGTATTTGCACCAAAATTTAGAATACAGGAAATATATGAAAGTTTAAAATGGGAGATAGGATTAATAATAAGGGAATTATGTGCAAGAAAAGAAGTGGTTATATTAGAAGCAGAAGCATGCAAAGATCATATACATTTATTAGTTAGCATACCTCTCAAAATAAGTGTTTCAAGTTTTATGGGATATTTAAAAGGAAAATAAGTACCTCTTGAGAGGTGGCTCACTTTAGTCCCTTATAGGACTCAAATAAAAGCCATGTGTATTATACGTGGATTTTTATTGAATTTGCAAGACCAATTAATTTTGGCTTTGAATTCATCACTCATATTGATTTAATCATTAACGTCACATTGATGCGACGATTTTATCTTATGGAGCGGTTAGCAGGCAGCTTACGAACCATAACGCTCTCTTTCTAAAAATATTATATATGAATTTTTATTAAAATTCAATGAGAGGATGGAAAATTTTGTCGCTTTATAGTATAATAATACACGTTATTATTTTTATACAGTGGGTGATAGTAATATGCGTTCAAAAGGAAAACCAATTATTGGTATTGTTTTAAAACATTTTTTAAAAGAGGAAGTAAGACCTAATATGTTTGTACGAGATGAAATAAAACAATCAATTTTCGATAACGGTGGTATAGCAATTGGAATAATCTTACCAAAAGATGAAAGAATTGATGTTGAAGATAATGGATATATTGATGGTTTAGAGTCCCCTGATAAAACCTTCTACATGGCATTTAGATTTCATCCTGAAAGTTTATACAAAACAGATGAAAATCACAATAAAATCTTTAAAGAATTTGTAAAGATATGTAAGAGGATAAAAAATGAAGCAAAGAATTAATAGAAATATTTTTAAAACATTTTTATTTGTTTTGCCATATATATTGGTTGAATTTACAAATACATTATTAGTTATTATAGATAAATCTATGTCTAATTCTATAGGGAAAACTGCAATAATTGTATTTTCTTCTTTTGTTACTTTAAATTGGGCAATTAATACTATTCAAGCTTGTATAGGTAATGCACATGCAATAGTATTATCTAGAGATAAAGATAATTCTAAGAAGGTAAATAGTTCAGCAATGTTAATAGAATTAATTAGTTCATTAGTTATTGCTATATTAATTTTTAATTTTTCAAATCAAATAACATATGTTTATAATTTAGAAAGTGATGCAAGAAGAATATTAACTATAATACTAAAATTAAAAGCAATTCAATTGCCATTATTGGCAATAGGGTATGTTCCTAAAAATATATTGAAAATTGATAATAAAACAAATAAAATTTGGATTGCAATAGTTATTTCGTCTTTAATAAATATAACAGGAGATTATATAAGTATAAAATTGGGATATAATGAAATTGGAATATATGTAGCAACAATAATCTCTCAACTTGTAAATACTATATTGTTATTATTATTTTCTAAATATAAATGGTATAGAAGCAGTTTATATTATATAAAACAAATACTATATTTTGCAAAAGATTTAATATTTAATAAAATTATTCAAAGAATAGTTAATATATATTATACAAATGTAGCAAGTTCTTTTGGTACTAATATTTATGCTATTCATTGTGTATGTGGAACGATAGTTGATACTTTGTGTGAAGTAATCGAAGGATACTATTCTGGACTTTTAGTTCAATATTCAAATGATATTGAAAACAAAACAAATAATTTACTAAAAAAAGTGGATACTGTCGAGTTATATGGAAATATTTTGGCAATTGCATTTATTCCAATATTTATATATCCATTGTGGCTAATCCTTGGAAATAAAATTCCTTGGGAAAATTGTAATCCATACATATGGATATATTCAATTGAATTCATAGCTGATGTGGCTGGATGCAATTATAGAGCATATTTATCAGCTAATAAAAATACTAAGGCAATTAGAATGATGGCTTTTATAGGTGGAATTTGCGTAAGAGTTCCTTTATGTTATTTAATTCAAAAATATAATATTGGATTAATTGGACTTGCCTTTTGTTTGCGGTATTGATAGAATAATAAGAGCAATATATTTAAGATTATATATAAAATTTAATAAAACAAAATTATTTGTATAAAAATATATAAATGGTTTAGAAATTTCCATGTAAGAAGAATTTATGCAGGAGTATAAATTCAGTGCGTGCCATACAAAACTTTAATACAAAATTTGAAAGATATAAATAAAAACTTACGAACTTTTAAGTCCGTAAGTTTTTTCAAATGGAGCGATAACTTTACTTATATTCAAAATTTTATACTCCAAAGATTGATTAAATCAATTAAATAAATTATAGTAAATATAAAATTTATTACAATACTTTTGAAAGAAAATTTTCATATAATATATAAAAAAAGACAGAAATATGATAAAATCAAATTATAATAGGAGGTGAAATTATGTGGATTTACATTATCATTACAATTATCGTTTTAATTGTTATTTATGCTTTAGCTATATATAATAGTTTTGTGCAATTAAATAATAAAGTAAAAGAGGTTTTTTCTACTATGGATGTTTATCTAAAGAAAAGATGGGATTTAATTCCAAATATTGTTGAAACTGTTAAAGGTTATGCTAAGCACGAAAAAGCTACTTTAAAAGAAGTTGTAGAATTGAGAAATAGTGCTTATGAAAAAATGTCTGACGAAGAGAAAATTAAGACAAATAAACAATTATCTAGTGGTATTAATAAAATTATGGCCTTAGCAGAAGCATATCCAGAATTAAAAGCAAATGAAAATTTTAAAGATTTAAGCAATCAACTAACAAAAATTGAAGATGATATTGCTAATTCAAGAAAATACTACAACGGTGTTGTTAGAATTTATAATAATAAAGTTGAAATGTTTCCAAGTAATATTTTTGCAGGATTGTTTGGTTACAAATCAAAAGCAATGTTTGAAGCAAGTGCAAATGAAAGAGAAAATGTAAAAGTTGAATTATAGTTTATGGAGGTTACGATGAAAAGAATTATTAAGAGACTTGTCTTATTTGTTGTAATTTCACTATCTCTAGTATTTGTTTATCCTTCAAATACTTATGCACTAACTGAACAAACATCTTATGCAAGTATTTATAATACACAAAATTTAGAAGCCGGAAGTTTATCTTTCTCAAGCATTTCCTTTAGGGATTATTCTTCTACTTCCACTCAAGCATTTGGATTAACGGGTGTAGTTGCTAATAGTTCTAAAGATACTATTAGTTATACTTCGACAGCTTATTATTATGATTCAAACTATAATTTAATAGCACAAGGGTATAATTCAGGTACTGCAATTTCAGGAACTAGTAATTTTAATCAAATGTCTAATTTAAGTATTTTAGGGGAACATAGTATTAGTGAAATATATTATTATCGTTTATCAATTAATACAACTGACACTATTAATTCATCAAGTTTAACACCTAGTAAAAATTATCAATATAGGTCTTACGATTATGTTATCGATAAGTATGATATTAATATTATTGTTAATGAAAATAATACTTTTGATATAACTGAAACAATTACAGCATATTTCAATGTTTCAAAACATGGAATATTGAGAACTATTCCATTAAAAAATACAATTACAAGATTAGATGGTACAACATCAACTAACCGTACTCAAGTGACAAATGTTAGTGTTGATAATGAATATACGACATCTAGAGAAAATGGTAATTATAAATTAAAAATTGGGTCTGCTAATCGCACGTTAACTGGTGAGCAAAAATATGTCATTAAATATACATATAATTTAGGAAAAGATCCTGCGAAAAATTATGATGAATTATATTATAATATAATTGGAAATGAGTGGGATACAGTCATTGGTAATATAACTTTTTCAATTACCATGCCTAAGGACTTTGATTCCAGTAAATTAGGCTTTTCATCAGGAAATATAGGTTCAACAGATAATAGTAAAGTTAATTATAATATTAGTGGAAACAAAATAACAGGAAGCTATAATGGTATTCTTGGTGTTGGACAAGCACTAACTGTTAGATGTGAATTGCCTGAAGGATATTTTGTAGGTGCAGGGCTAATTATAAATATAATGGATTATATTATGTTCTTAATTCCTATTATATTTTTAGCAATAGCAACATTATTGTGGTATAAATTTGGTCGTGATGATCAAGTTGTAGAAACGGTTGAGTTTTATCCACCGCAAGGTTTAAATAGTTTAGATGTTGGTTTTTTATATAAAGGTAAAGCTGAAAATAAAGATATAACGTCATTATTGATATTTTTAGCAAATAAGGGATATCTTGAAATTAATAACAAAAAAATTGATTTAAATTCTGAAAAGATAAATTTAAATCAAGATTCAAAAAATAGTGCTAATCAAAAAATAATTGAATTGCAAAACAAAATAAATGAAGAAAGAATAAATAATCCAAATTCTAAAAAAATTAAGTATTATGAAAATATGTTAGATATTTATAAAAATATTGATAATCCAATTGATTATGAACAATATGGACTAAAATCTTCAATTAATGGTCTAAATAGAGAAAATAAGTTTTTAATAAGAAAATTAAAAGATTATGATGGAACAAATGTAAATGAGCAATGGTTTATGGATGGATTGTTTGAATATGATAGAACAGAAGTTACAGATAAAATGCTATACAATAATTTCTATATAACAAATAATAGAATATTGCATAATGTTAACAACAAACAAAATATGGATAAAATATTTGAAAAATCTGCTACAAGCAAAAAAATTCTAATTATTTTAATGATAATTGCTACCTATTGTTTGATTACAATACCGTCAATACTTAATTATGGCCAACCTGAAACGTTATTTTTTGCATTACTATTTCCAGGCATTGGTTTTTCGGTATTATTTGGAATGTTATTTGGTAAGACACCTATTCCGGTTAAAATATTTGGTTTAATTTGGGGATTGGGATTTGGTGGAATGCCTTGGACATTTATGGTATTACCCGCAATAACTCAAGATATATCATATCTAATTGGTTATGTCGTAGGAATAATATGTGTGTTAGGAATGATATTGTGTCTAGTGTATCTTCCAAAAAGAACAAAGTATGGTAATGAAATGCTAGGAAAATTAAGGGGATTTAAAAACTTTCTAGAAACTGTAGAAAAAGAAAGATTAGAAGCATTAGTTATGCAAAATCCAAATTATTTTTATGATATTCTACCATATACTTATGTTTTAGGTGTATCTGATAAGTGGATTAAAAAATTTGAATCAATATCATTACAAGCCCCATCTTGGTATGATAGTTCTAATGGTTTTGATGTTTCTTCTTTTGGAACATTTATGAATTCTACTATGCTTTCTGCTCAAAGTGCTATGTCGTCAAGTCCATCTAGTTCTTCTGGTGGATCCTCAAGTGGCGGTGGTGGCTCTTCTGGTGGAGGTTCATCTGGAGGCGGCTCTGGCGGTGGCGGTGGCGGCTCTTGGTAAAATAATAACATTAAAAAAGACAAATCTGATGGTGTATTATATAGTGTGTAAATTTTAAAAATAATAAAATTTATGCACTATATTTTTGTTGTTATTAGAGAAAACCACATGCTATGCATGTGGTTCAGGAAAGCTTTTAGCGTTGAGCAGAGTAATAGAAAAAATATCTCCTTGTGATATAATTTAAAAGGTTCGACATCCAAATAAATTATATAGAAGGAGATGATCGTATGAAAAAATCATACACAGAAAGTTTATCACATACAACATGGGAATGCAAGTATCATATAGTATTTGCGCCCAAATTTAGAAGACAGGAAATATATGGAAGTTTAAAACAGGAGATAGGATTAATAATAAGAGAATTATGTGCAAGAAAAGAAGTGGTTATATTAGAGCAGAAGCATGCAAAGATCATATACATTTATTAGTTAGCATACCTCCCAAAATAAGTGTTTCGAGTTTTATGGGATATTTAAAAGGAAAAAGTAGCTTAATAATATTTGAAAGACATGCAAACCTAAAATATAAATATGGAAATCGTGTTTTCTGGGCAAAAGGATATTTTGTAAGTACAGTAGGAAAGAACAAAAAAATGATAGCAGAATATATAAGAAACCAATTAAAAGAAGACATGATATCAGATCAGATGACGATAAAAGAATATATAGACCCTTTTAAAGGGTAGCGAGTAATAATACGCGGTTGTCGGATTTTAAGTACCTCTTGAGAAGTGGCTCGCGTTAGTCTCTTATAGGGCTCAAAGAAAAGCCACGTGCTTTATACGTGGTTTTTTATTGCTTACTAAATTTGCAAGACCAATTGATTTTGGTTTTGAGTTCATCACTCATATTGATTTTCTTCTTAATTATTTTAATCATATCACATCACACCTTTCTTTGCAATAACGCACAAAAAAATCAACTATTACTAGTTGACTTAAATCTAATGTCACATTGGTGCGACGATTTTATCTTATGGAGCGATTAAGCTACAGCTTACGAACTACAACGCTCTCTTTCTAAAATTATTATATATGAATTAGCATTAAATTTCAATGGGAGTATATGAATATTTTAGTATTTATTGTATAATTAAATCATGGGAGGATTTTATGCTTGATAATTTAGTGGATAATAGAAAATTAGAAAAATATAACGAACATATAACTAGATTAGAGGATTTATTTAAAAGTGTTGTAATTGTAGGAAATTATGAAGAATATCGTTTAGCACCTTGCCTTATGCTGTTTAATTTTATTGATTTATTAAGAGGTGTTACTATTTTAGATTCTAACCATATGGTAACATCTGGAAATATTATTATTCGTTCAATGTTTGAAATTTTACTTGATTTTTTATATTGTGAAACGGATAGAAAGTTGTATTTAAGATTTGGGGAATATCAAGATGTTAATCGTGTACTGTTATATAAAAGTGTGCCACAAAATATTAAAGATAAGGTTGATAAAGAAGATTATAATAATATAACAGTCCCTAATTTTGAAAGGTTTAAAATTAAATATAATATTAAAAATGAAAAAAAAGAACTTTCAAATTGGTGCGGCAAATCAATATTTCAGAGGGTAAAAATAGTATCTAAAAAAATTCCAGAAATATTAGATTTATATTATAATATTTACAAACTAAATTGTGATTATACTCACAATTACGCTGGAACTATAACGCAGTATGTTAATTATAATAATAAGAGTCTCAATGCTAATTATAGTAATAAACATAATAAAGATAAGTTTTGTTTAATAAGACAAATAAACAGTCTTACTGACATCTTTTATAATGAATTTAAAAAACAATATGCAAATGTATCTTTAGCAAATTTAGAATTTTAAAATAGGGAGGTTATAATTATGTTGCAAGAATTTTATGAGAGAATAAATCTTAAAACTGATTTATCTCAATTAGCAAAAATAATATGTAAAAAATATAGTTTAGGAGAATATTTATCTGAAGAAATGATTTTAGTTGGGTATGAAGATTTTAATTTTATATTAACAACCAATAAAGGAAAATATTGTGTAAAAGTATTTAATAAAGATAGAACTTTTGAAGATGTAAATATGTATATTGATAGAATAAAATTAGCAAATACACTCAAAATAAATACTCCAAAAGTATATGAATGCGATAGTGATATATTATGTGAGATAGAATTAGATAATGTTAATTTTAGGTTATGTGTATTTGAATATGTAGATGGCAAAAGTTTCTATGACTTAAATGAAATACCAACCGAAAAGGAAATAAAAAATATTATTTCTCAAATGGCACAGATACATAATGCTAAATTAGAATCAGATTTTATTTATGATAAATGGACTATAACTAATTTTATTAAAGAATATGAAGAAAAAGGAAAGTATTTAGATAGTAAATATAATAACATTTTTGAAAGTTTAGTAAAAAGATTAAAGAATATTAAATTAGATAACTTGCCAACAAGTTTTGTACATGGAGATATTATTAGTCCAAATGTTATGAAAGATAATAAAGATAGATTATGGATTATTGATTTTGCAGTATCAAATTATTTACCTAGAATTGTTGATTTAGCAGTAACATCTTGTAATTTATGTTTAAACCCAAATAATAAAGATAAGACAATACAAAGTACAAAAATGATATTAGATGAATATCAAAAATATAATAAATTAACTGATTATGAATTAGAATGTTTTCCGTTATTTTATGATCTTGCAAATGCAATGGGAATATTACAGATTAGTTATCTAAGTAGTCTTGGAGAAACATCAGAAGAGGATGAATTTTGGTTAAGTGAAAGTGAAAAAGGATTAAGTTTTAGTACACCATGTTTTTGGAAACAAATCATTAAATAAATTTAAAGGGTATGGGAATTCCCATATAAGAATTTGTATGGGAGTACAAATTCAGTGCTGGCTAGACAAGAACTTTACTCCCATACTTAATAAAATAAAAAAAGAGGATTAAATTATTTTGATAATTTTTTCCTCTTTTTTGATGATTATTTATACAAAAACATATTCATTTAAGACAATTTCTTCAGCCATATTTTTGTAATTATTCATTAACTTTGTCCATTCAATTGAATTTAATTTTTTACTTTTTTCAGATAGTTTTTCATCATTTTTAATATAATTTTCCATTAGTATTTTGTATAAACTTTCACAAGAATCACTAACTAAAAGGAGATGATGAGTTAGTTTATTTGTCATCAAAAGTGTCTCATAAAGTGCTTGTTTATTTTGAACAATAAAGTGTAATCTTAGTATTCCATATTTGCCAATTCTGCCGCAATCTTCATCCTTTTCTAAATATAAATTTGGTATTAAATAATCTCCTTGTCTTGTATATTTTATTTCCATAATTTTATCATTCCTTTCTTTGTTTTTAAAAATTTATTAGTTCAGTTTTTGGTATTAGAATTAAAGTATCAACTATATTATTGCCCTCAATATAAGGACAATTTATGATTCCATCTACATAGAAATGTTCCTTAATTAAATCAATATAGTTATTTAATTCTTCTTCAGAATATAGATTATTTTCCATTTTTTCTAACGACATAATAGTATAATCTTTTTCTAATTCTTTTAATTTTTCTTTATTGATTTGTTCCTTGTAAGTTATACCAATATTGTTATCAGTTAGCAATTCATTTAAATAATCAATATAATCTTTTGTACTTTTTGAGATAAATTCTTCCGTAAATTTGATATTCTTAATCTCGATATTGTAGTTATCATCTCTAGTTATTTCAATAGAAGATATTAATCTATTTATTAATTCTTTTTGTGCTTTTCTATTTAGACTATCAAATAAATATGCAAAACTTAAATTGTTTTTAAATATAATATCTTCATTATCTCTTTCACAATCTAACTTTTTAAGTAGTTCTACTGTATATTCTTTAAAGTCATTATCTGGATCAAGAGTAGTTTTCTTTTTAGTTAGTTTATCAATTCCTTTTTTAATAATATCGTTTTTATGATTAATAGTTTCTACATCAAGAGTAGAACTTAAATACAAATCAACTAATCTTTTTTCTTGAACTTTTAATTTTTTAATGGCTTTTTCTATTTCTTTTATTTCTTTGCTTTTAGTAGAACTACAAGTTATTATTTCGTTAGAATTATCATACATAAATCTAGTTAATTCATTTAAAATTCTTTTTAGTTTGTCTTCAATTTTATCTGAATTATAGTGATAACCATAACCTTTACAATTAGAGTTTTTACATCTCAAATGATAATAAATTTTAGTTTCATTCTTGTATTTCTTAAATGATTCACTAGCAGCAAGTATTTCACCACATAAAGGACATTTTACTAAACCTGCAAATAAATGAATATGCTCTCCATAATTTGGATGTTTATTCTTTTCAAGATTTGCTCTTGTAATATTCCAAGTATTGATATCTATTATAGGTTCACAATAATCTTCAACTTTTAAAACATCTTGAGGTTTTCTTTTGTATTTTCCATATTCAAATATACCAATATAAATAGAATTAGTAAGTATCTTATAAACTCTATCTGCCTTCCATTTGCCTTGTTTTAAATAAGCATTATTATCTTTCATAATAGTAGCAATATTTCTTATTGAGTGTCCTTTTTTACATAGTTCAAATATTTCTTTTACTACCTGTGCTTCAATTGGCTCTACTTCTAAATGACCAGTATCTTTGTTTCTAATATAGCCATAAGGTGCTTTACTAGGGTGGACTTTTTCCAGTGCCATTTCTTCCATAGCGCGTTTAGTTCTAGCTCCAATTTCTTTTCTTTCTCGTTGCCCAAATACCAGATTCATACCGAATATCATTTCACCATTAGCAGTAGATACATCATAAGGTTCAAGTATTAGTTCAATCTTAACATCGTGTTCTTCACAATAATTAAGTAACCAAAAACCATCATAGTTATTTCTAGTTAATCTATCTACTTTAATAGCAACTAACTTATCAATCTTCTTTGATTTGATATCTTTAAGTAGTCTTTGCATTTCTGGTCTCATTAAATCTTTTCCAGAATGACCCGCATCATTATAAACATCTACAATATCATAATCATTTTTTTCACAGTATTCTTTAATCATTCTAAGTTGTGAATCAATAGAATAACCATTATCTCTTTGGTCATCAGTAGATACTCGTACATAAACTCCACATCTCATAATTTTCCTCCTTTCCTTAAATTTTGAGAAATATTAAAATACCTCTCATATGTTTCCTAACTCAAACGCAAAATAACAAACACCAAATTAAAAATTTTTAATATTTTTCATTAGTTTCCTCATTTAAAGTGAGTTTTACGAAGTCTAATTTTAATACTTCTCTATATGTTTCCCCACTTAAACGCAAAAAAGTGTAGTCTAAATTTAAAATTTTTTTAAAAAAGTTTCAATTTCTTTCAAATTATACTTTTCTTTACGCTCTTTAATGTAGAATGGTTTATTACTAATCTCATTTACTTTATATTCAAGTATAGTAAGAGTAGTTGGATATGTAATTAAATATTGGGTTGGTACAATAAACTGTAAATTAGTATTTAGAAGAACTTTAACTTTTCCTTTTTTAGTTTTATAAGTATAGTTTTTTATAAGTTCTAATAGTTTAGGATTAAGTTTTAGTTCTTCAATAGTCTTAAATTCAAGCATAAAAAATGTCCTCCTTCCTAGAAAGAGAACTTTTTAAATTTTATATAAAATAAAAACTTACGAACTTTAATTAGTCCGTAAGTTGATTTCAAATGGAGCGGGTGATGAGAATCGAACTCACACAGCCAGCTTGGAAGGCTGGAATTCTACCATTGAACTACACCCGCATTTATCTTACTCATACATTATATTAAATTATTAATTGTTTGTCAATACTTTTGTAAAAAAATCATAAAATTTTTAAGGCTAAAACATTATATGAAAGAAATACATTATAATAAATTATATTTAGTATATAGTAAAATATACCTTTTTATGTTAAAATAATATAGAAATTGTGTATAATGTGGACATTTTTTTGTATTGTTGTTAAAACAGGAGGAAGGTATATGTATAGTATAGAAAAAATAAAAACAGATTTAAAAGATAGAGTATCAGAATATAGGTATGAACATAGTTTAATGGTTGCAGATGAGGCAAAAAATTTAGCAAAAAAGTATAATTTAGATGAAGATAAAGCATACGTGGCAGGGCTTGTCCATGATATTGCAAAAGAATTTACACATGAAGAGAATACTTTGTGGGTAAATAAATATAACTTATCTAAAGATTTATTGTTAGAATCAAATCACAAAATAATTCATGCAGATGTTGGGGCTGTTTATGTAAAAGAAAAATATGGCTTTGATGATGAAATTTGCATGGCAGTACGTTATCATACAATAGGAAACCCTAATATGAGTACATTTGATAAGATAATATATATAGCAGATAAGATTGGCAGAAAAGATAAAGATGAATTTATTATGAATTTAAAAAAGATAGCTTATGAAGATATAGATAAGGCAGTTTATGTTTTCCTATTACATCAAAAAGAAAAATTTGATAAAAAGAATAAATCATTAAGTAATAGTACCTTAGAGCTCTTAAATTTGTTACAAGATAAATATTAATATGCAAAAATAAAAAATAATGTTGTCTGGATTTTGTTTCTTTATTTATTTGAACATAATATTTATTAATTTTATATTTTTACGTATATTAATTATCTACAAATATATAATACTGTTACTAAAATTTTAGGCTTTAGTCTGAATAGTAACAAATTTTAATATAAATATGGGTTATTTATAAAAGTATGTATATTACCTTCCGTGTGCAACAAAAATAGTAATAACTGGAATGAATTAAAAAATACAGCCTTTTTTTGTTATAAAGAAAAAGTATATAGAAGTAATACTGTTTATGTATATAATGTAAAATGTAAAAAGATCTGTTGTAGAAATTTTAAAAAGATATATTTTTTTGATAATTGTATTGAAAAAATAAGTATACAGTGTATAGAT
>ERZ1034984.2182-NODE-2182-length-16272-cov-16.780416_pt1 | contig 16272 bp, 8 predicted proteins | sample MGYA00520589_ERZ1034984 | MGnify/ENA primary metagenome ERZ1034984 (study PRJEB33766, sample SAMN09781790) | gut metagenome | biome: gut microbiome | host: Homo sapiens | place: Madagascar | study: EMG produced TPA metagenomics assembly of the PRJNA485056 data... | reverse complement strand
TTTTTTCATTTCACTTACATTTTAAGGAGTCAACCATATGTACAAAAAGACACATTTCGACATTTTCTATTCAGCATTGTCGGGAAGAATTCGACCTGTACGGTCGAAAAGACATTTGTTTATACCAAAGAGTTAAGTTTTACCCTGAACATCATAGATAAGAATTAGCCAATAGATTTATACAATAAGGAGCTGGAGGGTTTCCCCTTCAGCTCCAACTATTTCTAATAAGACTGGAAAAATGATTTAGTAAGCTTTGATGCGATACATGAAACCAAGTTCGATGCGATCGGTATTGTAGTCCTTCAAACCGCACTTTGTGCTGTAATCGTACTTACGGCCTACGTATGCCAAGAAGAGGCGGAAATCCTGCTGCTTAGCTGGATAATATTCGATGCTGCCCATGTAGCCGAAGCTCTTGCGATAGTTCTTGAACCGCTCCATCTTTGTTACACTTGCTGTCTCGTACATGCCCTTGAGCATTAAGTTCCAGCTTGGAGCAAACTGCCAGTTGGCCTTTGTAATAAAGCTGTTGTAGTGTACCTTGCCCAGATAAACATTACCTGCATCACCATCACCGCCATCAAGTGCGTCTCTCAACTCATTGGTAGCAATCTTCAGACGGTCGAGGTCGTCGAATGCGCCCATATAGTCGAAGTACCATTGGAACTTAGGCAGATTGAGCTGCTGACCGAGAGTGAGCATACGGCTGTACTTGCCCTTGGCCTGTGTCTGAAGACCCCATGCCCAACGGGTGTTCAACTTGCCATCAAAGAAGCTACCATTCCAGTTGATGATATAGGTAAGAGGATTCTTTGACTTCTGGAGAGCATGAGCCTCGTCGTTGTTGACAACAACTGCTTCGTCACCATACTCATCCGCGAACTTACCATTGTAAGAATTGCTGATCTCGACTGCAATTTCCTGAGTAGGTATTGGCTTGTAGCTCACGGTAACACCGGCCATGAAGTTATCCATGTAGTCTACCATGTCTGAATACTGATAGATGTACATTGGGTTCTCATCAAACTCGAAGCCACCCCAGATCTGGCACATCTTACCTCCCGAGATAGAGAGCTTGTCATTGAAGTTGTAACCTACCATCATAATGTCGGTAGCCTTAGCGAAGTTGTCCTCACCCTTGGCGTCGGTAGCCTTATTGAGGCGATGACGCAAACGATAATACAGTTTGTCGGTCAAGTTACCCTTGATCTCGATACGCAACTGCTTGTTGGCAAACTTGGTGCCCCATTCATCAGAAAGGCTGTTGTGCTCTGCCTGGAATGAAGCTGAATAGTTGAAATAGAGATTGAACATATCGTTCTTCTTCTCCAACTTGGTTATGCGCTCGTGAATTGACTGAATATCACCGTCGCCACCACCCATGCCGATATTGTTTCCTTGTGCATTAGCTCCCATTGTCATGGCAAGCGCTGCAAACATCATTATAATCTTCTTCATAATCTTTAGGTTTTGTATTAAGGTTTATAATAATAAGATAAATTGTTCCCTCTTGGTAGTTCCTCCCTGCTCTTAGACAGAGGCTCAGGAGGAACTGGAAATCAGAGAGTGTGAAAAATTAATACTTCTGGAAGTACTCCTGGATCTTCTGCCAGTCGTGGGTCTTGGTAAGAGCAAGCATCAAGAGTACGCGAGCCTTCTGTGGGTTGAGAGCCAAAGAAGCAACAAACTGATACTTGGTGTCGTCAACCTCGCCGTTGAGACATGTAGGACCTGTAGGAACGCGGCTTGAACGAACTACGAGAATACCCTTCTGGCGTGCCTTGAGAGCCTCGTCGAATACGTCCTTATAGAAGTTACCGTCACCTACACCTGCCAATACGATACCAGCATACTTGGCATCAACGAAAGCCTTGAAAGGAAGTGGAGAGCAGTTGGAGTAACCATAAACGATACCTACCTTTGGCAACTCGGTAAGACCCTCTACGCTGAACTCGCTCTTTGTGGTGTGCAGATTCTCTACCTGGCGATTGTAGATAGCCTCGCCACCATAGATATAACCAATCTTACCATAGTTACCACCCTGGAATGTAGCGCAGTCTGTAGTGTGAGTCTTGATGACATCCTTTGCATCGAGCAAGAGGTTGTTCATACAGCACATCACGCCACGGCCCTTTGAGTTAGGACTTGCAGCTGCAGCAACGGCTCCATAGAGGTTGGCAGGACCATCGGCGCTGATACCTGTACTTGGACGCATAGAACCTACGAGTACTACAGGCTTGTCGCTGTGAACAGTCAGGTTGAGGAAGTAAGCTGTCTCTTCCATGGTGTCGGTTCCGTGAGTAATCACAACGCCGTCGTATCCTTCCTTGTTCAACAACTCGTTGATACGCTTAGCCAACTTGAGCCATACCTGGTCATTCATATCCTGTGAACCGATATTAACAAGCTGCTCGCCTGTTACGTCGGCCAAATCAAGCATCTGAGGCACAGCTGCTATCAAGCTCTGAACACCTACCTGACCTGCTGTATATGCTGAACCTGTAGCTGAAGTTCCTGCACCAGCAATGGTTCCACCTGTTGCGATAATACGTACCTTAGGTTTTGCAAACGCACATGCCACTACCAACAAAAGGAGTGTCATTAATGAGAAAAATCTTTTATTCATAACAATCGGTTTTAATTTAGGTTAATATATTTGTTAATAAACTCTCTGATTTACATATATTTATCACTCCCGCATTAAAGCAGTTGGATAATGAGGTATCCTACGCCGATGCTGACAAAGGTTGTGATGAAGCCAGCCAGCTGGAAAGAGTGATTCACAACAAATCTGCCGATACGTGTGGTTCCTGTACGGTCGAAGTTGATGGCTGCCACCTCTGTAGGATAGTTAGGCAAGAAGAAGTAGCCATTGACAGCAGGGAACATTGCCACGAGTGCCAGAGGCGAGATGCCAAGTCCTATACCCAGGGGATAAAGGGTTCTTACTGTTGCCGCCTGCGAGAAGAGCATGATCGACATGAAGAACAGAGCGATGGCGAAGAGGAAAGGATACTGGGTCACCACAGTAGCGATGTGCTCCTTGAAGAAATCCAAATGTCCATTGAAGAAGGTGTCGCCCATCCAGGCAATACCGAAAATGGCTACCATGGCATTCATTCCTGCTCCGAAGACGTTGCCCTTCACTGCATCCTGTACCTTTGCCTTGCCTGCCAGAAGTATCAGGGATGCTGTTGCCATCATGACGATTTCAATGGTCTCGGGCATAGACACGCGGTGTATCTCGTCGCCTACCATGAACGAAGGACGAAGGGATGGGAAACTGCCAAATACGACTACCGCCAGTACACCGAGCAAGAAGGCTACCACGGCATACTTGGAGCGTGGGTTAGGATTCTTGATCATCTCGTCGATAAGACGGCTGTCCTCCTCGGGCTTGATGATTCCCTCGCGTACCTTTTCTTTATATATAGGGTCGTCTACCAATTCTTTTCCTACGTGGTTCTGCACCAAGGCTGCCACCAGGATGGCAATGAAGGAAGCAGGAATACAAACCAGGAGTATGGTACCCAGCTCTACTCCCTTGCAACCCAGCAAGTCGGTACTGATGATGGCTGCCGTTGCTGCCGATACCGGACTTCCGGTAATACCTAAGGAGGCGGCTATGGTTGCCACACTGAGGGGTCGCTCTGGGCGGATCTTAGAGTTGGTGGCTATCTCGGAGATGATAGGAAGCAGCGAATAGCTGGTGTGTGCGGTTCCTGCTACGAGGCAGAAGAGCCATGTGGTAAGCGGACCGTAGTATGTTATCTTCTCAGGATGCTTGCGCAGGAAACGTGCTGCTACACCTACCAAATAATCCAATCCGCCTGCTGCCTGCAAAGTGGAGGCTGCCGTGATGACTGATACAATAATGAGCATCACGTCAATAGGCAGATTTCCTGGCTTCAGTCCGAAGACAAAGACGAGGATGAAAACGCCCACCATACCATAGATTCCCAGACCTATGCCACCAACACGGGCGCCAATGAAGATCAGGGCCAGCACAAGGGCCAATTGGATGAGTATAATAGCTGTAGCCATAGTTCTAAATTCAGTTAGTTTTAAAAGTTATTAGTTGTTTAGTGATTCGAACGCTGCAAATTTAGTTAATTTTTGTAGTAAGCTATTTTAAAAAATCACTCATTTTTTTGGAAAAAACGATACAAGCTCATATTTTTGTAAAATTCAGTACAGGCAAATGGGGGAGTGTCACTTTAAAGACATAAAAAAAATATCCTAAGTTACTTGTCAATGTAACTTAGGATACTTTTTATATCAGGAGTCAACTCCTTTTTACCAGATATGGGCACGCTTGTTCTTTGGAACAAAGAGCTTTTCGCCCTTCTTGATACCGAAAGCCTTGTACCATGCGTCAACCATTGGGAGTGCACCATTCACACGAGCCTCATTAGGAGAGTGAACATCCACTGTCATGAGATACTGCAGATACTCAGGACGGGCATTGCCAGCCCATACACGAGCCCATGACAGGAAGAAGCGCTGCTCAGGAGTGAAACCGTCCTTCACGTCAAGTTTTTCTGTCTTCATCACGTTCTGCAGAGCACGGAAGGCGATATTCAGTCCACCATTGTCACCGATGTTCTCACCCAATGTCAGCTGGCCGTTTACCTTCTTGCCTGCCAACTCTATCGTGTTGAAATGGTTGACGAGCACCTTGGTACGGGCCTCGAAGTTCTTCTTATCAGCAGCCGTCCACCAGTCGTGCTGGTTGCCGGTCTTGTCAAACTGACTGCCCTGATCGTCGAAACCATGACTCATCTCATGTCCTATCACACCACCGATAGCACCATAGTTCATGGCATCGTCAGCTGATGGGTCGAAGAAAGGAGGCTGCAGAATAGCTGCAGGGAAGCATATCTCGTTGGTGGTAGGGTTGTAATAGGCATTGATGGTCTGAGGTGTCATTCCCCACTCCATCTTGTCTACTGGCTTGTTCACCTTACGGGCAATGGCGTCCTTGGTGAAGAACTCAGAGATGTTTGCCATATTCTCATAGAGTGACAGACTGTCGTCCACCTGCAGTCCGCTGTAGTCCTTCCACTTGTCTGGATAACCTATCTTGATGATAAAGTTCTCCAATTTATCCTTTGCCTGTGCCTTGGTGGCGGCGCTCATCCATGTAGCCTCGTCGATGCGCTGCGCAAGGGCTGTCTGCAGGTTGTGAACCAACTGGAGCATACGGTTCTTGCTGCTCTCAGGGAAATACTTCTCTACATAGAGCTTACCGATGGCCTCGCCCAAGACACCGCTCACGCTGCTCACAGCACGCTTCCAGCGAGGACGGTCCTGCTGCACACCACTCATCACCTTGCTCAGTTCGAAGGATACGGCACGGAAGTCATCACTCAGCACACTGGTGGCTCCTGAGATGACCTTGAGCTCAGCATAGGTCTTCAGGTCGTCGAGAGAGGTCTCGGCAAGAATCTTCTCCACCTCGTGGATAGGCTCTGGCTGACCCACGCAGATGTCCTTGAAGGCTGGGAAGCCTGATGCCAGGAACACATTGCCCCAGTCGATACCAGGATAGTCGATAACCAACTGGTTGTAGCTCATCTTGTGATAATTCTTGTCGATGTCACGAAGCTGTACCTGGCTGTAGCTTGCCTTGGCAATACGAGTCTCAATGGCCATCACAGCCTCCATCTTCTTCTCGGCAGTAGCCTCGTCGTTGCCTACCATCTGGAAGAGCTTCTTTATGTATGTCTTGTAAGCCTCACGGATCTTCTTGGTCTGGTCGTCGTCATTGAGATAATAGTCGCGCACTCCCAGTCCAAGACCACCCTGTCCCACTTCTACCAGATTGTTGGCAGCATCACGAAGGTCGGCACCCACACCGATGCCATACATCATGGTACCCTCGCCACGGAAGTCGAGCTGAGCAGTAACCAACTGATACTCTCTGCGGTCCTTGATGGCAGCGATGCGGTCGAGAGTAGGCTTGATAGGTGCCCATCCCTCCTTGTTCAGTCGAACGCTGTCCATGCGGAGGTTGTAGAGTGAACCAATCTTTTGTCCGAGCGAACCCTTCTGCTGTGGCTTGGAAGCATATTCGAGGATGATGTCCTGAATGCGCTTCTGGTTCAGTTCGAAGAGATCGGTAAAGGCACCATTGTCAGGGTGCTCTCCGTCGAGTGGATGATTCTTCATCCAGTTGCCGGCAGCATAACGATAGAAGTCTGTTCCTGGCTTGATACTCAGGTCCATGTTGGCCTTGTCAATGCCAGAGCCCAACTTGTCCTGCTGGGCGAAAGCAGCTGTAGTTCCTAACAACAAAGCTGCTAATACCATTTTTGTTTTCATTATTGTTTAATTGAATTGAACATTCTATTTTCGTATCAGCGCCAGACCTGCAAAGGTCAGGGCGCCATTCAGCATCAGTAGCTCATAGCCGAACTTATAGCCCGTAAGCTGCATGGTCAGGGTATCGACGGCAAAGCATATCAGCGGACTGGCGATACATATCCAGGGCACCCACCTGTCGTTCACCTTTCTGTGGGTCATCAGTCCGAAGGCAAAGAGTCCCAACAGCGGACCGTAGGTATAGGAGCACAGGATATAGATGGCATCGATGACACTCGTCGAGTTGAGGGCTCCGAAGCCTATGATGAAGAGCATGAAGACCAATGCTACGGCGAGATGCACCTTCTTGCGGAGATCTTCATCCTCATCGCGCCCGAAGATATCCACGCATACACTGGTAGTAAGGGCGGTAAGAGCAGAGTCGGCACTGGAGAAACTGGCTGCCACCACTCCTATTGTGAAGAACACGGTCACCATAGATCCCAAGGCTCCCGAGGCAGCAAACATAGGCAACAGGTCGTCGGGCTTTTCGGGAAGGGCCATGCCCTGCGACTTGGCCAGCATCATCAGCAGCACACCGAGGGAGAGGAAGAGCAGATTGGCTGGCACGAAGGCGAAACCATAGCTGCACATGTCTTTCTGGGCTTCACGCAGTGTCTTGCAGGTCAGGTTTTTCTGCATCATGTCCTGGTCGAGACCAGTCATCACGATGACCACGAAGATACCGCTGAGAAACTGTTTCCAGAAGTTCTGTCGCGACACCCAGTCGTCGAAGACAAAGATGCGCGAGTGTTCATCCTGGCTGATAGCTGCGATGGCCTCCGTGGGTGTCATTCCGAGTTGTCCTGTCACCTTATATATAATAAGGAGAAGCGCGGCAAACATGCAGAGTGTCTGAAAGGTGTCGGTCCATACCAATGTCTTGATGCCTCCCTTGCGTGTATAGAGCCAGATGAGCACCACCATCGATGGCACGGTGAGCCAGAAGGGAACACCGATGTTGTCGAGCACGAAGTGCTGCAGGATGAAGCACACCACGAAGAAGCGCACGGCTGCTCCTGTCATCTTCGACAACAGGAAGAAGGAAGCTCCCGTCTTGTAGGAACGGTTGCCCAACCTGTGGAGCAGATAGGTATAGATGGTGGTGAGGTTGTACCGATAATATACCGGCAACAGGACGAAAGCCACCAGGAAGTAACCCACGATGAAGCCTAAGCACATCTGCAGGTAAGTCATGCCACTCAGCATCGCCATGCCAGGCACACTGACGAAGGTGATGCCCGAGATGGAAGCTCCCACCATTCCGAAAGCCACCATGTACCAGGGCGAACGTCGGTCGCCACGATAGAACGTATTGTTGTTGGCTTGCCCCGATGTGAGGCGGCTGAAGAGCAGCAACACAGCGAAGTAAGCCAATATTGTCAGGATGATAACCATGAAAGTTGTCTGAGTTTATGCTGTCTATAGATTCTCGGCATCCTGCAGCCAGATAGTGGAGTTGGCATCCGAAGGCATGCGCCAGTCGCCACGGGGACTCAGACTCACACTTCCCACCTTTGGACCATCGGGCAGACAGCTGCGCTTGAACTGCTGGTTGAAGAAGCGGCGCACAAAGGTCTTCAGCCATTTCTTAATAGTTTCCTCATCATAGCTGTCAGGATCGTTGTCGCTGATTTTCACACGCTGCACATCTGTATCTATGAATGCCTTCTTTGCCAAGAGATAGATCTTGGCAGGGCGATAGCCGAAACGCAGGAAGTAATACAGGAAGAAGTCGTGCAACTCGTATGGTCCCACAAGATCCTCGGTCTTCTGCTTGATGTTGCCATTCTCGTCGGCAGGTATCAGCTCCGGACTGATAGGTGTGTCGATAATATCGAGCAGGGTGTTGCGGCTCTGCTCGTCTACCCCACTCTCTGCCACATAGTTCACCAAGTGGCGAATCAAGGTCTTGGGTATGCTGGCATTCACACCGTACATGCTCATGTGGTCGCCATTGTAGGTGGCCCATCCCAAGGCGAGTTCCGACAGGTCGCCTGTACCTATCACCATTCCTCCCAACTGGTTGGCAAGGTCCATCAGTATCTGTGTACGCTCGCGTGCCTGTGAGTTCTCATAGGTCACATCGTGCACGGAGGCGTCATGACCTATGTCCTCAAAATGCTGGGTCACTGCCTTGGCGATGCTGATCTCGCGAATGGTGATGCCTAAGCTCTCCATCAGCGTGATGGCATTGTTGTAGGTGCGGTCGGTGGTTCCGAAACCAGGCATGGTGACTCCTACGATTCCCTTGCGGTTCATACCCAACTTGTCGAAAGTCTTCACGCAAACCAAGAGGGCCAAAGTGGAGTCAAGACCTCCGCTGATACCCACTACCACTGTCTTGGCGCCAGTATGCACAATGCGCTTGGCAAGTCCCATCACCTGGATATTGAATATCTCCTCGCACGATGCCTTCATGTCGGCAGAGGTAGGAATGAAGGGATGAGGGTTGACAGGGCGCTCCAACACAAACTCACGGTCGTTCTCGGCTGGAGATGCCTCGATGTTGCGAATGCCAAACTGATGGTCAAGTATCGAATACTTAATGTTGCGCTGTGCATTGACATAGGTAGAATTGGTGCGGCGCTCAGAGCGGAGTCGCTCCACGTCTATCTGTGCTGTAACCATCTGTGAAACAGTGGCAAAACGCTCGCCTTCTTCAAGCATTTGTCCATTCTCGTAGATAAGGGCATTACCGCCATACACCACATCCTGTGTACTCTCGCCGAAGCCACACGAACTGTATACATAGCCCGTCATGGTGCGGGCACTCTGCTGCGACAGCAGACTCTTCAGATAGTTGTGCTTGCCTATCAGCTCGTCAGAGGCAGAGAGGTTGAATATCAGGTCGGCACCTGCCAGCGCCAACTTGTTGCTGGGAGGAGCTGGCGCCCATACGTCCTCGCATATCTCCACACCGAAGCGCACACCGTCGTAAGTACGGAACAGCTGCAGGTCGGGAATCACCTTCACCGTGTGTCCGGCAAACCGAATCTCTGTCTCCAAGAGGTCTTGCGCTGAGGCAAACCATCGTTTCTCATAAAACTCGCTGTAGTTGGGCAGATAGGTCTTGGGCACAATGCCCAATATCTGCCCCTGCTGTATCACCACAGCGCAGTTGAGCAACAGGTCGCCTGCCACCACGGGTGCTCCTACAATGGTAATGATGTCGAGCTTGCGTGTAAAGTCGAGCAGCATCATCACACCCTGCTCTGCCACCTCCAAGAGGAGGTTCTGGCTGAAGAGGTCCTGACAACTGTAACCTGTGACCGAGAGCTCTGGGAAGACGATGACTTCCACACCCTTGCCCTCTGCCTGTACGGTGAGGTTTTCTATCTGCTCTACATTATATTTTACGTCGCCCACCTTCACCATCGGAACGGCACTGGCAACCTTGATAAATCCGTATTTCATCATTCGTATTATATTACTTAATCGTGACCTGCGTAGCACCGTATCCATACTCCTGGAAGGAAGCATCCTGATAGGTGCACGACTTATAGCGATAGTTGAGTTCATGAACGAGGGCATGGCGCAGCACACCCTCTCCCTTGCCATGGATGAAGACTATCTTCTGACCTTTTTTCTTCTTGTTCTCGTCCATGGTCTTCTTGAACACATCGAGCTGATAATGCAGGATGTCGGCAGCATTCATACCCGCTGTCGTTTCCAACAACTCATCGGCATGCAGATCTATCACGAGGGTGCCGTCATCCTTCTGACGTTTCTTCTTGCCCTCGTGGGCAATGATCTTCTCGTCCTTGTACATCTGTTCCTTCAGTCGCTTGGAGTCTACCACCAAGGGGCGTGCCACCTCGTCATTGTCGACAATGGTGAAGAGCAGAGAAGGCTGCTCGAAGAATTCGTTCTCCTCGAAGACATGCAGTTTGTAGAACTTCACGGGGTCGATGCGGAACTGCACGTCGATAGCTGGCTTCAGCAGGAAAGGCTTGTCCTTCTTGTAGGCGGTCAGTTGAACACCGATACGGCCCATGTCATTGAGCACCTCACGGCCGAACTCCTCAATGAAGAGCTTGGTGTTGGGTTCCACCTCTCCTACCGACTTCAGTGTCCAGGCATTGCCCTCAGCCACGAGATATGAATAATGTATATAGTAGTTGCTGTCGTTGACAATATAGGTCTCGAAGCGGGTATGGGTTATCTCCTTGATGTCCACAGGCACAAAGGCGAGGTATGCACTCAGCTTGTTTCCTCCCTCACGTTCCTGCACAGGAGCACGGAAGGTAATCTCTCTGTCTGCAGCGTCATACTCGTCGACATGCATATCGGTCTGCTCATCATGGTCGTTGAGAATCGACTTGATGCTTCTGCTGTCCTGATGCAGTTCGGTGGCAGCATGCTCCTCGGCTTTCTGCTGGGCTTCCATCTTGGCAGATATCATCTTGCCCATGGCATAGTCGTCCTGCTCTACCACTACCACATCGTGCACAGAGGTAGGAATCTCAAATCCGTCCTCATCCTCCACCAATACGATGTCCTTACCCTGGAAGCCAGAGACTCTGCCGCCTCCCACCTCACTCAGGAATCTTACTTTATCTCCTATTTTCATTGCGTTTCAGTTTTTTATTTTCGCTACAAAGTTACACAAAGTTATCGCAATATGAGAAATTATTTACTTTATTTATCCTTTTGAACATAAATATTTATCCTTTTGGACATAAAAAAGGCCCGATACCGCTTCTCACGAAGCAGAATCGGGCTAAAAAAACTTATTACTATTGATGAGTTACTAAAATTTCAATATTACTTGATAACAAACTTCTTGCCATTGCAGATGTAGGCACCTGGAGCCAAGAGGTATTCAGCATCCTGAACGTTTCTTACCTCGGCAACCTTCACACCAGAGAGTGTGTAAATCTTCACTGCGCCTGACTTCTGAGCCGCTACAGTCTGGTTGATGCCTGTTGAGACAGACTCATTGGTCTTACCGCTGCGGTTATAAACTGCACCGTTGACGAAAGCAAAAGTTTCTGTCTGGTTGGCACCATTACCATTATTGTTGAAGATAATATTAGTAGGAGCAGTAGTCAAATCACCATCATACTTCCACATCCAGACATCCAGACCATTCTTCTTCATGTCAGTCTTGGTACAGCTTACACCTGGCCAGTTGCCACCAGTAAAGTTGTCTGTATCATTCCAAGCCCATACGTGGATGTCATTCCATTCTGCAGGAGCGAGGAAGTAAGCGAAGATACCTGTTGGAGTAGGAATAACTACCTCTTTTATCTTGTTGAAGGTTGCAGAACCAGTCTTGGTTTCGTTATCTGCATTAGTTGCGCTCCAAGTTACAGTCTTGCTCTCGCCTTCCATCATGTCAGCACCGAGGGTGAAGGTTGATGGCTTACCAGGAGTAAGAGACACCTGCTTGCCATCGCCAATCTTATACCAACCGCTCTTGGCATTGTTGCTCAATGTTGCTGTTACGGTAACTGTCTTCTCGAAGTCACCACCGTTAGGGCTGAATGTCACCTTGGCTGCTGTATTGACAGGAGCGTCAATCTTCTGAGCATTTGAACCGCCATCATACTTCAGGTAGATATCACCTGTGATACCAGTGATGTCACCAGACTGTGAACCATTATTATTATTCACAATCACATTAAAGTTATCAACACCGTCGAAAGGATAGCACCAGTACTTTTCGCCATTGATCTCCTCAGACTCAGTCATCTTTGTACCAGGCCATTCACCTGCCAGTTTCTTAACTCCAGAGGCTTCAGTCCAAGCATAGATATAAGGTGCATTAGTAGCCTGTACGTAAACCATGATAGTAGCGTTAGGATCTACCTTGGTATAAACTGCAGAACCATTCTTCTCACTCTTGTCATTCTTAGCATACCATGTAACAGTCTTGGTCTCACCGAAGTTCATACCTTCACCGATAGTGAATGACTTGGTCTCACCTGGAGCCAAAGTAACCTTCTCCTGACCTTCTACCTGGAACCAGCCTTCAGTAGCCTTACCGCTGAGGCTTACCTCTACAGTCAACTTGTCTGTACGGAAAGAACCGCCATTCTGAGAAAGCTTCAAACCAAACTCATTAGTTTGTGGCTGAACCCATTCTGTACCAGCCTCCTCAGTACCATCATAATCCTGACCGCCTAAAGACTTAGGTGCTGTATCGTAGATGAAAGCACCATCCTCACCGATCTTACCACCCTTCCAGTCCTTTACGAGGACACGGAGCTGACCCTGAGTAGAAGGAGCTTCAACATCAATAGAAGGACCGTCATAAGTCTTACCAGTTACCACGTCGGTATAAGTACCAGCAGGGCAATCTGTGAATGAAGCACCACCATTGAGGGCTACGAGAACATAGTTATCCTTGTAAGCACGCTTGAAAGCGATACCATTCTTACCTGTTGCCTTACAACCATCTGTTGTCCACTGACCCTTACGGAGAGCAGGAACAGCCTGACGGATCTTGTTCAAACGGATGAGGTGCTGAGCTACATCGTGATTCAAAGAAGCAGCTACGTTACCTGTAGCCTTATACTCACCGAAGTCTGTTGCTGTTACATCACCTGTGATATAACCACCGAAGTAAGCACGACCAGTGTTAGAAAGAGGGCCGTTAGGACCTGGGTCAATTCTTACACCACGACGGAAACCAACCTCTGAACCATAGTAGATACATGGAATACCACGGAAGGTAAACAAGAGAGAGAGGTTCTCAGCCCACTGAGCATCTGTACCACCGAAACGGTTGGTATCGTTAGGACCTGGACTGTAGTCATGGCTGTCAATATATACTACATTGTATGTAGCGTCATTATAGAGTTCGTCTTCCTTTGAAAGACGGAATGCATCACTTGCAGTATTATAGCTATAGTGCATTGGGAAGTCGATGACATTAAAACCACTTGCCTCAGAATAGTCTGGCTCATGCCATGCGCCATTGATCATCTTGGCATTTTCGCTCTTCTTGTCACCAAATGATTCCTTCAAGCAGAGTGCCTGAGGACCGATAGGACCAGAACCCTCTGGCAATACCTGACCGTCCCAGAAGCTTTGGCTTCCATCCCACTGATTCATCAAAGACTCATCAGACTTCCATGTATAGAAGTAGCAAGAAAGATTAGCCTGACCTCTATAGGTTGCATCGTGACCACGGGTACAAACCTCACCATACATAAAGAAAGGAGCCTTGTTCAATCGCTTATTCTCGTACTCCTTACCGAGGGCTGCAAACTGTGGAACGAACTGATGGTTGAAAGTGAGTCGTGAGATGTGACCGGATGTATCGATACGGAAACCATCGACACCCATCTTGATGAACTGACCATAGCAATCTACGAGATACTTTGCCACCTCATCGTTCTCAGTGTTGAGATCCACACAGTCGCCTGCAATCTGACCCCACCAACGAGTTGGATCATCCCAACTGAACTGGCCATAATGATGCCAGTAGTTATGAACATCGTGGTTGTTGCCATCCGTATTCTTCATCATGGCAAGACGACGGGCATACTGATATCCAGGAAGGAGACTCAGATAGTCACTACCCAAAGCTTCTGTTGGAGTCATACAAGCATCAATCAAACCCTGTGTTTCCAAGTCTGTATTACGCTCGTAAATCTTGCAGAGTTTCTCCTCACCGAAGTTACCAGTGTGATTGAGCACGATGTCAAGGATAATCTTGATACCCTTTTCATGAGCCTTGTCAATGAGTTCCTGGAACATCACGTCACCACTCTTACCATCACTGCTCTGATAGCGGCAGTCAACATGCTGGAAATCCATAGCATGATAGCCGTGGTAGTCATAACCGGATGCGTTCTGTACGACAGGAGTAATCCAGATGGCAGTGAAACCAAGCGCCTTGATGTAGTCGAGCTTGTCGATAACACCCTGGAAGTCGCCTCGCCAGCAAGGGTCTTTTGTTTCAATCTGCGCTGCCTGGTTGTCCCAGCAGAGCACATTGTTTTTAGGGTCACCATCGTAGAAACGGGTGGTGATCATGAAATAGATACTTTCGTCTCGGAAGTCAGTACGATTGCTGGTAAACGTATCCGTTGCCATCGTCTGCAAGGAGACCAACATGAGCATAAGGACTGCCCATAGCCTTGATGTAAATCTCTTCATAAGATTGACTGGTTATTAATTTTTAGTTAGTGATGAAAATCTATGTTAGTTATTTGATTGTTAATTTCTCACTTTAAAACTCCTGGCAATATTCTTCAGTTAGCTTACTAATGCAAATTTACACATTATTTATATATGAGGGGAAAAAATATGCAGGAAAGAACGAATAAACGTGTGCAAACGATTACACAAAATATTGACAAAGCGAAGGGTTGTAAAACAAAAAAAGAGGGTTGCATCACTGCAACCCTCCTTAATAACAATAGCACTTAATAAAACCAAATTTACTAACCCTTAAATATATTTACAATTCTAACATTACTTAATCACAAACTTCTTGCCGTTGCATATATATGCACCTGGAGCCAAGATGTACTCAGCATCCTGAGCGTTGCTTACCTCGGCAACCTTCACACCTGAGAGGGTGTAGATCTTCACAGCGCCAGCCTTCTGAGCTGCTACAGTCTGGTTGATACCTGTGATAATCTCGTTGGTCTTACCGTTGCGGTCATAAACTGCACCATTTACGAAATCGAAATTACCAGTCTGGTTGTTACCATTACCATTATTGTTGAAGATAATCTTAGCAGGAAGTTCAGTCTTGTCACCATCATACTTCCACATCCAAATATCCAAACCGTTCTTCTTCTCACCTGTCTTGGTACAAGCTACACCTGGCCATCCGCCAGTATATTCGCCACTACCATCAGTCCAAACATAAGCGTGAACATCAGTCCAGTCTGAAGGTGCGAGGAAGTAAGCGAAGATACCTGTTGGAGTAGGAATAACTACCTCTTTCATCTTGTTGAAGGTTGCAGAACCAGTCTTGGTTTCGTTATCAGCATTAGTTGCGCTCCAAGTTACAGTCTTGCTCTCGCCTTCAAGCATATCATCACCGAGAGTGAAGGTAGTAGCCTTACCAGGAGTAAGAGCTACCTGCTCACCATCGCCAATCTTATACCAACCGCTCTTGGCATTGTTGCTGAGAGTTGCTGTTACGGAGATAGTCTTCTGGAAGTCACCACCATTAGGGCTCAGAGTAACCTTGGCTGCAGTATTGACAGGAGCATCAATCTTCTTGGCACTTGTACCACCATCATACTCCAAGTAGATATCGCCTGTGATACCAGTAATTTCACCAGACTGAGCACTACCACCATTATTCAAGATGACATTGAAGTTCTCTACGTCATTAAAAGAGTAAGTCCAGTATTTAGCACCATCGATCTCCTCAGGACCATTCATTACCTTACCAGGCCATTTACCAGTCAAATCACCAGCATTAGGACCTGTTGTTGTCCAAGCATGGATGTAAGGAGCCTTGTCTGCCTTTACATATACGGTGATAGCTGCGTTAGGATCTACCTTGGTATAAGTAACCTTACCAGTCTTCTCACCTTCAGAGCTTGTAGCGCTCCAAGTCACAGTCTTGGTCTGATTGAAGTTCATGTCTTCACCGATTGTGAAGGTGGTAGCCTCACCAGGAGTCAAATCTACCTTGTCCTGTCCCTCTATCTGGTACCAACCAGACAAAGCATCTTCTGAGAGTTCAGCAGTAACTGTTACCGTATTGGTGCGGAAACTTCCGCCAGCTGGAGAAAGAGAAACGCTTACTGGCTGAAGAGGAGCCTCGTCAACCCAAGTAGTACCAGCTTCCTGATTGCCATCATAGTCCTGACCACTCTTATGCTGAGCAGCAGTTTCGTAGATGAAAGCACCATCCTCAATGAGCTTGCCATCAGTCCAGTCTTTCACGAGTACGCGAACCTGACCCTGATTATTAGGAGCATCAAC
>ERZ1034984.2181-NODE-2181-length-16275-cov-25.234649_pt1 | contig 16275 bp, 28 predicted proteins | sample MGYA00520589_ERZ1034984 | MGnify/ENA primary metagenome ERZ1034984 (study PRJEB33766, sample SAMN09781790) | gut metagenome | biome: gut microbiome | host: Homo sapiens | place: Madagascar | study: EMG produced TPA metagenomics assembly of the PRJNA485056 data... | reverse complement strand
ATTTACGATCACCCGCGCGATCTGTGGGAGTTTACCGGCCTGCGGGAGACAAAATACGGACTTGCACCCGGGCCAATCACCCGCCCGCCGCAGAGCTGGCGGTATGTGGAGGAAGAGACATGGAACGACTGACAAATAAACGCGAAGCTGACGCGCAGCGAGAAGAGTACAAGCGCCGCCTTGCAAACGGGTATCCTCGGAATATCCCAGAGGAGAGGTTTCTGCGACTTGCAGCCTACGAGGACAGCGGATGTGAGCCGGAGGAAGTTCTGCCAAAAGACAAGGCTGACGAGATTGCGTTGAAGCTAATGCGCATTGCCGACTTGGAGAGCTTTTGTAGCTATGACCGCCTCCGCGAGCTTGCCGAGGCCGACAAGGACGGGCGCGTGGTGGTGCTGCCGTGCAGGCAGGGAGATGAACTGTGGACGTACTGCAATCACCCGGTTAAGCGGGTATATAGTTTTACCGTATCGGATGTGAGCACGCTGAACGGGCGAACCGTGCTGAATACGCTAGGGCTCGGCACGATCAGGCCGGAGGACATCGGCAAAACCGTATTTTTAACCCGAGAAGAAGCCGAGAAGGCTTTGCAGGAGATGGAGGGAAAGGCATGAGCGACCCGGGAGTAATCCGTGGGACGATTGACGGACAGGAAAAGTATTGCAGAATCCCAATCCGTAGCCGCCTGTATGAATCCGTGATGGAAGATGATACGACGGAGCTTTCCTCGGAGGCAATTCTTGCCATGCCGCATGAAAAGGCGGCTGCGGTGATTGATGCAATTATGGCGGATTGGCTCTACTGGCTCAAGAGAGCCGGGGAGCTGTGGGTGCTGACGCGCAATTCCGCCGAGGAAACGGAGGGCAAGAAGGATGGCTGAACACGGGAAGTATTGCCCGATCATGGTTGCTGGGGGGAATATGTATGTCAGTCAGTGCATCGGAAAAGATTGCGCTTGGTGGCTACCCTATGCAAACGACTGTTTGTTGCCTGTTGTTGCGGGGATTTTGGCTGACAGCACAATTCGCCAGAATGTATTTGAAACGGAGAGTGATGAGAATGGCTAAGTTTATCTCAAAATCGCAGATGGAAGAGCTGGAAGATGCCTGCACGTTTGGAATCGAGGGGGCGAATAAACTGCTCAAGAAATACGCCGGAATCCAATCCATAGCATACACGGAAAAAAGGTGTTTTGCCATCGGCATATCCATACGATTTTTGCAGCTACGGAGACCGGAGGGTTGACCATCTTGCATTGGAAGCGGAAACCACGCAGATCATTGACGGATGCTGCACAGCCTGCGGTGCATTTATGGACTGCTGCGAAGCGGCAGAATATAAGTTTTGCCCGTATTGCGCGAAACGGATAGTATGAAAGGATTGCGTTTTGCACGCGGCAGTGCGAAAGGAGGGAAGCTGATGCAGGATTGCTGTTTAACTTGCAAGAATCTGGAATACAGAAAGAACTACGTTTATCCGTATCGGTGCTTGAAGCACAAGGCGGAACGGTTCTCGGAGAAGGAACTGGGACGGAGGTACTTTTCCGGAGAGGAATGCAAAGATTTTGAACAAAGGAGGTGGCCTGATGGGCACAATTCTGGCGATTGACCCGGGGAATATGCAATCCGGCTATGTGGTGGTCGAGCACGACGGTGAAGAAATTCGCCGCGTGCTGAAAGTCGGGAAGAAATCGAACGAAGATATGTTTGGCGTGATTGTTACGCCATATGACTTTTATGATCATTTTGCAATTGAAATGGTTGCCGGTATGGGAATGCCGGTAGGTGCAGAAGTATTTGATACCTGCTTTTGGATTGGACGTTTTTGGGAGTATGTAGAAAGCCACGGAGAGCCGCGACCAATGCAGAAGATCTTCCGCCGTGAAGAGAAGCTTTACCTTTGCGGCAGAGCGTCAGCGAAGGATGTGAACATCAGACAAGCCATCGTCGACCGCTATGCGCCCGGCCAACCGAATTTCGGCAAGGGCACGAAGAAAGAACCCGGTTTCTTCTACGGCTTCTCGGCGGATATGTGGGCGGCGATGGCGGTAGCCGTGACGTACTTCGACAAGTACATCAAGGGGGTAAAGCTATGAGCAAGACGCAGCGCAAGCCACCAAGACCGCCGATGCAGCTGACGTGCGATGCCTGCGGGAAAACGTTTATGCGCGCACCGTCGAAGTACAAGGCAAAATACAATTTTTGCAGCGAGGCGTGCGCATGGACGGCACATAGGGACGCTGTGATGGGCCGGGCGGAGCGCGTGCGGATCCTGATTACACGCTCGATCCCAGTATACCCGGAAATGCGGCCTGTCTGCGGGCGGGTGTATCCCGCCGAAAAGTACAAATACAGGACAAACCGGACGGGCTATGTCGTTGCGGTAAACGGCAAGCGGGTTTGCGTGAGGGTGGACGAATGCAGGGAAATCTAGGGCTTACACCGGTGCAGGCTCCGTGCAAAGGCTGTGCGGACAGGCACACCAGCTGTCACACGGACTGCACCCGATACATAGCATTTCGCCGGGAGGCAGACAGGTACAAGCAGGAGCAATCAAAGGACGCAGCGAGATATGCGACGACGCGGGGCTGTATGCGGACGCTGCGGGACGCAAACCGCGCAAAGCGGGAAGGGAGGCAACATTACTGATGAGCGGAATCACGAATGAGGCGTATGCTGTATGGCTGGAAGAATCGCTACAGCTGATTTACAAGGTCAAGCCGACAGCGATTGCGATTGCGGCGATTGCAGAGACCGGAGAGACGGTAACGGGCTATTTCAACGCAAGCGCGCAGGACAAAGCTGTGTTTGCCCACCATATCCAAAGCGATATCGTGCTGGATATCATCAGAGCAAATGCCGCAGAAATCAAGGCTATGATGGAGGATACCGAAGATGCGTAAAAAGTACGACTGTACAAAATGCCTGCACGAAGAAATCTGCGAGTTATGGCGCAAGTATGAAGGGCAATGCACGGCAAGCTTCCGGGCTGACGGTAGGTGCGACTACTACAAGGCAAAGAGCCGCTATATCCTCGTGGACGAGCTTAAAGGGCCGGGGCCAGACCCGTGCGGGGTGGAGGGCGCTCCGGGCTGTGCGGGAAGAGGCAAGTTGACGACGACCTGAAAGAGTGGTCGGATGAGCCGGAGCTATGCTGCACGGAGATCTATTGCGATAGCTTTACGCAGAAGTGCAAAAGCCACTGCTTAAAGCACTTGGACGTCAGGGAATGCAAGGAGGTGCAACAATGCGGGGACGCGAACGGACGCGGCAACGACTGAGGGCGGAGCTGCACCGACGCAATATCAGGATCAATCAACTGCCGGAGTACATACCGTACTCCGGCAAGACGTGCTACAAATACCTGTCAGGCAAAGGCGAAATCTCCAAAGAGTTTGTGGACGCGGTGCAGCTGCTGCTTGACAACTGGGACAACAAGCGAAGCGCCCGGCCTTGATTGGCTGGGCGCTTTTGTTTATTCTCCGCGCATGATGGCTTTGATGGCCTGCGCGGCGGAATAGCCGTTCACCAAAAAAGCATCAATGCGGTCTAGCAAGTCTTTGTCGTCATCATAGCGAAATGCGACGCTGTATTGCTTATACGTTTTTGCGTTGTACCGGGCCTTTACTGCTGTGCTTGTATGCGTCTTTCGCTTCGGCTTCTGTTCGTCAGGCATGGGCGGGCCTCCATTCGCTTCTTTCCATGCCGATTGTATCACGTGGAGGCCCGGGGCGTCAATCAAAATATCCGGCATAAGAAGCGGATACAATAACATCGTCCAGAACGCTTTCCGACGTCCCAGCGTCGGACATGAGTAGGGACACCAGATCGCCGACATCGTAGTCTTCGCAGCCGGTAAGTTGCCAGACGAGCCCAGCGCCGTCTACGAGCGTTATTGTGCCCGTGCCATAATCGACCTCGGCGATCTTCGCCGTGCGGGCGTAGAGCGTTATAACGGGTTCCTGCGCGGCCTTGATGGCCTCCAGTTCGGCGGTGCGCTCAAATGAGCGAAGGGACAGGGAAACAAGAGAGAGAATGAGAGCAACAAGGGATAAAGCAATAGCAGCCTTTTTCATGGTAAAAGCTCCTTTCAGTAGGTGCGGGGCGGCTTAAACCGCCACCGCAAGGGATTTATAATCGAACGTGTGACAAGCTGCCACGATCTCGGTCCGGCTGTTATCCTTCCACCAGAAGCGCCAGCCCTGCGGATGCTCGTAGATGTCCATTGCGAACGCCTGCAGGTCGATGTCTTCGCGGTAAAAGTCATAAGCGGCATCTGCTGCATAGTCGTCCGTGTAACGGCCATCCGTGCGACCGCTGACGATTTGCCCGGCGCGGATCGCCTTTGCAATCGTCGCTGCATTGAGCCGTTCACCGAGATTCACAGCCTTTACAGCCGCGAACGGGGAGAATGTGCGCGTTGCGGCCTGTTCGCCACGCTCAAAGGTCAGGCCATTGACTTCATGCAGCTCATTACCCGCCCGGAGCCATTCGACCAGCTCAGCCAGTGTATCACACTCCGGCGCTGCCATCTCAATATATTCCAGCACGCACAGCCGGTCACGATCCATCGCCCGCGGGCTGACGCTGAACAGATACCGCGCGCAGGACTTGCCGGGCTTCATGGCGTTCGTCAGATCGACGATAACAAGGCTGCTGCTGTACGGATGTGCCGAAATGTTCAGATCTTCAAAATAAAGATCGTTGTACTGGTTCAGAAGATCAATGATCTGGAAATTTGCGCTGTGCTTAATCTGTTTCATGTTTCGTTCTCCTTCCGGCCTGTTGGCCTGTCGTGTGTTGGTTTGTTTGTGGCTTCATCCTAGCACATACTAATTAGTATGTCAAGCGGTTTTCAAAAAAATTTTTCTTTACCACGTGTCAATAGCTTTATTTACCCATTTTCAAACGGCCGCAAACCATTGCGGCGCAAGGCTTCGGGCCTGTTTCGCCTGTGGTCAAATTCTTTACCATGATTCATTTTTGCTGTTATGCTTGCGCTAGCAGCGCAGCTGCAAGCCAGCTTGCAAGCGTGCGCAGGCGACGCGCAAGCGCAGATTTCACGGCGGAGGTGATCGCATGGCCAAGGGAGATCGCACGAGCGTTGCAAAGCGCGCGGCCTGCCTGGTCGCGTATGCGGACACCGGGAGCGTTGAGGCAGCAGCCAGAGCCGCCGGAATCAACAGCCAGACGGCGCGGGGGATCGTGGACAATAATGTTGACGTCCTCGCCGAGACAAAAAAAGCGGCGGAAGAGCGTATGCGTGAGTTCATGGATTCCAAGTTGGACAAGGCGCAGACCGTCATTGATATGATGCTGGACGCCATGCCGGACAAGATCGAGCGGGCAAATCTGCTACAGCTTGCAACGTCTATGGGTATCGTAATTGATAAATTCGGAGGTCAGAAGGACTTCAACGGGAACGCTGTACAGGTCAATGTTACCTTTGGCAATAAGGCCGGAGACATGGACGCTTTCAAGTGAACGCCACCAAATATCTATTTTGTTGCGTTCATAATTCCTGATAAGTTCTGGAAATACGGATAATCTACTAGATATCATAACAATATACAAATATTCTTGCATACTTCGCATAATATACATACTTTCCACAGTGCATAACGCTGCATAATGTCTGCGCGCCTGCGTGCTGCGCGTGTGTGCATCTGTAGCCCTGGGCCGCAGGCCATTAAGGCCCCCGCGCCTGCCCTGCCTCGTCCGTGCGTGAGTGCGTACAGACCCAAGCAAGGAAGAGGGCATAGGGAGGGGTGGCGGAAAAGGGGCGGCCAGCTTCAATCCTATGTATATATATGATTGAACCCACGCGTCTTCCATCCCCCAAAGCGGGGTAGCAACAAAACAGGCGCCACCCTTCCGGGATCCCGCCCGTGAAAATTTCAAAAATCAAACAAAAAAGCCGTGTTGTGTTGGTCTTGCCTGCCTTAAGCAAGCGGGCAATCCTCCTTCTTTACTTCCTTTCCTCTTGTTCTGTCGGGCGCCAGGAACACCCGGCAGGCAAGACGAGCACAGCACAGAGGTACTGCATGGGCAAGCAATCGTACAAGCGAACAGCGCCGGGCGAGACGGTAAAGATCGACCTCGGCAAGCCGAACAGCGAGCCGCAGCGGCAGTTCTTCGCCTCGACGGTGAAATACACCTGTTACGGCGGCGCGCGAGGCGGCGGGAAAAGTTGGTGTACGCAGAGAAAGCCGGTCGGGGCTTGCCTGTACTATCCGGGACTGAAGATCCTGATCCTCAGGCGGCGGTACGAAGACCTTGAGAACAGCGTGATCGATCCGATTGTCAAGCTGGTTCCGGAGAGCGTCGCCGTGTACAACGTGCAAAAGCACCTTCTGTCTTTCAAAAACGGCTCGACGATCAAGTTCGGCAATATGGACGGGTTCGGCTCTGCTGTCGCCGGTAAGTATCAGGGCCAGGAATACGATTGGATCTTCATCGAAGAAGCAACACAGTTCACCGAGCAGGAGTTCCGCGGTATCGCGGCCTGCTGCCGAGGCGCGACGCCGTTTCCAAAGCGGATGTACCTGACCTGCAACCCCGGCGGTATCGGGCATCAGTGGGTCAAGCGTCTGTTTGTCAAGCGGGACTTTCTGCCGAACGAGAACCCGGACGATTATCTGTTTATCAAAGCGACGGTCGAAGACAACGTTGACCTGTTGGAAGGTTCCCCGGATTACGTCAACGCGCTTGACCTTCTGCCGGAGGACGTGCGCAGGGCACACCGCTTCGGCGATTGGGACGCGCTGTCCGGCGGATTCTTCCCGGAGTTCCGGCGCGGGGTGCATACCTTCCCGGAGGATTTTCCGATTGACCCACGCTGGGCGAAATACCGGGCGTTCGACTACGGCCTCGATATGTTTGCCTGCCTGTGGGTGGCGGTCGATTTTACCGGGCGCTGCTATGTATACCGGCAGTACAACGAAACGCGGCTGATCGTTTCCGAGGCGGCAAGCGCGGCGATTTCTCTGACACCTGCGCGGGAGCGCATCGAGTATACGATTGCGCCGCCGGATATGTGGTCGACGCAGAAGGATACCGGCAAGACAATGGCGCAGATATTCGGTGAATGCGGTCTGCCGGTGCTGAAAGCTGCGAACAACCGCGTGCAGGGCTTTATGTCCGTCAAGGAAATGCTCAAGCCTCTGCCGGACGGGAAGCCGGGCCTGATGATCTGCGAAAGCTGCAAGAGTTTGATCGACGATTTGCAGGCGATCCAGCACGACGAAAAGAACCCGAACGACTGCGCCAAGCAGCCGCACGAGCTGACACACGATGTAGACGCGCTGCGCTATTTCTGCGTGATGCGGACGCTGAAACCGGAAAAGCCGGTCGAGGTCGACGATTATGAGGAAGACCGGCTGGACGACTACGACGAGTACATGACCGGAGGCGCGCCGAGCGCTTCTTATATCGGCTACTGAGTACATAAAGGGGTTTAGGTATGAATACGACAACGGCGGCATGGGTGTTTGCCCGTGCGATCCACTTGATGGACGAGCAGAACGAAACGACCGGCGAAACCTCAACGGCGGATACTTCTGAATACAAGCTGCGCACGCTGTCGATCCTCAACATCCTGCGGCACGAACTGTTCCCGTATTCCGATACCTACGAGGCACGGGAGGACGGGACGCGCGATGTCTGCACGGAGATTAAGGCGTTTACAGACGTGATCGATCTGGACGACGTGCTTGCACAGGGCATTATGCCCTACGGCCTCGCGGCACATTTGCTGCTGGGTGAAAATGATTCTATGGCGGCGTTTTTCAATGCCAAGTATTCCGAACTGATCCGGGATCTTGCCGCAAAGAAAGCCGCGAAGTGGGAGGACATTACGCCGTATTACGGCGGATTGTCCTGTTAAATGCGTAAACTGACGGCCTACCATAGCCGTTAAATTGGCCAACCATAGCCAAATACAGGAGGACACCATGAACGAGAACGAAACCGAAGTTGTTGTTGACGACGACAACTACGACGTGGATCTGAGCGAATTCGAGGATACGCCAGAAGCCGACGGCGACGGCAACCAGACCGAGCCGGAGGAGCAGGAAGAAGCCTCGCAAGAGCAGGAACCCGAAGATGCTGAGGACGCGCAGGGCGAAGACAGTCCGGCTGCTGACAAGCAGGACGGCGCCGAGGAACCGATGTTCGACCTCAAGTACAACAAGGAAACGAAGCAGTATCCGCGGCAGCAGGTCATAGAACTGGCGCAGAAGGGACTGAATTACGACCATGTAACGGAGCAACGCGACCGATTACAGCAAGAAAATGAGGAACTTTCCAAGTACCGCGACGAAAATGCACCCGTTTTTGAGGCGCTGAAAGCGGCGGCGGAAGCAGCCGGAAAGGACATTCCGGATCTTCTGAACGTTATCCGCACAAATATGCTCGTTTCTCAGGGGCTTAGCCCGGAGGTAGCGCACGAACGGATCCTGCGTGAGGACGCAGAACGTCGGTTGCAGGAAACCACAGCGGAGAAAACGCGCAAAAGCGAAACGGAAGCGCGGCAGCGCGAAGATATCCGCCGATTTCAGGAGAAGTTCAAGGACGTCGACCCCAAGACCATCCCGCAGGAGGTCTGGTCGGCTGTCGGCAAGGGGGAATTGCTGGTAGACGCCTACGGCGATTATCAGCGGCGGGAGCTTGAGCGGCAGCTCAAGGAGGCCAACGAAAAGCTGGCGATCCGCGCCAAAAACGAAAGCAATAAACAAAAATCGCTGGGAAGCCTGCAATCTACGAAGCAGGAAACCGGCAAAGACCCGTTCCTGGAGGGCTTCCTTAGCGACGACTAATAGGAGGTCTATATGGCAGGAGTTATCAATCTTGCAGACAAGTATTCCAGTCAGGTACTGGAAAGATTTTTTCAGGACAGCTACACGCAGGGTTCGTTCAGCAAGAAGTTTGACGGCGAATTTATCGGCGTAAAGTCTGTCCGATTCCACGAGGTAGGCACTGTGCCGCTCGTTGACTACAACCGCAGAGGCAACGGCAACCGGTACGGTGTTCCGAAGGATCTGACCGACGTGGAATACGAACTCCCGATGGAAAAGGATCGTTCGTTCTCCTTTGTCATTGACAAGGGCGACATGAAGGAGCAGATGGGCATCAAGAAAGCAGGCACGTGCCTGCGCCGTGAGATGCGCGAGGTCGTGACCCCGGAAATCGACAATTACCGCATGGACAAGTGGGCGGAAAAGGCCGGCCTGCACGTTGCTCTTTCGGCGGAACCGTCCAAGACTACGATTGTCGAGAATATGCTTGACGCGAACGTCGCGCTTGACGAGCACAACGTTCCGGCGGAGGGCCGCACGTTCTACATCAATCCGAAGTATTACAAGTTCATCAAGCTTGCGTCCGAGTGGAACAACATTGAGCCGCTGGCAGCAAAGGCGCTCGGCAAGGGCATTGTCGGCGAATTTGACGGCGTTCCCGTCAAGAAGATCGCAAGAATGCCCGCCAACGTGTACTTCATGCTGGTGTTCAAGAACGCTGCGATTTCCCCTGTGAAGCTGCACGAGTACAAAATGCACACCGACCCGCAGGGCTATAGCGGTGCGCTCGTGGAGGGCCGGTTCCTGTACGATGCGTTCGTTATGCCGACGATGGCAAACGGCATCTATGTTGCCTGCGCGGCTGGTAAGGTTTGCACGAAGCCGACAATCGCGGTTTCCAACCATACCGTCACGCTGACGGCTGGCACCGGCGAAACGATCAAGTACACGCTGGACGGCTCCGACCCGCGTTTCTCCAAGACTGCGATCGAGTATGATTCCTCGACCAAGCCGACTTCTGCGGCAGGCGATACGATCCGCGCAGCGGCATTCAAGTCCGGTATGTTCTGGTCTGATATGGCTGAAGCGGTCGACGCGTAAGCACCATAATAGGGCGTACAGCAATGTACGCCCTATTCTTTTGAGGGTTATAGCATGGCGACAATACCAACCAAAGACGACAGCAAGATCTTTACGATCAAAAAGTTCTTGGGGCTGAACGAATCCAACGACGGCGATACGCAGCTGAAATTGGGCGAGGCGTCGGTTCTGAAGAACTTTGAAATTACAAGCGAATATCATCTGCGCGTCAGGCCGGGTTATAACACCCTGCACGCCTTTACCGGCCCTGTGCGCGGCCTGTGGCATGGCTATGTTGCGGGCGGCGAAGTGACCGTCTGCGCGGCTGACGGCGCAGTTTGGAATATTACAGAAAACGGAGCGGAGAACATCGGCGACATTCTTGACGCGCCGACGACGTTTTTCGGCTTCGGGGATAAGCTCTATATCCTGAACGGATCGGAGTATCTGGTATGGGACGGGATCGGATACGTCGACACCGTACACGGGTATGTGCCGGTCGTTGTGACCGCCTCCGCGCCGGGCGGGGGCGGCACGACGCTGGAACCGGTCAATATGCTGACAGGAAAGCGCCGCGTGCGCTTCTCTGCCGACGGCACGTCGAAGGTCTACCAGCTGCCGGAGAAGAACGTTACGAGCATTGATTTCGTGTTCGTGGAAAAGGCGGAGAAGACGGACGGCTTCACGGTCGACAAGGCCGCAGGAACGGTAACGTTTTCCGATGCTCCGGCGCAGGGAAGCAACAACGTCGAAATCTTCTACAACGTAGCGAATACGCTGCGCGGGAAGATCGAAAAAATGCGGTTCAGCGAATTTTTCAACGGCGCGTCCGATACGCGCGTGTTCCTGTACGGCGACGGCAGCAACAAGGCGTACTACTGCGGCGTGACGGAGGACGGCGAGGCCAGCGCGGAGTATTTTCCTGATCTGTACGAAATGCAGATCGGAACAGCCAACACACCGATTACGGCAATGTCCCGGCACTACTCGAAGCTGCTCGTCTTCAAGCCGGAGGCGGTCTATGCGACCAGCTATTCAGCGATCACGCTGGAGGACGGCAGCACGACGGCGGGCTTTTATACTGTCCCGATTCACCGGGAAATCGGAAACGAAGCGCCCGGGCAGGTGCAGCTGGTCAACAACTACCCGCGCTCTATCTGTGCAGGCAACATTTTCGAGTGGCGGCTTGCGACCACACTTTACGCAGACGAGCGCAACGCCAAAAACGTTTCTGCCCGCGTCCAGCAGACCATGAATCAGGCTGACGTGACGAAAATTTTCACGTTCGACAACAATATGACGCACGAATTTTTTGTGTTCCTGAACGACGCGGAAGGAACCGTGCTGGTCAACAATTATGAAAACGATACATGGTATATGTTCACGGGGCTTCCCGCCGTCTGCGGCTGTGCCGACGGAAAAGCGATGTATCTCGGCTTCTCTGACGGGCGGCTGGTTGATTTCGATCATATATACACGGCAGACGACGAAGAAGCGATCCAATCCCGGTACGAATCCGGGAATATGTCCTTCAATGCGGATTTCAAGCGGAAGACCAGCTCTATTATCTGGGTTTCGATGAAGCCCGCGACGAATGCACGAATTCTGATCTCGGCCCGCTCCGACAAAAAGAGCGATTATGCGGAGAAAGAGGTTTCCTCGAATCTGTCCGGCTTTGATCATGTGAATTTCATTCACTGGTCGTTCCTAACGAATCGCGCGCCGCAGATCGAGCGGATCAAGCTGAAAGTGAAGAAGTTCGTTTACTACAAAATCGTCATTACAAGCGGTTCGACCTTCGGCGACGTGACTGTGCTCGGTATCGATCAGAAGGTTCGGTACACCGGCAATGTGAAATAGGAGGTAAACATGGAAACAATTCTTGGGCTGATTTTACAGGTGCTGATTCTGGCCTGCCAGATCGCGGTCTGCGCCCTTGGCTATGTTCTCGTTACGCGCGGAGCGGTATCACAGCCGCATGAGCAGAAAGAGCAGGAGCCGCGAGAGGCCGAACTTTCTGAGGAAGAGCGGCGCAGGCAGGAGCAGATGCAGAAAATGATGGACGGCATGAACAATATCCTTGGATATGACGGCCGACCGCAGGGTGACAAGCAATGAAGGAAAAAATGACGCCTGATAAGGCGTATCGCAGATACGATCAGGGCGTACAAGTCAACACGCAGCTGAATTTGTACGACACGGTGCAGAAAAATGAAAACTTCTTTATCGGCAAGCAGTGGGAGGGCGTAGAAAGCAACGGTCTGCCAACGCCGGTCTTCAACTTTTTAAAGCGCGTGGCTCTGTTCCAGATCGCGACGATCTCCAGCGACAACCTGTCCATGCAGGCCTCCCCGCTCGGCTCGACCAGTATGTATTCGCTCGGCGATCTTGAGAAGGTCGCCGACGTTATGAATAAGCAGTTTGCGGCTATTTTTGAGCGGAACAAGGTCGTGACGCTGACGCGCCAGTTTATGCGCAATGCGGCGGTCGACGGCGACGGCGCGACGTATACATACTTCGACCCGGATATCGAAACCGGGCAGGAGGCCAAGGGTGATATTGTCACGGAGATCATCGAGAATACGCGCGTGATCTTCGGCAATCCGAACGACCGGCGCGTGCAGACGCAGCCGTATATCATCATCCCGCGCCGCCTGATGGTGGAAGAAGTTCGCCGCATGGCCAAACGCAGCGGGGCCAAAAAGGACGATCTCGACCGGATACGGCCTGATACCGAAGACTTTAACAACCAGATGGACACATTGCAAGACAAGCTTTGCACCCTCATTGTCTATCTCTGGAAGGACGAAGACACCGGGACGATCCACAGCTATCAATGTACGAAGGACGTAGAGGTAGAGCCGGAGAAGGACACGGAACTGAAGCTTTACCCGATTACATGGATGCCGTGGGACTATGTGCAGGACTGCTACCACGGACAGGCGCTGATCGCAGAGCTGATCCCGAATCAGATCTTTGTAAACAAGCTGTTCGCCATGTCGATGCTGTCCCTTATGACAACGGCGTTCCCGAAGATCGTCTACGATAAGACGCGCGTTCCGCGCTGGGACAGCCGCGTCGGCGCGGCCATCGGCATCAACGGCGGCGACGTCAATAACGTCGCGAAGATCCTTGACCCGGCGACGATCAGTCCGCAGGTATCGCAGTTCATCGACAGTGCGATCAATTATACGCAAAACTTCATGGGCGCTTCCGACGCCGCACTTGGCGATACGCGCCCGGATAACACATCGGCTATCGTGGCCTTGCAGCGTGCGTCGAATGCGCCGCTGGAGCTGGTCAAACTAAATATGTATGAATCCATTGAGGACTTGGGGCGCATTTATCTTGACCATATGCGCGTGTACTACGGTACGCGGTATGTTCAGGTGAAGATGTTGACAAAAGACCAGCTGAACTCTCAGCCGCTCGGCATGACCCTGCCGGAACAGGACTTCAATACGCCGTTTGACTTTGAGATTCTGAACAAGATCCCGCTTTCGCTGAAGCTTGACGTCGGCGCATCTGCGTACTGGTCTGAGATCACGACGGTGCAGACGCTCGACAATCTGCTCATGCAGGGCAAGATCGAGCTGGTAGACTATCTGGAACGGATTCCAGAGGGCTATGTTTCCAAGCGGCAGGAGCTGATCGACAAGCTGAAAGGCAATCAGGCCATGTCGCAGATGAATCAGGGCGCGACAAGCGGGAATCTCGTACCGGAGACGCCGCAGGCCGGGCAGATCCCGGTCAACGGCGGCAGCGGCTACGGGGAACTTCAAAGGGCGCTCAACAAAACGGGGGTGGCATAAGTGAGCATTCCGACACTGGATACTGATCTCAGTATCATTCAGAAGCTGGACGATTATCCGAACGACGTCGGCGGTCTTTCGGCTGCGCAGCTGAAAGCCAAGTTTGACGAGGGCGGGCTTTCCCTGCAAGTTTATATCAACACCGTCCTTATCCCGGCCCTGATCGCCTCGAATCTGCCGTTCACGCCGACGGCTGCGGTCAATGCCGCCACCATTCAGGCGGCGATTGAAAACGTGCAGGCGCAGCTTGCGGGCATTTCCGCTGGTTCCATCCCGAACAACACGGTCGGCATGGAAAAGCTGACAAAACAGGTGCAGGCCGCTATTTCGTCCGGCGGCAGCGCGTCTGCGGGCCTTGCGGCCCTGTCCAAGGTCGTCGCGAGGAACGTAACTGCAACAAACGAAAACACGGCTGCGATCTCTTCCATCAACGCAGAGAACGTCGCCCGCGACGCAGAGATTGAGAAGATCGCAGGCAAGGCGGAAAAATCGCAGGGCGCGACATTCGTTCTGACGGCTGCGGGCTGGACAGAGAATAAGCAGACCGTTGCGATCAACATCGGCGCGGGGCGCAACGATGCGGTTGGACTGGACACCTCTGCAACGCTTGCGCAGTGGCAGGAGGCGGCAAAGTGCGGCGTGAAGGTCTACAGTGCGAATGAAGAGGGCATTACCTTTTCCTGCGAGACCGTCCCAACGCTCGACCTGCCGTGCGCGTATATCTTGATGTAAGGAGGACGGCATATGCTTGATTTATTCCCGAAGCAGATCAGCCCGGACGAGAAAACGATCAACAACAAGATCGGCAGAATCACAGCTGTCACGGAGGAGGACACGAACTACACGTCCTACATGGCACGCGGCGAAGCGCTGTTTGCGGCAGAAACCACGCCGACGGTCAACGGCTGCATTGCGTGGCAGTATGCGTGAGGTGGCGGCATGGCAGGAAGAACATTGATAGACGGCGTTTACAAAAGAATCAAGGGCGGCAATATGCTTGTGGACGGCGTAAGCAAAAAGATAAAGTGCGGGAAAGTGCTGATAGACGGGATAGAAAAAACAATATCGTTTCCAGCTCCGATACCAGTGACGATTAATACAAGCGCAGGACTTCATTATGACAAAAATTACGCTTATGTGGTATACAATGGCGAAAATCACTATCCCGGTGAAACGCTTACGATTGCATCTTGGGACGTTGTAAAGGTGGTCGTAAAGGCGTCAAAGACAGGACCTGGATCTTCAGCTCTAATGAAAATAAGTCTCAACGGTGAGACTGTTGTTCGCGGGACAAGAGATACAAGCGAAATATCGTATGATTACACTCCATCAGCGAATGCAACGAGTGCAACAATCAATCTTATGCAGGCACCGGCATACCAAGGTATAGCATTTATCGCAGAAATCACGGAGGGGTAGAAAAATGATCTATTTCAAAGCAAACGGGCAGGAATACCCTGCAAAAATCTCCGGTTTGGAGAAGGACTACAACTGGGGAGATCGGAAAACGTGCACAATCAAGCTGACTATGGCTTACGCAGAGGCCGCACAGCTTTTTGTAAACGGACTTGTATGGGGCGTTGTCCAGCGGGACACCGTGGCGGTATATGACGAGAGCGGTCAGCCGACGGGCGAAACACAGGAATCTGTGCAGGAATGGGACTATTCCGATTTCTGCGTCGAAGGCCCGATCACGGATAACCGCGACGGCACGTGCACCTGCAAGATGGGCAAAAAAACAGCCAGCGACGCGCTGGCGGAACTGGAGGCAGCATATGACGGAAACTAAGCTTACGCAGATCAAAACCGCCATCAAGGACGGCAAGCTGGTGCAGGCCGCAGGCGGCATCACGGAGGACGTGACGCAGTCGGACAAGCTGGGCTATGACTGGCGGAATATCTACGTCAACAAGATCTTGGTGCGGCAGGAGTACGTCGAGCAGGCCGTGAAAGCAGGCACGGTGGACAACCCCATCGCATGGAAACCCGATATGCCGCTGATCCAGAATGCTTATTACACCAACAACGGCGAAACCAAGGTCTGGATGGGTGAAGCTGGCGCAACGGCTGATTGGTCGAACGGCGGGTTCGTCACCGCCTAATCGACGCGAGGTGTTCTGAATGAGAATCAGTGACAGCAACATTTGGAAGAAACCGACGCTTGATTCACCGGTAGGAAATGGCGGGAGGCTGCAACTGCGTCAACCTCGCGGGAATGATATCACCCTTCCATGGCAGCCGCCGGGCGGGCAGGCCGTTGTAAAAGGCGTGCAGCAGCCCGCGCAGAGCGACAAGCCCGCAGGCGGAAGCTCTAACGGGGCTGCGGAAAGCTACATGGAAAACTGGACTGCCTATGATGGAAACAAGCGGTTCGGGAACACGCAGCCCCCGGAGGCTTCTGCAAATCAGGGCAGCGGGAATCAGGGCGGCTCACTGGTGCAGGGCAATCTTTCCACAGCAGACATACAGAGGAGACTTGACCCGTTGTTCTCTCGCCCGGACACACACGGGGCAGACACTCTGCCGATAAATCCGCCCGCAGGCGGAAGCTCTAACGGGGCTGCGGAAAGCTACATGGAAAACTGGACT
>ERZ1034984.2177-NODE-2177-length-16313-cov-8.456637_pt1 | contig 16313 bp, 10 predicted proteins | sample MGYA00520589_ERZ1034984 | MGnify/ENA primary metagenome ERZ1034984 (study PRJEB33766, sample SAMN09781790) | gut metagenome | biome: gut microbiome | host: Homo sapiens | place: Madagascar | study: EMG produced TPA metagenomics assembly of the PRJNA485056 data... | reverse complement strand
CGCCGACGAGCGTGTAGGCGCCGTCACCTGCGGCCTCGACGTCGGACCAGGAGAGGGCCGAGCCGTCCTGGGCCTGCGAGGAGCCGGTCGTGCAGGTGGCCAGCACGCCGTCCGCGGCGGCCTTGACGCGCAGGGTGGCGGGGCCCGTCAGGCCGGAGACGGTGACGGTCGGAAAGTAGAAGCCCAGGCCCGTGTCACAGGCCGAGAGCGCCGCCTTGGGTGCCTCCGAGGCCTGTGCGAGCGAGGGGTGCACCTCGCATGCCCAGGAAGAGCCGTCCCACAGGCCCACCCACGCGATGTCGCACGCCTTGACGCCCGGCAGGGTCAGGGTGCCGTCCGAGACGGGGCTCAGGGTGACGGATGTGTAGCCGCCCTCGTCGGCGACCCTCGCCGCGGGCAGGGCCGCCGCGAGGGTCGAGGCGTCAACTGACTTTCCTTCGGCGAGGTCGACCTCGAGGACCGCGCCCTCCGGCGCCCCCGAGACGGCGATCTCGAGCCAACCGGATGCCGCCGAGGCGACCTCGAGGGACGGGTCCGCGGCGGGTGCGGCGGGCTCCGTCCCCTGGGAGGGCGCGGGGTCCTCGGTCACGTCGGAGCCTGCGGGGCCCTGTGACGGCTGGGCTGGGGACGCGCCGTCCTCCGACACGTCCATCCCGCCCGTGCCTGTCGCGGGGGCCGCGGGTTCTGCGGGCGCGGCGGGGTCTCCCTCGGCGGGTGGGTCGAGGGACCCCGTCTCGTCTGAGGCGGGGTCGGAGGCCTCACCTCCCGTGCCTTCCTCCACCACGTCGAAGGATGCCGACGAGGCGTCCTCGGCCCACGCCATCTGCGCCCCGATGCCCGACAGGGGCGTCGAGAGCGCCAAGACCAAAGAGAAAATTGTCGAGGTAATTGCATGCATCATGTCGCGCCGGCTACGGCGCGACACCCCTGGCGGCGTTTTGGCCGACGGGGTTCCGCTGCTGTTCAGCATCGGTCTCTCCTTCCTTCCGCGCGCTGATTGGAGCAGCGCACTTCTGGTTTACCTGCTTGCTGTTGTATGACCTGCTTGTATCGGGGCTCCTGCCCGACATGCCTCCTTAGAGCAGCTGTGAAAGAACTTATGTGCGAATCATAACGCCGACTGCGCGCGGTTGCAAAGAACCAGACCGTGCGGCGCCGCCGGAAAGGGAAGGGCCGGGGGGCGGACCACCCTCGGCCCTGCGGTGCGGTCGGCTGTTCGATTGTCGGGGCGCCTATGCCCAGTAGCCCTCGGCGTCGTGGTGCACGGTCGTGTACTCCGCCTCGTGGTGGACAGTCTTGTACTCGGCGTCATGGTGGACCGTCTCGTACTCGTCGGGGTGGTGGACCGTCTCGTAGTCATAGTCGACGTAGTACGAGGTAATCTTCACACCCTGCTGTATAAGCTCCCAAAGATGGGCCTCCAGCTCTTCGCCCGTGTACGCGATGTAGCCGTCGTAGTGGCAGACGTAGTGCGAGCCGACGACGACCTGCTCCCACCACTCCTCGCTCACGAGCACCTGCTCGTCCCATGTGTCTTTGACCAGGACCTGCTCGTCCCAGGCCTCGCTCACAAGCACTTGCTCGTCCCAGGCGGGCTTGGTCTCGTGCCAGGTCTTCTCGGCGGGTTTGCCGGCCTGCGTGCCCGAGTCCTCGGAGGGCTTGGAGGGCGACTGGGCGCCGGGGGCCGTGCCCGCGTCGGGCTTGGACTGTCCATCACCCTGAGACGGGGATACGCCCGTGGCGTCGGCCGAGGGCTTGGAGGGGGCTTGGGCCCCTGCGACCACATTGCGGAAGAGCACCGTGGCCATCTTCGCGAACTGGGCCCTGGTGGCGTTTTGCCAGGGGTTGGCCATGGGAACGCCGGTGGAGGTGTCGCCCGTGAGGACGCCGTTGGCGCACGCCCAGGACACGGCCTCGCGCGCCCACGCCGAGATCGCGTCCGCGTCGGCGAACCGGGACAGGCCCGAGCCCCCCGAGGCCCCGCACGCGGCCGCGGCTAGGCGCTGCATCATGGCCGCGAGCTCCTCGCGGGTCACCGGGTCGTCGGGGCGGAAGGTGCCTAGCGGGTTGCCCGAGGTGTCCCTGTCGCCCGTGACGACGCCGATGGCGCGGCAGTACTCCACGGCCGAGGTGTACCACTGCCCGGCCGGTACGTCAGAGAAGCTCGTGACGGCGCCGTATTCGGACGGCACCTTCGTGCTCAGGTCGGAGGGGTCGGCCCAGCGCAGGATGACCGCGCAGACCTGAGCGCGGGTGACCGTGTCCTCCGGGCCGAAGAGCCCGGTGTCGGCGTAGCCGCCCATGAGGCCCTGCGAGGTCACGTAGTCGATGTAGCCGCCTGCGACGTACCAGGTGGAGTCCGGCGTGTCGGGGTAAGGCACGGCCAGTGCCTGTGTGGGGGCGAGCGCGGGCAAGGCCGCCATACTTTGCGGCACGGCCGCCGTAGCACCTGAGACCAGGAGGGCCAGTGAGATGCCCGCGACGCAGGCCACCTTCCTCGCGTGTTGCCGTACCGTCTGCATGCCGTCTCCAATCGTGTCGTGCTGGGCTCGTTCGTCCCATGCCGCGATTCTAACCATGCTGACACCCGGATGCCACCATGCGTTTACAAGTGAGGGGCGAGGGGAAGGATGCTTGCCGTAGGGGCGAAGGCTGCGGTCGGTATTTTCCTTTCGGTTTGCTCTGCCGTTTTTAAGTCTTATCCTTCGGCCCGGCGCCCGTCCCGAAGGGGATGGCTGGTGATGTGCCAGCCGCCGCAGCGAGTACACCTGTACCAGTCGAGTTTGACTCCCCTGCTTGCTGATGCGACGATGCAGGCGTGGATGGCTCCCTCTTCCGTATCGTACCGATTCTTGGCGGCGCACGACCTTCCAAAAAAGCGGTCCTCCTCATACGGCGAGTGCCTCAGGGAGATCGTCTCACACCACCGTTCCTCCGCCTTTTGCCTGGCGGCACGGGCGCGTTCCCTGTGGTGCTTCTTTTGACGTTTTCTGGTCATCGGGTTGCTGCTTGACATGGGCTTCCCCTAATGGCTCTGCTGGGCCTGCTTGACCAGCCCATTGTATTTACGGACCGGACATCAAATAACGGTATGGGAAGGCGCCACCTGAGAGGGCTCTGGGAGCCGCGAGCCGTGGAGGTACCGGGTTTGTTTGATGCATGTTGGTGAAAATCCTGAGTTGCCGAGCCATCTCCAATCGAACGTGTCACTGCTGGCCGCTTTGGCCTCTGCGCCAGATAATAAGCGGCTCTCTGTTAGACCGCCGCTTATATGGTCCCGCTCCCAATGTCCCCAGAGAGACTGGGGCGTGGAGAGCGGGGCGGTCCTGGAGTGCTCGTTGGCTGCGCTGATGCGGGCCCCTATTTACTCATTGCTAAGGCAGGCGTCAACTGCAACGGGAGTGTTCGGCTCCACCCTGGTTTTGAGATGCTACAATTCCTCTGTTGCCAGCGAAGGGGGCGTCTCATGGTTAAGGTGCTGCTTGTAGAGGACGATTCCTTTGTTCGCGACGTCCTGCTGTATTACCTTGAAAAGGAACAGTCCTATGAGGTGACCTGCGCGGCGACGGCTGGTGAGGCGCTCGCCAAAGCACGGGGGCACTATGACGTCATCCTGCTTGACATTCTGCTGCCTGATGCCAGCGGGATTGATCTCTGCGCGCATCTTCGGGCCTGGCACGACTGCCCGATAATCTTTGTGAGCTGTCTCGATAACAGCGACACCATTGTCTCGGCTTTGGCAGCAGGCGGAGATGACTTCATCGTAAAGCCATTTGACAACAAAGTGCTTCACGCGCGCATCGAGGCAAACCTTCGCCGTTGGTATGGGTCCCAATCTTCCAGGGAGAGCGGGACGATTGCCGCCGAAGGCCTTGTCTTGGGAGGGAAAAGGCATACGGTTGAGAAAAACGGCACTGAAATCAAACTGTCGGAAACCGAGTATCGTCTCCTGGAGTTTTTCATGTCAAATCCCAATCGGGGATTTACACCGCGCGAAATCTATCGCAGGCTTTGGGGTGAAGACGGCGGGGGCTCCACTTCGCGAACGGTGCTCGTTCACATTCATAACCTGCGGCAAAAAATCGAGGACGATCCGTCGGACCCTCGGTACATAGTAACCGCCTGGGGTAAGGGCTACATGTTTCCGGTCAATGCGTCGGCGGCGCAGGACAAAGAAAGCGTCCCGGCACCGCCGACGTCCAACAACAAAAATATCCTGCTATAAGCTGCGTTGTTGCGGGCTACGCCTGACTCAGTGCATCTGCCGCTGCATTGGCGCCCGAAATGCGGCCGAAGGCCGTGCACTCGCCGAGGTTGCCGCCTCCGTTGTACGCGTCAGACCAGATGGCGCCCAGCTCGCCTGCGCTGTACAGGTGCGGAATCGGGTTGCCGTCGCGGTCTACGATGTGTCCGGTCTCGTCGCGAACGGGGCCGCCCTGGGTGTTGTACATCTGAATGCCGAGCTCGAGGGCGTAGAACGGGCCCTCGGCGATGGGGGTTAGCGTGTCCTCGGGGCGCAGGAAGCGAGCATCCTCGCCAGCTTCGCAGAACTCGTTCCACTTCTGGACGGTGGCAATGAAGTTCTCCTGGAAGGTGGTGGGGGCGTTGGGGCGCCGCACCTCGACGGGTAGCTGGTCGGCGAGCTTGTCTGCCAGTTCCTCAATGGTGTCCGCCACAGTGAACAGGCCCTTCTCAACCTCGTCGACGTTGCCTTCGCTGAAGACCGAGAGAATCTTGCCCGAGGCGAGGGAGGCGGAGTCAAGGATGAAGTAGCAGGGCAGAGGCGAGGGGTTCTGCTCGTAGCGTCCGGCGAAGGGGATCCGTCCGTGACGGGTTGGCTGGGTCTCGCAGGTGAAACGCTCGCCACTGGGACCCACATAGATGCCCATGCTTGCGGTTCTGATGGGCATGCCTCGGTCAGCGTCGGGAAGCTTGTAGCACCACAGGAAGCCGGCGGCGTTGCCCATGTGCCACAGTTCGGCGCCCGCCTCGACCGCCATGACAATGCCGTCGCCGGTGTTCTCCAGAGAACCGTACGGAATTACATACGGCTCCTGCAGGTAATCCTGGACCATCTGCTGGTTGTTTTCAAAACCGCCGGTTGCCAGGACGACTGCCCCGGCGCGTACGAACTTGGATGCTCCGTCGACCTCGACTTCGACGCCGAGAATGTCCTGAGTTTGCGGATCCTGGACGAGATGCTTGCCGGGTGCCGAGAACCACACGTCAATCAAGTCGCTGCGCTCGGCAACATTGTCTTGAAGGAGCGAATAATAGGCGCCATCAAAGCTGGAGCCACTCACGCAGTAGTAGAGCATGTGGCCGGCGCCGTCCAGTTCGGGGTACTCGCCCTTGCTGCGCCAAGGCTCGCCGCTGCCCTTGTAGTTGTCGAGGTTTTCAGGTTCGGCGCCCAGGAAGATGAGGTAGTCGCGCATGTCCTCAATGTGGTCGGCGTAAGCCTGGATGATCGCATCAGACGGGGTGCTAAACAACCCGCGCAGGCTCTTGTAGTACTTGAGGGCCTCCTCCTTGTCCTCGAAACACTGCAGGCCCTGGCCGCTGTACTTCGAGTTGCCGCCTTCGTGCCCTTCGGCGCACTTCTCAATCAAAAGGACCTTCGCCCCGTTGTCGGCCGCGTTGATGGCGGCGTTGGCACCTGCGGCACCGTAGCCCACGACAACGACGTCATACTCCTCGTCCCATGTGACCGCCTCTGGAGCAACGCTGGTCGCCGCAAAGGCGGGTGCGGCGCTTGCTGCGAGGGTAGCCCCCGCGACGGCGCCTGTGACGAACGAACGGCGAGATACTTGGGAAGACATATGGGCCTCCTTGTGTTCACGGCACAAATCTGTGCGCTATGACGGACGTTCCCCTTTGATGCCCGTCACGGGCAGACTATATCGTGGCCGTGTGTTAAGGCGCATTGACCGATTGGGGCGGGATAAGCTGCAAAGTGATCTTCAATGATTAATGGTATTAATATCGCGCTGTCTAACTCGGCAACGCAGAACAAGAAAACTGTCGAGGGGTCGCTCCGTGCGGTCTTTTTGGACGGTGGGGAAACATATTGCCCGATGTGTCCGTATAAGAACTTTATCCAGGGAAGTGGCAAATCTTAAGGACTATTATCTGGAAATGGGAGTCATTTGGGCGTTTCATATAAAGGGCCCCGCGTTCGAACGGGTTCTAAAGAAAAAGTCATCTTCTGACCAAGGGGGGTTCCATGCATCCAAGTCGTCTTAAGACTATGGTGCTGTTCGTGACCCTGTATCTCGCGATTTCGCTGCTGGGAACAGCGGCGGCGCTGCTTTTCCCGATGTATGGCGACGGCGATGCAATTCGTTCAAACATGCCGGGAGAGGCGCTCAGGCTTGCCCCTAAAGAGGTTGCGGGCAATGAGGCTGACCAGATTCGCTTGCGATCCGCAGATAAAGAAGCACCCATTGCGCTGGTTTCCACCTCCGGCAACTTTCCCGAAGTGAAGGCAGGCGAGACCCTGCTGGCAATCTCGTTCCAAGACGCTATAACGGGCACGTTGCAGGTGGCAGAAGTGTCACCAGAGCTTCTCGATTCGTCGGGGATGGTTGAACTGGTGGCCCAGGCCGGGCTGAACTCATTAACTGCCTGTTCGGTTGAACAGGCCCATCGAATAGTTGCCTTGTATACGTATTGCCTGCCGTTGGTTCAAGGCATGTATCTGATGCTTGCGCTCTATGGTTTGCTGTTGTACGGGTCAAAGCGCGAACAGTCGCTGCTGATGTTCTCCCTGTATGCACTGGCGTTGTTTGCATGGGGTGTCGCCTCATATCTTGCGCGTGGATCTTGGCAGAACCTGCCAATCGTCGGGATGACGGTATCGATTACGTTCGGCCTGGCAGTGGCTTATGGTATTGCAACATGTGTGTGCTTCTGCAGGCTTGAGGTGCATGGAAAGCCTCTTTCTCTGCGGTGGTATTTTCCACTGGTGGCCGGCGTGCTTTTCGGAGTCGGGTCGATGGGCCTTCCGAAGCTGCTTGATAGCGCGTTGGTAATCGCAACCTACATGGTTGGCGGGGTTGCCCTGATTTGCACTTTCGACGCCCGCCGACAAGCGCCGAAGGCCGTGCTGTACGGGCTCAGCATCTCACAGGCTTTGCGGACTATCTTTCTCCTGAGTTCGTTGTTGGGGGTCCCAGTGCCGTTGCCGTTCGAACTGATGAGGCAGATGCATCTGCTCGCTGCCCCTTATGCGGTCGGCTGTCTCGTTGACGTAGGGGGAGCCTTTTCAAGGCGGTTTAAACAGGCGGAGTGTCAAGCGCTTGAACTCGAGCGGGCGAACTGGGAGCTCGAACAAGCAAATCGGACCCTTGACGAACGTGTCGAAGCGCGAACGCGCGAGTTGGCGCGCCAGCAGGAGCTTCGTGCAAGCGTGCTTGCAAACCTGTTTCATGATTGCAAGACCCCACTGTCGATCATCCGCGGGTCGCTCGCGTGCTTGAGAGACGAAGGATCGTTCGACTTGAAACGGATTGAAATCGCTGAGCGTCAGGCCTTACATTTGACCGAGATTATTGACGAGCTGTTTGCGGCCGTTAAGCTCGAGGACGGGGCTCTTTTAATGGACACCGAGCCCGTGTCGCTTGCGGCGCTGTTGGAGGAGGTGGTTTCATCGTGCTCAGTCGAGGCACAGGGGCGCGGTATGGTCATTTCACTCAGTGGGGCGTCGAAGGCCGTTGCATGGGGCGACGAGGTTTGGTTGGGCAGGGCCTTTCAGAATCTTGTGGGAAATGCAGTCAACTTTTCCAAGCCAGGTGGAGTTGTTGAGGTCATTCTTACGGACGATGGCGAGCGAGCCAAGGTTGCGGTTACTGACCATGGGGTGGGCATCGCCCCCGAGGAGATAGATAAAGTGTTCGAACGATATTACCGTACCGCCAAGGAGCGTACTTCCCGCCGCTCGAGTGGTTTGGGTCTGTCGATTGCTCAAGGAGTAATCCAGCGTCACGGTGGCACGATTGGAGTAAGCAGCGAGCTTGGTAAGGGGACGACGTTCACGGTCACGCTGCCGATTTGGGGACATGACGAGTGAGTGGGGCCAAGGTGGGCGCGGCGACCGATTCAACCCGTTGCTCGACAGGGCACCCTGACTTCGCGCTCTGCCTTTGTTAAGCCGTCTGCTCGTTTTGTCTCTTACGATACTAGGTCAATAAGTTCCTGCCGCGTGTGCACGTTTGCCTTGCGGTATATATGCTTGATGTGGTTTTGGACGGTACCGACGGAGACGCCAAGCTCCCCGGCGATTTTTTGATAGCTATAGCCTCGCGCCATGAGCGTCATGACGTCAGTTTCGCGGGGCGTGAGGCCGACGTTGCGGGCAACTTCGGTCGCTTTTCCATTGTGTTGATGATAAGCGCCTGCTTGTTCGACCGTGTTTTCGCCGTTGCTGGCGTTTGTTTCTTGTGGCATGAGTTGCCTGGTGAGTCGTGCATTCAAAAAGAGCACGGTGACTGCCGCGAGCAACAGGGCCATCAATGCGATGAAGGCAATGATATGGTCCTCAATGAGATTCGTCCCGACCGTCAAAGATGGAATCAGGAACTTTCCCATATAGTTTGGCAGAAGGCGCACTACGAGGGTCGCCAGTCCAAAGATGGCAATAGGATCGGCTTCTTCAGCACGTACGGTTTTTACCAACAAAACCCAAAGCGTTATCTCAAAACAGCTGAGGCAGGCCTCTATGCCCCCTGTACCAAGGTGTCGTGCGAACGGATTGTCGATAATCAATAAGACAAGGCAGACGAGAAAAAGCAGTGCAAGGAGCGACCAATTGAATTGAATCAATTGGTCCCACTTTGACTTACGCATGGTTGCGGCGAGCACAAGAAGAACGCCGCAGGATATTCCGACGGCGAGACAGCGTTCTGCAAGCAAAATCTCGCTTGACCCGAAGAGCAGGACGCCGGCCACCGTGCGCCCGACAACCAGGAAGAGGGTGAACACCCCCATAAGCGTGAGGGGGAGCTTGTGTGGGTCAAGTTTGCATGAGCTGCGGCTGTCTGCAAGGGCTGGCATTTTGTGTTGGTGGACAAACCATAGGCTGCCCGAAACGAGGGGGCCGGCGGCCATTAGGGGCAGGGTAGCGGGGCCTGAGACGTTGGCAAGCAGAGAAAGCATGCATGACAGTGCAAATGATGCCACCAAGCAGACGAACGGGTTTCCAGTTGGCGCGAGCGAAATCGAACGCATCCACGAGAACGTCAGCGAGGCATAACTAAGAGCAACGAGCAGGCAGCCCGCCAGACGAGCCGCCTCTATGTGGCCCATGAATGGTGCGGCGAACAATAGCGCATAGCCAAACGTTCCGAGGGCGCTTGCCATGCAAACAGCCAGGGGTTTGTCTACGATGGCCCGGGCAATTTGTCCGCGCACGACAACGCCCAGCAGAAGAAAGCATGCAAGCGGCAACACGATGTGCGTATAGGAGGACCATGCTGTTGCCGATGGATTCGCGTAATTTGAGCATAGCGCTACCAGCTCAAAGTGCCTTAAGAACGGCCAGTAAAACGCCAGGCCCAACACAGCGGCCACGGAGCCGTTTGGTCGCGACGACGTCTCTTCATGTTCGGCCATTGCTACCGTTTCCTCCACGGTGCCCCTCGTTTCCAAGACGCCCGATTCGGGCATTGTCTGTCTTATCCGAACCCTTCGCTTAGCGGACCGTTATTCTACCACGACGAGTCATATACCAATTTACCTGCCTGCTTGCAACGCATATCTAATTTTATGGCATGCTTCATGCGATTCCAATTACCCGAATGCCTAGTTTTATGAGTCGCGCAGAATCCGATGTGAGGCCATCCTTGAAATTGCAAGGCGGCGGTATGGCAAGCCGCTGGAACAAGAAGGGGAAGGAGACTCTTATGGAGTTGTACGGTGGGAAGCGCATTGCATGTGGGGCGGCTGGGCTTGCTGCGGCGTTGGCCTTGGCGCTGTGCGTGCCAGGGGCATTTGCGGCTAGCAGCCAGCCAATGTCAATCGACATGAATCAGGAGTTGGCCGATGTCATGCCGTATGCTCAGAGCTACCTGTCAGGAGATGATTCACTTCTTATCACTAGGCACAAGGACCTCGGCTTGACGTGTATTGATTGCCACACGACCGTCGCAGCAGATGGGACGACGAGTGTCGTTGCTGACGCTGGAACGCGCGAGGCCTGCTTAGGCTGCCATTCTGATTGGGATGGCATTGTTGCTTCTACCGCTGGCATGGCCGGAACGGTTACTGTGTACAACAAGGCGGGCCTTTACAATCCGCACGACAACCATCGCGGTGATGCAAATTGCGGTGACTGCCACAAGATGCATGAGACCTCCCGTCTTCTGTGTGTGGAGTGTCACAACATGGAAGTCCCTCAAGGTTGGATTGGTTTCGAATAGGGTGCAACGGCGTTTTTATGGCCTGGATCTCTCAAGTCTGAAAGTGAGTATGCCATGATTGACTCCATAAAAGGGACCACTCGCCGCGAGCTGATAGCGGCGACCGCCCTTGCGGGTTCTGTTATCGCCGTTAAATCGGCTGCGGCGGCGACCGCCGAGGAACTTATCAGTGACGGCCAAATTGGCATGTCGCAGCCTGCTGAAGCGTATGAGACCGACGTTGTTGTTTGCGGGACTGGAACATCGGGCCTGTGTGCCGCTTCCCGTGCCGCCGAGCTCGGCGCCAGGGTGATCGTTGTTGAGGCACTTACCGAAAACGGGTTGGGAGGCAATTCCAAATATGTCGAGGCATGTTGGAAACCTGCTGACGAGGAAGTCATAGAGGCGTCTTACGCCATGATGATGGACTACCACAAGAATGCCGCCAACGCTCGACTCGTGCGGCGTTTTTGCAACGAGGCCATTGATGTCTTTAATTGGAGTGCAGAGAGCCAGGGCGTTTCATTTGCCGAAGGGGCTGGCCTGGAGTCGGCAAAGGCGACGTCGCCAGCCATAAAGTATGCAGAAAACGCTGACGGCACTATAAACGCAGGCAAGTTTGCGATTCAAACCATGTACGAGTACTGCCAGGAACTCGGGGTCGAGTTTGTATTTGACGCGAGAGCCATCGATGCCGTTGTGTTGGACGACGGGGCGGTGGCGGGTGTCGTATGCGAGCGCTTGAATGGCGATCGTCTCGTTGTTAATGCGGGCGCCGTCATTCTCGCCACCGGAGGCTTCAGCGCCAACAAGGAGCTGTTTGAGGAGCTGACACACTACAACTACGACTCGCTCATTCCCTATGGGACAAGTGGCTCACAGCGCGGCGATGCCATCACAATTGGCCGTTCGCTTGGCGCGGCGCTTCATCATCCTGAAGCAATCAGTTTCTGTAGTCCCATCCTCCCCGGGCACTTCAATAAAGGCGCTCTTACCATCTGCGGCGTGAATCAGGCGGATACCCTGTTTGTGAATGAGAAGGGCGTCAGATTCATGGACGAGTCTTGCATTAAGGACTGGGCCCTGTCCGGTCTGGCCGGTGCACAGCAAGAGCACATCTATGTTGTCATCGACCAGGATTTTGTCGAGAAAATCATGACAGAAGGGCCGGTCACCAAGCGAACGAACTACTTCGCCGCTGGAGAACCCGTCCCACAATTCCAACAGGAGATCGACGAGGCCCTTGTGCGCGAGAACCCGCGTGTTGTAAAGGGCGACACGCTTGAGGAACTGGCCGCGTTTCTCGATGTTGACCCCAGCACACTTAACGACACCGTCACGACATGGAACGCCTATTGCGACGAGGGCGTAGACCGCGACTTTCAGAAGCCGGCGGAGTTCATGCGCAAGGTGGCAACTCCGCCCTTCTATGCCTTCAAGACTGTGCTGGCCTGGTATAACAGCGTGGGCGGATTGAAGGTCGACACGGCGTGCCGTGTCATCGGAACAGACCATCAGCCTATTCGTGGACTCTACGCTGCGGGCTCTGATGCGGGAGGCTTGTTCGGTTCCTGCTACGACGTTATCGTTGCTCCTGGTTCGTGCCAGGCCTGGGCGCGGGCATCGGGAAAGTGGGCTGCCGAGGATGCCATCGAAAACTATCTGCCAACGTTGAGTTAAAGACGAAGGTCATCCCGAAAGCGAGACCGCAATGCCGCCCCCGCAGGTTATGCCTGAGGGGGCGGCTGCGTTCGCGGCAATAGTGCCAGGCGATTTGGTCGGGATCAGTTCGGCACGGCCAAATCCCCGCACGGCGCAGTGGCGCCTTTCGGGTGGGCTTACGGAGCCAATCTGCCTATCGCTCGGCCTGACTCGGCTGATCCGAGTAGGCTCGTCGCTTGGATTTGCTGTTTGCAAGGGCGGTGCCGGGGAGGGCATGACCCTTGCGGGTGACCGTCGTTAGTCTTAATCGTGCTCTTATTGGAACCTCGTTTCGGGGCTCAGGTTAGGTCCGTCTAGCCTGTATGGGAAACCCTGCTATTGTTGTCCCGCCTTGCGGCGTGCGGGCCCCTATTCCTCGAGGATATAGCTTCCGTCCTCGTTGGCGCCGACGAGCTTCTTGCCCTCCTCGTTGATGAGGCTTCCGTCGAGTGAGACCCACCAGCCCTGCTTGAAGTCGAGGTCGTAGGCCCAGTCGGGCAGAAGGCGTGCGTCCTGCCCGTAGGCGTTCTGCAGGATGAGGTCGCCGTTCTCGTCGCGGTCGAGCAGGCCGTCGCCGTCCATGTCCAGGCCGTTCATCTTGCCGCTGCCCTGCTCGAAGTCGAAGCCGACTTCCTGCTTCACGTTCACGATCTGCATGATGTCGAAGTACAGGTAAATCATGACGTTCTTAAGGGCCTCGTTGAGCGCCTCATCCTCGTCGGCGCGCTTAAGGTATGCCTCGCGCTCCTCGTCGGAGTTGAGGTTGAGGTCGGCGTCCGTCCCTTCGGCGCAGCCCCAGAACTGGGCGATGGTCCTGAACTGGTCCTCGCCGGCGTCCGGGCCCCAACCCTCGACGGCGCCCCAGATGCCGGGCACGGTCCAGCTGATGGTCGTGGGCGCTTCGCCGTCGTAGTACTCCTTCGCGGTAATCTGGCGGCGTTTGTAGCTGCGCAGCTTCACCTCAACGTCGAGCACGTTGCGGTGCGACCACGCCTCGGGGAGGTCGGTGGCCGAGTAGCCCCAACCGTCCTCGGGGCCGTAGGAGCTCAGCAGCGAGGCGTCGATGCAGAACGAGCCGCGGCCGTTGCGGATGAAGTTCTCGACCGTCTGGCCGGGTGCCTGGTAGGAGACGATGGTCCAGTTGTCGGACGGCTCGTAGTCCTCCAGCTCGTGATGGCTCAGGTCGAGCTCGGTGTTCGGCGGTATCGCGCCCCAGTAGGAGCCCACGGACATGTTGATTGCGCCGTTCTGGTTAGCGGTGAGCCAGATGACCGAGCGCGTGATGGGGTCGTAGTACGGGCCACGGTAGACGCGGCCGTTGAGCGGCGAGCGCCAGTCGGTGTCGAAGCCGGTGGCGGGGAAATCATGGAAGTTGCCGTAGTAGGGAGTCGCGCGGTTCACGTACAGGTAGTGCGAGCACGATGCGAGGAACTGCAACGCTTCGTCGTACTGCTCCCCGGAGAGAATCTCCTTGGAGCTCGCCGCGGTTGCGTGGGTGTATGTGTCGGGCAGGTCGGCCTGGGCCGGCTTCTCCGCCTCATCGGCGCCCGCTGCGCCCGCTGCGAGCCCCATGCCGGCCACGCATGCGCTGACCGCGGCCGACCCCTTGAGGAACCCGCGCCTTGTCGTTTTGATTTCGCTCATGTCGAACGGCCCCTTTCTTGCTTGCATCTCCTGCTTGCCCGCCCCTGAGTGCATGCCGCAGGTCGGGCGCCAGCCCCTTGCTGGTTGGCACGAGACTAGGACCGCCTCGTCGGCGGACGCAAGCAACCGAAGATTTCATGTCTGAAACTTGACGTTTCAGGCCCAGGTAGAGCATGCTAGTGGGTGCTCCGCGCCCGGCGAAGTCTGCCCCATCGATATTTGGCGGTGATTGTCTTGAATCTGAACCAGCTTCGTAATTTCATGTTGATGTGGGATGAGGAGACCTTCGTGGCCGCGGCTCGCAAAGCTGGCATCACCAGCCAGGGGTTCACCAAGTCAATCAGGTCTCTGGAAGCCGAGATTGGCGTCCCGCTCTTTTCCTGCGACGGTGCGGGCCGTCAAAGGCCGACCGCCTATGCCGAGGCGGTGCGCGCGTTCTGTCAGCGGACGCTCGACGCCTACTGCGACATGCAGGAGGATATCGGCCGGCTGCGGGCCGCGGACCGCAGCCCCCTCGCCGTTGCGGTTGCGTCCGGCACCCTCTCGCTGCTTGGGATAGACTTCTTCGACGGCTACCGGGCTCTTCACCCCGAGGTCGAGCTTGTCTGCGTGAACGCTTCTGACCTCGACGCCGAAGCCCGGGTGCTGGCGGGCGATGCCGAGCTCGGCATTACGGTGCTCCCCACGCTCGATGGGCTCGAGTCCCGCCTGCTGGGCACCAGCGGGCTTTACGTGTGGGTACCGGCCAGCGACCCTCTCTCGCGGCGTACGTCGCTCGTTATGGCGGACCTGGACGGGAGGCATGTGGCACTGGTGGGGCCCAATTACAAGGGCTACCAGAACTTCGAAGCGATGTGCCGGAGGGGCGAGGTCAAGCCGGCCAGCGTTACCGCTCTGTCGGAGAACTCCATGCTTCACAAGTTCGCACTTGAGGGTCGCGGCGTCGCCTTCACATCAGAGCATCTGGTGCCCCTTTTTGCGGAGGACGATGCCGTGGTCGCCCTGCCGGTGCGAGTCCCGCCGGTGGAGGTGGGTCTCGTGTGGGCTGCCGGGCGCGAGCTTACGCCCCAGGCCGTCGCTTTCATTGACGGCTGCCTCTCCCGGCGTCGCGGTTTTGCAGAGAAGATACGTGAAATGCTGGGGAGGTAGGGTGTTCAGGGTCGGGCGCCGGGGGCGACTCCTTTATCTTGCTGCTGAGTAACTGCCCCATCGGTCTAACTTTCAAGTGACTTGCCCTAGTGAGGAGATGCGGCGATAGGGCCTCTTTTGGATGTAGAGACGGAAGCGGTTTTACCGGAATCTACCAGTGTTTGAGTGCCCCGTGGGTTCTGTTCGTGCAAGATGCTTTTTGGGACGTTTGGCGCTCCCTTTGAGTTGTTACCGTATCGTTGGGCATAGTTTGTTGGCGATTGCGGCTGGTGTTTGGTTGTGTTGGGCGAGGCGTGTTTGGGATAAGATGAGGCTCGGCGCGGGTCCGCGTTTTATCCGACAAATGTTTTGCTTCCCCCGATCCCGGTATGAGATGGTCAAGCCGAGTGCTGAAGGGCATTCTTTGGCGGGAGGCAACAGGATTGCTCTATATCTCCTTCGGTTTAGCTGGCGGACGGTTTTCTCGTTTAGGTTGGTGATGCTTGTGCTCGAAGATGAGGCGGGCCTAATTGACTGGTTTGATTGGCGCATGCTTGGACTTGGGCTCTGCAGAGCATTCTTCCTGGTCTGTTTCGTGTTGTTGAGCTCCATGTCAGAACAGCCCGGTCAACTCATGGCTTTGTTTTGGGGGTGCCCAGCCCTGGTCGGTCTTTTCGTCGCATGCTTATGTGGACGTCGGGGCATACAGATTGGAGAGAGCGTACGTAGCCGGCGCGTTTTGATAGCCGCCCTCATTGCGTCGGTTATCTTGCTTTTGTCCAGCCTCTACTTGGCGTCTCACCTCCTGGCGATGTTCGGCGCTGTAATCGGGGGCATGTGCAGCATGCTCCTCTTTGTCTGCTGGAGCGCCCGCTTGTCAAGGCTCTCAGGAGAGGAAGTCGCTGTCTATGTTGCATTTGGAATGGCACTCGCTGGAGGCATTCTGTTGGTAGTAAATGCCGTCCCCAACAGCGCCATCTTTTTTCTAGTCGGGCTTGGGGCACTTCTGGCTGGACCATTTATGGGCGGATTGTCCCTTGACGAGGAAACGCTTTGCGATGCGAGATCAACGCGGGCAATTAATCAAAGTTTGGCTGTTGAGGGAAAATGGGGCATGAGGGACTTCTTCTCAAGGCTCAACATTGCGGCCCTCGCTATTCCGTTCGCTTATCACTTCGCCGTTATGACTTTTGTCGAAACGTCGTTATTCAACCGAGACGTTGAGGGCGTCCTCGTCGCTCTTCTGTCTTTGTTAATCGTATTCTGCAAGCCTCGGCTGGGGGCGTCGGCCATGCTTAAGTCGTGCTTACCGGCCATTGTCGCGTCATATCTACTGGTGCTGGCCCTGCCCAGTATGAGTTCTACGTTTGCGATAATTTCAGGAAGCGGACTTAAGGCAACGCTGAACAAATGACCCTGGCTGCCCGGCCCCTCCCGATTTCGGCC
>ERZ1034984.2170-NODE-2170-length-16333-cov-93.689397_pt1 | contig 16333 bp, 27 predicted proteins | sample MGYA00520589_ERZ1034984 | MGnify/ENA primary metagenome ERZ1034984 (study PRJEB33766, sample SAMN09781790) | gut metagenome | biome: gut microbiome | host: Homo sapiens | place: Madagascar | study: EMG produced TPA metagenomics assembly of the PRJNA485056 data... | reverse complement strand
TCTCCTTTCTCTCGGTTAAAGTCTCGCTTTAACCTTGTACGCCTATCATAAATCGTAAATTTACGTTTGTCAATATGGTTTTCGTAAATTTACCACTTTTGTTTATTTCGTAAATTTACTATTGAGGTATACCCGCTGTGGATAAAGACGTTTTTGTGCAAAATGTGAAATTCTGGTGTGAAAAGCGCAATGTCGCCCCCACCGTCGCCTGCAAAGAGAGCGGAGCAGGCCGAGATTTTCTCGTAAATTTACAGCGCGGCTCATCCCCATCGGTCGCAAAGGTCCAGCTGCTCGCGCAGTATCTCGGCGTCACCACCTCCGACCTGCTCGGCGAGGCGCAGAAAAGCAGCCCGCCCTCGGAGGAGGACAGGCTGCTGGCCGGGTATGACGCGCTCAGCGCGCGGAATCGGGAAAAGCTGGAGGAATATCTGGACCTGCTGTTATCGTCTCAAGATAGGCCATGAGACGCCCACGGTTTTCCGGCGTAAGCCGCCGGTATTTTTCGATGAGGCGTTGGTGTAACTCGGTCAAGTCCTGCGGCGCGCTGTGCTGATCTGACATGTCTATGTACCTCTCTTTACTCGTATTTTAGACCGGCCAGATATTCCATTGTAAAGCGGCCCCGCCGCCCCTGCAACTGACGACGGGGCCTGCGCAGGCGAGCTGACACCTCCGGAGCACCTGCGTGTATTTTTACCATAGCACCTTTTTTGGCAAGATGTTGTCGAAAAAAGCAGAGAAACCGTTAAATTCCCGCTAACCTGCGGGAAAATATAAAAAAATGTGCCCGAATCGGGCACGGAAAGAAGGCAATGCCATGAAGCGGTCTCTTGCAATGGTCCTCGCGCTTGCCCTCGCTTTTACTTTGACCGCCTGCGGCAAGCCGGCGGAGACGGAGTCCCAGATCGCCGCTAAGGAGTTAGACTCTCAAGTGTGGGCAGTCGTCACAACCGCAAGCGATCAGCTGCAGGCCCTTGACGATGTTGTCGCAGATGCCGCCGACAGCGGTGACACAGACGTCCTTGGTGTTATGATCGCAGTGCTTCAATCCAGTCAAGATTCGCTCGACAGCTTTGACGCCGACACTCAGCCGGCTATCCTCTATGTCGGCGCTGCGCGCGCGTACACGGCAAACGCGCGCGTTGTGTGCGAGGCCATAAAGGACTATATTGACGGCGGCGAAGCATCCGATTATGACAAATTTCAGGAATACCTCGGCAAAGTCAATGATCTGACCGACAATGCCGTAGAAAAGCGCAAATCGTTTTTGGCTGACGCGGGGTTTTCGGACAACGAAATCGCAGAATTTCCCGCTGAAATCCGAGACGATACAGTAGAAACATGACGCAAAAGGCCGCCGCCCGGCATGGCGGCGGTCGTCCCATTTTTCGCGAAGGGAGACAGCGCGATGCCAAAATATCCCAGCTATTACATCCGACCGGACGGTCTGCATGAGACGATCCTCCGCATCAACGGCAAGCGAAAGGCCTTCCGCGGGAAAACCGACAAGGAAGTATGGGAAAAGGTCAAGGCATTTGACCGAGCTCAGCTGCAAGCGGAGATCGACGCGGAGACGACCTTCTCGAGGATCGCAGAGCAGTGGTGGGATGAAGCCGAGCCGAAGCTCGAGCCGAACTCGGTGAAAAACTACAAGCCGGCGCTGCGCCGAGCCGTGGAGGAATTTGGGGCGCGGCAGGTCGGCAGCATCACCGCCAAAGAGATCGACGCATTCATCCGTGACTTTGCCGCCACGCGGGCGAGGAAGACCGTCGCCATGCAGCTGCAGGTCATCCGCCAGGTCCTGCGCTGGGCGGAGCTGCAAGGAATCACCTTCTATAATTCGGCGCAGGCTGTCCGCGTGCCGCGGAATCTCCCGCAAACGCGGCGCGAAGCCCCCGACAAGGAGCAGATCGCCAAAATTAAGGCGTCCGCAAATCTGCCCTTCGGGCTTTTCCCCGCGCTGATCTACTACACCGGATGCCGCAGAGGTGAGGCGCAGGCCTTAACCGGAGCCGACATTGACCGCAAAGCCATGCGCGTGCATATCCGCCGGTCCGTCTATTACGACCACGGCGCGAAGATCAAGGAGCCAAAGACAGCCGCCGGTGTGCGAGAGGTCCCGCTCCTGCCCGCCTTGGATGCGCTTCTGCCAAAAAAATTGCCGCAAGGGTATCTGTTTGCCGAGCCGGACGGCTCGCTGCTGACAGACGGCGATTTCCGCAAGCTTTACAAGGCGTACTGCGCCGCCAGCGGCGTGACGGTCTCTCTGCATCAGATCCGGCATGGCTACGCAACCGCACTGTTTGAGGCGGAAGTTGACCCCAAGACGGCGCAGAAATTGCTCGGTCATGCGAAGCTGTCCACGACAATGGACATCTATACGCACGTCTACGGTGACGCGATCGCCGCCGCAGCGGAGAAGATGAAAAAGAGCTTTTGACCAAGCCTGTGAACACAGTTGCAAACACAAAATGCGCAGAATGCCTGATACGCAAGGGGCGAAATAGAGTTTCCTCCTCTCGTTCGTTGTAGAATGAAAATCCCTGATATTGCTGAATATTTCAGCAATATCAGGGATTTTCTCCGTTTTCATCTTGCTCGTTTCTGCCCGTTTTTGCCCGTTATGGGGCGTGCTGTGAACACAGCGGCGAACACAAACAATCAGTCCTTGCCCTTGACGATGCCGCAGTAATAAGCCGCCATCTTGGGCTTGGGGCCGGGGCCGTCCTCGTCGAGCAGGAAGGCGCGGGCGAGCTCCGCGAAGAACTCCGGCGTGGCGACGCCAAAGTGGGAGGCGACGCCGTAGTAGTCGGAATACATCATGTTGACGGCGATCCACCAGCACCAGGGCGAGACCTCGTCGCGGCTCACGCCGAGGCTCTCGGCGAGCGAGGTGGTCTGCTCCATGCTCCAGTGCGCGCCGGTGCTGCCGTCCGTGTTGCGCATGTGCTGCGCCCACTGCTCGGCGTCTGCCTTGGTAAACTCGCCGCAGGTGCCCGCCTCCGCCGCCTTGAGCATGGTCAGGCACTCCCACATCGCCATGATGCCCTGCGCGGAATTGGGCGAGGGCGGCGTCTGCGTCATGTAGGACTGGATGCTGCGCTCGAGCTTGGGAATATACGCTTTGAGCTGCTCATGCAGATTTTCCATCGTCTGCCTCCTCTCCGGCCGCGGACGCCTGCACGGCGTCCTTGACCTTTTTAAGCGCCGCGTCGCCGATCTGATTGCCGATGCTGCGGCCCGTGGGCGTCGAGACCATCGCGCCGAGCAGCATACCGATCAAGAGCTGCATCATAGCGCACCTCTCAGATCCGCTGGACGCGCAGCGCCACATTGTCGACCGACGCGGCGGCGCCGGTGAGCACCAGCGTCAGAGCGGAGCCCGCAGCGCAGCAGACCTGCCGCACGAGAGCCGTGATGTTGAGGTCAAGCGCATCGCTTGCAGCGGCGGCGGTCGCCGAGGCGGTCGCGCCGGGGACGGCCACGCCGTCCTTATAGAGCGTGACGGTGACGGTGCCGGCCGCGGCGGGCGCGACGGTGAGCGAGGCGTCGACGTCGTAGTAGCCCGCGCCGGTAATGTTGACGGCGTTGCCGTTGAGGCTGATGTCGCAGCCGTAGCGGCGGATGAGGCTGCCGAGCGGGATGACGCCGCCGACCGCGACCGCGGAGGGCGTCTGCATGGCAGCATAGAGAGCGGATTTACAGGACATTTCAGTGTCTCCTTTCAAAATAAGATAGGCGGGGCATTTGCCCCGCCCGTTTCCCGGCCTGCAGGGCCTAAATTCCTCTTGACTTAAAGGTTCCTATGTGCTAAAGTAAATATGCAGGCTACCTTTTTCGTCATTGGGGACTCTGCGTTGAATGCTTGGAGCGCGAAAGCGCTTCAAGCATTCTTTTTTCAGAGGTTGGTGCTGCCGTTGCAGCCGCAGGTCGCGGGGATGATCTGCCCCGCGCCGGTGGCGGCCACGCCGTAGAGGGTCGGCTTCGTCAGCATACGGCACTCGATCGCGTCGAGGCGGCGGTTAAAGCCGCAGCAGCAATCGGAGATCTTTGCGGCCAGAGCGTCGGTCTGCTCCTTCGTGAAGATGCCGTTCTTGAGGCTCTGGTTTTCCATCTTGAGGTCAAAGATGGTCTCCTGCAGGCGCTGCTCATAGATGTGGCTCGCCTGCGAGGTGATGGCCTCCGTGCTTGCGTTGATGGCCGCGCGGGTGTTGTTGCTCTGCTGCTCAATGAGATACTGCGTGCGCGCCGCGTCGACGATCCCCTGCTTCTCGACCTGGCAATTGCTCACGCGGTTGCAGCCGCCCTCCTGCGCGGGATAGGGGTTTCCGCTGCGATTCCAGCCCCAGCCGCCGCCGAGGTTGCCGCCGAAAATGGCGACGACCACGATGATGACGAAAAGGACTGCGATCCAGCTCATACCGGTGCTGCGATCTTCCATGTGTTCGTGCTCCTTTCGCAAAATTATTTATTCCGACGGCTACTTGAGCCGGGGGAATTTTGAGGACTGCCCCGCTTTGCCCTTTTGCGGGGCCTGTGAGGCGTTCTGCGCGCCGCCGAGTATTTTATTGGCGTCGGAGCGCAAAGCCTCCGGTGTCGTGCCGAGGAGGCCGCACAGGGCCTTTGCCTGCATCGTGCGCCCGTAGCGCGCGTAGAGGCTGTTGGCGATGTTGGGGTCGATGCCGAGGCGGCGCGCCGTGCTCTGCACGCCCTCGAGCGTGTCAGCCGTCCCGCTGATCGCCTGCTCCGCTTTCGCTGCCGCGCCTTGCAGGTCTGCGGAAGGGAACATTTTCGCCGCTGCCGCTAAGAGTTGCTTGAGGTCCATTTTCCTTCAGCTCCTTTACCTGATCGGTCAGATTTTTGATGACCGCGGCCATGTCGCTCATGGCTGACTGCATCTCGCCCATCAGCTCCTCCTGCGTCTTGGGCGGAGTGATGACGCCCAGCTCAACGAGCTTGTCGTAATACTCCTGCGTGGTGGCCTCCAGCTCGGCATAGGCCGAGGCGGTCTTGCCGATAAGCTGCTGGCGGTTGCCGAAATAGTCCACCTGATAGATCTCGCTGCCGTCGACGGCGACCATCACGCAGCCGCTGCCGGAATAGCCCGCGATCGCAAATTGCTCCATGCGCTGCACCTCCTTTTGTTCTGCCTCTATCGTACAGCGTTTTGTCCCTTAAAAACTGCCCGCAAACTGCCCTCAAACTGCCCTGTCCATAAAAAAAGAGCGCCGACGATTAGTCGGTGCTCTCGTTTTGTCCGTCTGCGATTTTGCGGTAGGCGCGGCGGCGCAGCTTGGCAAGGCCGTCCACGCTGAGGTGGAGCAGCTCCGCCGCCTGCACGCAGGACCGCCCGCGCACGTCGCACTCGATGAGGCTCGCGGCCTCGTCGGGCGGCAGGTCGAAGGAACGAATGTAGGAAATGGCCCTGCGCGGAGCCATCGCGGAAAGTTGAGCGCGGATCTTTCTGTGCTGTGTGTCCATAGAGGCACCACGGCTTGCAGGCGCCCACGCGAGGGGAAGTGTTGCAGACTTCCCACCGGTTTTCCTTTCCGTGCCCGATTCGGGCACAATTATTTCATCGTTGCGAGCTTGCGGATGAGGTCGCTGCCGTACTTGTAGGCCGCGAGGTAGTCCATCGTCTTGTCTTCCAACCCCGCCCGCTTTTTGAGCTGCGCGCGATAGTCCGTGTACTTCGGGCGGTACGCGCCCAGTACCAGCGACAGCTTGCGCTTGCGGCGGTACACCCCGTCGCCGTTAGACTGGCTGCCGGTGTTGCCGTTGGAGGTATTGCCCTCGATGGCGGTCACATACTGCCCGCTGACGCTCTCGCAGATGCCGCAATGGTCGGTCTTGTACGCCGTGCCGGGCAAGTCGTAGATCAGCACGTCGCCGGGCCGGTAGCCCTTGGTGACCCACTGCCCGTGTGCCTGCGCCCAGCGCATCAGCTCGCCGCAGGAGGCCGTCTTGCCGCCGGACATAAAAAGCGTCTTGTCTGCCCGCTGGAAGCACCACCACACAAACTGCATACACCAGTACACGCCGTCCATGCCGTAGGCCTTGCCGTACTTCTGCCGGTTGCCGCGCTGTTCAACCGTGCCGATCTCTTTGACCGCTACGGCCAGCACATCAGCCGCCGTTGCCATTGCCCGTCTCCGTGTTGAGCTGCTTGACGAAATAGAACGTCACGACCATCGTGTAGACGTTCATGAAGTTCTCAGGGATCGCGTTCTGGATGGTGAGCACACAGAACGTGATGGTCAGCGCGATGGTCACGAGCGATTTCACGCTCAGGAGGTTCGCGAGTTTTTTCAGCAAGAGGTCCATTTCATTCTCCTTTGCACTTGATTTTGATGTTGGCGAGCAGCGCCAGCTCTGCCGTCCACGCGGCGAACCACGCGACGGTCAGGCTGTCCGGAACAATTTTGTCGTTGGCGGTGAGTACGAGACTCACGATGCAGTACCACGTCAGGTTAAAGATGGCCGCCCAGACGTACTTGTCGCGCTTGCGCATGGTCTTGAGTTTTTCTCGCGCGGACTTATAGAGGTCGATGCCCAGAAGCGTCATGCAGACCACGCACACGCCCGCGAGGATGGTTTCGGCCCAATCCATCAACTTACCACCTCCCACTCGTCGATCTCGCTTTTGATGCGGTCGATAAAGCTGTTTCCACCGAGGGCCTTGTACCCGCGGTAGAGATAGAGAAAATCCTCCAGCTCGTACTGCCGGATGGTGCGGCCCTCCCTGTGGCGGTAGTAGGTGTGCAGCATGTCGTGCCGGAGCTGGCATTTGAGCGCGTCGGTCAGCTTGTCCAGCCCCAGCAGCTTGTTGCGCAGCGGCTTGACGAGCATGGCGACCGCCGCGAGGATGACCGTCACCTCCGAGCACAGCGCCGCTAATTTCGATAAACTTTCCATAGGCGTTGTCTCTCTTTCCGGCGGCGCGAAAAAAGCCGCCTTGTCGTGCTTGACAAAGCGGCTTTAGGTGTGCTATATTTAGGCCAGTAAAAACGGCTGCCATTGCTGGTGGCGGTCGTCCCTCAGTGAGTTTATAGCTCGAAGGAAACGCCGCTTACCGCTATGGTGGGCGGTTATTTCTTATGTCTTGTGACCGTGAAGATCAGAGACGCAAGACCGATGAGCACAAGCGAATATGTGAACATATCAGCGTATGTAACCATCGCGCACCTCCTTTGCAGGAAGTGGACAACCTTGCCGTTCTTACCGGCAGACGAATTATAGCACAGTCTGCCGCGCTTTGTCAATTTGCCGCCCTCCGGGGCGGCTTTTTTACTTGTTCAACTCGGCGAGCTTCTCTGCGATATCGTCCGGGATGTGGCACTTCTCCTGCTTGACGCAGTAGCCGTTCTCGTCGTAGGTGAGCTTGTACTGCGGCAGGACATAGATCTCCGTGCCGGCGCGGGAAAGGTCGCGCGACATGACGGGCTGCACGATGCTGTTCTTGACACCCGAGTTTTCGCTCAGGCCCGCGGGGGTATCGGTGACTTCGATGGGTCTGCCGTCGGATGCGATTCTCTTGTAAGTAGCCATTGTTTTGTTCTCCTTTTCTTTGTTCAAAATTTATTTGTCATCGGCGTATTTTTGCCGGTGATCTCCTTGATGCTGGATTTTCTTCTGCTGACCATGATTCAGCTCATCAAAAAGGTTTGCAGCGCGTTCCGCGTCTCCGCCACATGTTCGCGTGCGCGTTCGGCGTAGGTTTTCTTCATGTCACTTCTCCTCCATCAAAAGAATTTTCGCGGCGTGTTTTGCGTTCTCGAGCTGCGCCCGCAGAGGGCATGACATTTGGATTGAAGATTATGCCGCACCGCCTTTTGTGAAATGCGACGAAGCAACGTTAGGAGCTGCCCCCCGGATTTTAGCATGCTAAAGTTGTACATATTGCACTCCTTACTGTTTCACAGCGTTTGCCTGTAACCATGTGAGCAGGTCACCGGTCGGCGGCTCAAAAAATGTGATGGTGCGATATGCCTCGTTAACCCAACCGTCGGTGTTCCAAACATTAATTGCGTCATAATGTATACCGGAACCAGGAAAAAAGTTTCCACGCACTTCAATTTTTTGAAAATTCGTAGAATTAGATTCGAAAGGAATCTCCATTGTTATTGAGCCGTACGCAAGATCTGGGTATTGTTTGATAACCCACGTTTCCTCAAACTTCGCTTTCTTCCTCGGCAAATTATAAATCATCGCCGTTCACCTCACGAAAACGCCACCGGCATAACCGTCACATAAACGTCAATGCTTGCCGTTGGCATGGTCTCGCACTGAAACGTCAGTTTGCCTGCCGCCTGCGCCACGCACAGCACGCCGCAGCTGTTCCACGCGCTGTCATACGACGTGTCGACGGGCGCGGGATAAATGCACTGCTTCGTCGTGTCGGCGAGAACGCCGGAAACCGTCACCGTCTGCTTCTTGGTGCTGGAATCCCAACCTGCCACCGTCAGCGTCACCTTGCGCATGGTCACAGTTGCAGATGCCCCGATGTTGTCCCGCGCCTGCTTTTTCTGTTCGGAAGTCAGATCCTGAGCAACATCGTATCGGACAGGCGCAACCGCGCCGCTAATTTGCTCCCCCGCTGCATTGTGCGCGGTGACACCGGACAAAAGCGTCTCCGGCGTTACGGTATCTCCGGTCAGATCAAGCAGGACCGTTCCGTCGCTGAGCTGGACTTTGTTGTTGGCCATGCCGCACCTCCTTAGCCGATGGTGACCGTCTTGCCTCCCTGCGGGTTATCGGCGTAAGCAATGGGGATCGCCGCCACCGTGACAGAGCTGAGGCAGTTGTACCCCTCGTCGGGCAGGACCTCCTGCGAGGCAAACGTGGGCGTGACGCTCTTGGCCTGCGGCTTCATTCCCTCGCTGCCGGACATCGTGCCAGTCACGCCGAGGACGGTAATGCCCTCGCGGATGTTGGTGGGGATCAGCTTCGCCTCTTCGGCTGCGTCGATCTGCGCCTTGCCGCTGCCGTCGTGGTAGCCCTGAGGAATGGTGACCGGCTTGCCTTTTTCCGTAATATTGAGCGTCTTTGCCCCGTTGTTCGGCATGGTGCCGGTGACCTTGCTGCCGGTGACATAGGCCGTCTTGCCGGCCAGAATTTCCGCCGCGCCCGCGGTGGCGTCGCCGGTGTCCGCGTCAAATTCGCAGGAGCCGGTGATGGGCGCACCGTCCTTGCCGTGCGCGGTAAAGCCCTTGAGGAGCTTGTCCGCGACCACGGTGTCCTGAGTGAGGTCCATGAGGACTTCGCCGCTCGAGAGCACGATTTTGCTGTTGTACTTTTCAGCCATTGAAAATACCTCCGATATAAATTGTTTTTCCGCCCGAGGGGTTTTCCACACGGGCGACCGCAATGGGATCAACGGTCACATTGTCTTTTAGAAGCCTGTCCTTTGTGGCAAGTTCCTGCGTCTCAAAGCTGGGCATCACGGTATATGGGCCGTCATACGGCTCGCCTCCGCCGCCCCCGCGGATGGTGACGTCAAACGCTACCGAGAGCGCCGTTTTCTGCGTTAACTCGAACGTGACCATCAGATCACCTTCCTACTCAGCGCACGCTTGACGTCAAGACGCTGCATTTCCGAGCCGATCACGTCGCCGCTCGGGAACTTCACACGCACCTGCATGGGGCAGACGGTCGGCAGCCCGAAGGTCTCCGTCTGCGTGAGGGGAAAGTGAAATTTTCCGTCGGAAAACGTGACATCGCCCGGATAGGTCTTGACGAGGTTCAGCAGCGCGATCTCGACCAGAGAGACGGCCGGGGGGCTGAGCGTCTGGCCCTCGTTGGAAATCTCCACGTCGATGGAGTAAGCGTCGCCCTGTACCATTACGTCGTCACCTCCGTTGCGCTGACGGCGCCGGTGTCGTCCACCGTCAGTTTGAATTTTTTTGTACTGCCCGCCGTCGAGGAGGGGATGATGATCTCGCCCTCGTCCACGCGCTGCAATAGCTCGTCGGTCTTCTCGCCGGTGTAGAGCATGGTGTAATAATCGTTCGGCATAAAACCCTCCTTAAACGATCATTCTCCGCCCGAGGGAATCGAGCAGGCCAAGGTTGTTGCTGGTCACGAGCGGGCCGGACTGCAGCTCTTTCTTTTTGCGGTAGTAGATGATGATGCAGCCGTCGCCTGCCTCGCCGCCGTCGGAGCCGCGACCGCCCGGGGCAGGCTGGGTGTCTCTTGCGGTTAGCGACGCCTGCGAGACCGATATATTTTCAGATGACGTCTGGTGCGCGTCCGCCACGCCGTTGGAGCCTGCGCCGCCGCCGCCGTGGCCGCTCGTGCCGCCGCAGCCGTAACGGCTTTCCTTGGCGGGAGGCTTTGCGTCTGCGCCCGCGCCGCCGCGCGCCGCCGTGACCGTCGCGAATGCGCTCGAGGATCCGATATAAGCATCGCCGCTTCCGTTTGCAAGGCCATCGTTTCCGTTGGAGCCTGCCGCCGCGCCGCCGCCGTAGCCGCCGCGCCAGCTGTAGCCGACGTAACCGTAGGGCGCGATTTTGTAGTCGCCCCGCCCGTCTTCTCCTTCGACCTCCTCCTTGTTTTTGCCCGCGGAGTAAGTCACGCCGTCGACGGTGATCGAGGGGCTTGGCTGGTAGGTATACTTTCCGCCGTCCCATGTGTAGCCGTTGCCCGGGCTGCCCGCGATGCCGCTTTTGCCTTTGGCGGCAAAAACCTCGCCCGTGATCGCGTCGGTGTAGCCCGCCTCGCTCGACGAGCCCGTGTCGCTCGTTGCGCCGCCCATTGTGGTCGCGGTACCGGGCGCGCCCGCGTCGTTGCCCTGCGAAAAGACGCCGCCGTAGCCGCCCTTTCCGCAGGCATAGGAGACCTTTGCGCCCGGTACGGCGTCGGTGACGGTTTCAACCAGCACCTTGCCGCCGTCGCCCGCGTCTCCCGGCTCGCCGCCCTTGCCGCCCTCCAGCGATACGCCGTTGTCCAAGCCGACGAAGCGCCTGAGAGCATCATATTTTTCAGTCCATGACTTTGATGCGCGCACGGCGGGGCTTTCGCCCCGATGGCCGCTGCTCCCGCCGCGCCCTCCGCCGATAAGGACGCGGGTGTAGCTCGTCACGCCCTCCGGAACCGTCCACTCGCCCGAGCCCGTGAGGATGACGCGCTCGTCGTAGTATTCCGACGATTCCGGCTGCGGAGGGAGGTAGCCGACGAGGGCGGTGGTGCGGGACTTGAGCAGCCCGGAGATCTTCGTCTCGCGCGAGGCGATGCAGGCGAGCGTCTGCTGTTTGTCCCACTCATTCCAGAGCGAGACGACGTGCCCGGCGTGCTCGCCCGCTGGGTTGACGTCCACGGTGAGCTGCTCGCGGCAGGCGTAATAGGCTGCCATGCGCTGCGCGACCGCGGAGGAGTTGACGAGCGAGACGAGCGTCGCGTCGGCGATCTCCTCGACGTTCTCCGCCGCGCCCTCGGTCACGGTGCGCGTGACGACGCGCCGGTTGTGGACGTAGCTTTTGCCGGTGAGCTTGCCGGTGCCCGCAGAGAGGACGGCGTAGTTCGCGCCGCTCTCAAGGACGGTGAAGCCCTCGGCGGTGAGCGTGTGCGCCGGCTCGTCGAACTCGATCACGTCGCCCTGCTGGGCCGTGCCCTCAAAGAGCGTGACGTCCTCCGTGCCGGCAATGTACTGGTGCTCGGTGACGGCGACCGCGCTGACGGGGTCGAGGTACTTGACCTGGATGTTCGCAGCGTGGACGCTCCCGGGGCCGATGATGCTCGCCGTGCCGTCCCAAAGCTTCTGCACGCGCAGCGTGCCGTTCTCGTCCGTGTGCAGCCACGCGCCGATGGCAAATAGCACCTGCACGAGGCTGTCGCGCGCCGAGGCAATGGGCAGCCAGCCGTAGAGTTTGATGCCGCGGTAAACGGTCTCGATGAGCACGGGGATGTCGCCGCAGATCTCCGCGACGACCTCGGCGACCGTCTGCCCGGTGTAGATGCCGCCGCGGTGCGGCCGGACGATCAGCAGCCCGACCGCAGAAAGCGCAGAGAGCGTGTAGAGCTTCGGCCCCACACGCGTGACGCTCTGCAGGTAGTAGACGCCGACGCGGCTGCCGGAGCGGAAATACTCGACCTTGTCATTTTTCTTAAAGCTGCGGATTGTGCCCGATTCGGACAAAACGGTGATGTCGAGCGTGTCCGCCTCGAGCGCGTCCGCGCGCAGCTCCTTGTACTCGCCCAGCACGCCGGGGGTGTCGGTGCTGATGCGCTCGTCCTCGGCGAGGAGCTCGCCCTTGTATTTTACGGTGTTCAGACTCATCACTTTGCCCTCATGGTCACGCGGAAGCCCCTCCACCAATGCGTGCCGCTGTCGTCGAGCAGGACGGAGACGGTGTCGACCGTGGGGTGCGCGGTGATGGTTTTCTCCGCGCCGGTCCAGAGGTCGAAGTAGCGGAAGAGGACTTCGTTTTTGAGGCAGGCCGTCAGCAGCGCGGTGATGCGCTCGGTCGGCGCGTCGTTGGTGGTGCCGACGATCGTCGGCTTGATGGCGAGCAGATCGCGCTGCTCCTCGCCGGAGCACATGAGGCCGCCGTTCTCGCCCTCGCGGAACTCGTAGCTGACCTCGTAGCCGTACTTGTGGAACAGGTCGGTGAAGTCCTGCCCGTCCACAATGAAGGGGTATTTTGCCATCAGGTGCCCTCCTTTCCGGCCAGCGGGGTGCCGCGCCGGCGGCCCTCGGCCTGCATAAGCGGGTACTGCTTGCGCGCGAGCGTCTGGCCGTCCAGCTCGAGCGTGACGTCAATGGTCACGTTTTCGCGCCGTGCGGCGCTCTGTGCGGTCGCGGGAGACGGGGCTGGGGGAGATGCCGACGGAGCGCCGGACGCGCCGTGGCGCGCGGCAGAGCGCCAGAGCGCGGCCTCCTGCGCGTTGAGCACCGCCTCGTCCGCGTGGAGCTCGGCGAGATAGCCGTCGTAGGGCACGCGGTCGAGCCCGGCAGCGTGGGAGCCGGAGAGCCACTTAGCGCCCTTGTAGATGTTGTAGGGGATGTTAAGAAATGGGATTTGGGAGACCATTCCCTCTAAGGAAATATCCCGAATCCATCCAAGGCTTTCTTTTGCGACGCCGACGGCTGCATTTCGCTCGGCAAGTTCATCGATCGCCTGCTTGGCCTCTTGGGCTTTTGTGACGAGATATTCGATTTTCTCAATAATGTCGGCTGCGACGCCGGCAACATCTGCACCGAACTGCACCAAATCAGACGCAAGAGGCGACAACAATTCGCCGAGCTCAGCCATTGCTGCGTTTAACTCAAGTTGAGCATCGCGCATGGCGATAACCGACGCCGCCGCTTCGTCATACTCCTTAGCCGTTTCCGGCAGCGCCGAAGTGGCAAAGAGTGAAAAAATGTACAGCAACTTCTGCGAATTGAGAGGCATCGCCTCAAGCTCTTTGTTTACCCCCTCTTCGCTCATGCCCAGTCGGTTTAAAACATCCGCCAGAGAACCGGTCACCTTTCCAAGAGAGACCGTATCTACGATGGATTCAGAAAGGCTGTCAATTGGAATACTGTCGCCGAATGAGACGTATGCGCCCGATACGGCTTCGATCAAAAGCTGCAGTTTGTCAAACTCGAGTCCAAGCGAAGCGAGATTATTTGCCGCCGTCACGGATGCGCCTGTATCACCTGTTATTTCGTAGAACCGTTTATAGGCAGCCTCTGCGTCGGCGAGCGAATAACCGTTCTGCTCAAAGGCAACATCCAGCTTGCCCATAGACTCGCGATATTCCTCGGTCGAGTTTACAATTTCAAAAATTGCATCGATAACCTCTTTCGCGCCTGTGACGATCGCGCCGCCAACAAGCGCGCCCTTGACCGTGCTGAGGGCGCCTGTCAGATTTGACAGGTTAAAGCTGCCGTCCTCGTTGCGCAGGCTCTTGAGTGCGTTCTGAATGTCGCCGAGCGGGCCGGGCAGCGTGCCGGTCTCGTCCGCGGCCTCCTTGACCGCCTTGCCGTAGCCGTCGATGCTCTTCGCGCAGCCGTCGGCGCTCTGTTCGGCCTCGTCCAAATACTTTTCGTTTTCGACCAGCTCGTCGTTGAGCTTCGCGAGCGCGGTCTCCGCGCTTAAGAGCTGCCGACGGTAGCTGTCGGTGCGGCTGTCCGCCTCGCCGTAAGCCTCCGCCGCCTCCTCGACCGCGCCCTGCAGGGAGACGATCTTGCCGACCTGCTGCTCAATGGACTGCTTGAGCAGGTCGTGCTTGGCGCGTAGCGCCTCGGAGCTGTTCGCCTGCCCCTTAAACTGCGCGTCGACGAGCTTCATTTCCGCGCCGAGGTTGCCCAGCTCGCGGTTGACCGCCGCGAGCTGTTTTTTGTATTCCTGCTCGCCGTCGATGGCGAGCCGTGTGGTGATCTGGCGTACTGCCATCACGCACCCTCCTCTCTTTTCAGTTCGCGCCGCCGCTCCTCAAGCGTTTGCAGGTCCATGACCTGCCCCGGCGTAAGCAGCAGGCCCTCGCGGACGCTCAGGCGCAGGAACTGCGTCAGAAGCTGGAGCCAGAGCGCGCGTGTCACGGAGATCCCGTTTTTTTTTGAAGCTCCAAAAGGCCGAGATCAAGGTCGCCCGTCTCTTTCTCCTCGCGCCGGAAGCCAAGGACGATGGCGGCGAGGATGGCGTCCTTCGCCGCGGAGACCTCGCGCGGGGCGAGGTTGACGCGGAAAAACTGCTCGGTGAGGACGGGGCCGCGTGTGTGGCCCTGCCAGCGCCGATAGAGCTCGCCTTGCTCGGAGAGCTTGAATAGGTAATAGCACACCGCCTCAAAGCTCTTTTTGTCGCTGTCCTTGAGGGGGTCGGTGATAAAGCCCTTGGTGCCAAATTTATCGTAGAGATCGAACAGCGCCTGCCCGTTGAGGCAGAGATACAGGTGCTGCCCGCAGAGATCAACTTCGTGTAGTTTCATGGTTTGCCTCCGATTTCTAAAAAAGGCGCAGCGGGGGCGCTGCGCCTTCCTTGGTGTTCTCAGCCGCCGACCGCAGCCTTGACCTTGCCGTTGACCCACGTCTTCGCGGCGGCCTCGGTCGTGAGCTCGTCGCTTTCGATGCGGTACTCGCCGGTGTTGCAGGCGTCCACCGAGAGCGTCAGCTTGGGGCTGTCGAGCACGATGGTCTTTTGCTTGGTGTTGTAGGTGCGCCCGTCGAGGCTCGCCTTGACCTTGGGGTAGAAGATGCCCTTGTAATACTTCGAGCCGTCGGCCTTGATGTTGGTCGTGTAGAAGCCGAGGCAGCCGTAGGGCGCGGTGTCGTTGCTGGAGAAATGGATGTCCTTCGCGCCTTCGGTGCTGTCGATCTGCGCGCCGGTGACGGCCGAAGCGGTCTCGTTGGGCAGCTCCAGCACGCCGACGGCAAGCGAGCCGTCGACGAACTCGCGCAGGTAGATCTTGCGCACATCATCCGCGCGCGATTCGACCTCGGAGAAGTTGAGCGTTTCGGCGACGCTCATGAGGTCGCCGAGCTTCATCGGCGTGCCGTAGTTGGGCAGCGCGTCCTCCGGCTCGGGGTTTGACGCCGCAAACGGCGCCCACTGGAGATTTTTCGCTCCATACTGAGGCATAGTTGTGCCCTCCTTTACAGGTTTTTGGATTCGAGGAATCGGTTGTAGACCATAAACTCTGCGGTCGTGGTCTCGTCGGCGCACTTCTCGTTGGCCTTGCGGATAAAGCCGCGCGCCTGGATGCTATCCGTGCCGTACTCGTTGACGTAGGCAATCTCGGCGTTGCGCGTGGTCGTATTGCCGCGCCGGCGCGTGCCGGTTGGCGTCACATAGATGCCGCGCTCGCCGTTTTTTACCTTGACCTTGCCCTTTTTGATGCACTCCGCCGTGATGCCGGTCGAATAGTCGCGCCTCTGTCGGCTGTTGCGGTAGCCGCTAAACTTGCCGAGCTTGCGCGCCTCGGCGCGCTGTGCCTCGACCACCACGTCAGCCCCGGCGTTGAGCATCGCGTCATGCACGTCGTCGGGCAGCTCCGCGACCTGCCGCATCGAGAGGACGAAGGTGTCCAGCCCGTCAAAACGGATCTCAGCCACTGCGCTCATCTCCCAGCCAGCGCCCGACCGCATCGAACTCAAAGACATAGTGCTGTCCTGTGTGGTCGGTCGCGTTTTCGATCAGTGCGGGAGAAAAGTCCTCCGCGGCTGCAAGCGCCGCCCAGAGTGCGCGGCGCGTTGGCACGGTGTTCGTCTTGAGCGGCGCGAAGTAGTGCAGCTGCACGAGCGCGCGCTGCAGCTGCGCGGTGTCGTCGGCAAGCGCCTCGGGCTCGAGCGGGAAATTGAACGTGCAGTATTCCTCCGGCGGCGTCTCGCCCGCCTCTGTGACCAGCAGATCCG
>ERZ1034984.2165-NODE-2165-length-16345-cov-21.364948_pt1 | contig 16345 bp, 8 predicted proteins | sample MGYA00520589_ERZ1034984 | MGnify/ENA primary metagenome ERZ1034984 (study PRJEB33766, sample SAMN09781790) | gut metagenome | biome: gut microbiome | host: Homo sapiens | place: Madagascar | study: EMG produced TPA metagenomics assembly of the PRJNA485056 data... | reverse complement strand
TGCGGAACTCGCGATCGACCTTATGCCCCGCCCCTCGGGACTAAGGATACATGGTTGGAGTGCCCGTGCTGCAAAATTCATTAGCTGGTGACGTGTCTTGCATTGCATATCGAAACATCTTCGCCACCGGATTAATAAAAAAGAAGTACCGCTTGGGGGCGGTACTTCTTTTGAAAACTTGTGCGTGTTGCGACCTTGGTGGTTCCTAATTACAGGCCGCAGGCTGCTTTGAGTTCTTCGACTCGGTCGGTGTTTTCCCAGGTGAAGTCGGCGTCTTCGCGGCCGAAGTGGCCGTAGGCTGCCGTCTTCTCGTAGATCGGTCGGCGCAGGTCCAGATCGCGGATGATCGCGCCCGGGCGCAGGTCGAAGGTCTTCTCGACGGCCTCGACGATCTTGTCCTCGGCAACATGCGCGGTACCGAAGGTGTCGACCATGATAGAAAGCGGCTTGGACACGCCGATAGCGTAGGCCAGTTCGACCTCGCAGCGGTCGGCCAGGCCGGCGGCCACCACGTTCTTGGCGACCCAGCGCGCGGCGTATGCGGCGGAGCGGTCGACCTTGGTGCAGTCCTTGCCGCTAAAGGCACCGCCGCCATGACGGCCGTAGCCGCCATAGGTGTCGACGATGATCTTACGGCCGGTGAGGCCCGTGTCGCCCATGGGGCCGCCCACGACAAAGCGACCGGTGGGGTTCACATAGATCTCCGCGTTGTCCCACGGCATGTTCTCGGCGGCCATGACCGGGGTGATGACGTGCTCGATGAGGTCGGCCTTGATCTTGCCCATGTCCTCGATCTCGGCGGCGTGCTGCGTGGAGATGACGATGGTTGTGACCTCGACCGGCTTGCCGTCCTCGTAGCGCACCGTGACCTGGGTCTTGCCGTCGGGGCGCAGGTAGGGCAGGGTGCCGTCGTGGCGCACGGCGGCCAGGCGCTCGGCCAGGCGGCTCGCCAGGTAGTGCGGCATGGGCATGAGGGTCTTGGTCTCGTTGGAGGCATAGCCAAACATCATGCCCTGGTCGCCGGCGCCGATCAGGTCGATCGGGTCGGTGGTGGCGCCGGTCTGGGTCTCGAAGGACTCGTCGACGCCCTGGGCGATATCGGGCGACTGCTCGTGGATGAGGCTCATAACGCCGCAGGTGTCGCAGTCAAAACCGAACTTGGCACGGTTGTAGCCAATGCGGCGGATGACGCCGCGGGCGATTTCCTGTACGTCGACGTAGGCCTGGGTGCGAATCTCGCCGGCGACGATGACCGTGCCGGTGGTCACGAGGGTCTCGCAGGCGCAGCGGACGTTCTCCACGTTGGCGGGCACGCCGTTGGGCGCAATGTAGCCCTGCTCCTGCAGCTCTATTTCTTTAGCGAGGATTGCGTCGAGGACGGCGTCGCTGATCTGATCAGCGATCTTATCGGGATGGCCTTCGGTCACCGACTCCGACGTAAAAACAAAGGACCCGTGTTGGGGTGGGATGGAACGAAGTTCTTCTGGCATGATAGCCCCTTTCAAAATACGTGTCCCGGCGACCGTTACCATTCCGCCGAGCTCTATATGCAAGGGCACATCATATCGCGTTAATCGAATATTCACACCCTTTCCGCACCTACTCATTGGGGACAGACTTAAATGACCAGCCGGGTGCTCATTGGGTGGTCATTTAAGCCTGTCCCCAACGACTAATCATTTAAGTCTGTCCCCAATGAGTAGGTCGGTGCCCTTTGTGCGGAGGTTGCTTTGTTGCTTTATACTGATGCGGTTAGACATCCATCCTGCAATCGAGGAGATTTCCATGGCATCAGACGTTCGCGTCCGCTTTGCACCCTCACCGACGGGCAAGCTGCACATCGGCGGCGCCCGCACCGCTATCTATAACTGGGCTTTCGCCCGTGCTAACGGCGGCACGTTCATCCTGCGCATCGACGACACCGACCCCACCCGCTCCACCGACGAGAACACGCAGATCATCCTGCGCGCCATGCGTTGGCTGGGCCTGGATTGGGATGAGGGTCCCGAGGTGGGCGGCGACTTTGGCCCCTACGCCCAGACCGAGCGCCTGGACCTGTACAAGCAGGCCGCCCAGAAGCTCTGGGACGAGGGCAAGGCCTATCCGTGCTTCTGCACTAAGGAGCAACTCGACGCCGACCGCAAGGCCGCCCAGGAGCGCAAGGACCCCTTCCAGGGCTATCAGCGCCGCTGCCGCGATCTTGATCCCGAGGAGGCCCGCCGCCGCATCGAGGCCGGCGAGTCCTACGTCCTGCGCATCAAGGTGCCCGAGGACCGCGGCGACGTCGTCATCCACGATGCCGTCCACGGCGAGGTGACCTTCGACGCCAAGGAGCTCGACGACTTCGTCATCTTCCGATCCGACGGCACGCCCACGTACAACTTCGCGACCGTTGTCGACGACGCCATGATGAAGATCACCCACGTCATCCGTGGCGACGACCATCTGTCCAACACCCCGCGCCAGGTCATGGTCTACGAGGCCCTCGGCGCACCCGTGCCTACGTTCGCCCACATCTCCATGATCTTGGGTGCCGACGGCAAGAAGCTCTCCAAGCGCCACGGCGCCACCTCGGTGGAGGAGTACCGTGACGCCGGTTACCTGTCCGACGCTTTCGTCAACTATCTGGCGCTGCTCGGCTGGTCGCTCGACGGCGAGACCACGATCATCCCGCGCGATGTCCTGGCCAGCAAGTTCTCGCTCGACCGTATCTCCAAGAACCCGGCGACCTTCGATCCCAAGAAGCTCGACTGGGTCAATGCCGAGTACATCAACGGCATGTCCGACGCTCAGTTTGCCGACGAGATCATGGTCCCCGAGCTGCACGAGGCAGGCCTCATCGAGGGTAATGTCGAGTATGGCGAGGACTGGATTGACGCACTTGCCGCCATCGTCAAGCCGCGCACCAAGATGCCGGCCGACGCCGTGACCGTCGCCGCTCCCATCTTTGCTACGGCCGAGACGCTCGAGTATGACGAGAAGTCTGTTAACAAGGGTCTGGCCAAGGAAGGCATGGGCGCCATTCTGGATGCCGTCAAGGCTGCGCTCGAGGGCGTGGACGAGTGGACGGCTGCCAACATCGACGCCGCGCTTGAGCCGCTGCCCGAGCAGATGGACCTCAAGAAGCGCGTGGTGTTCCAGGCCGTGCGCGTCGCCGTCTGCGGCAACATGGTGAGCCCCCCGCTGGGCGAGACCATGGCGCTCGTCGGCCGCGACGACTGCCTGGCGCGCATCGACCGCGCCCGCACGATGGCGCTGTAGCAGCTGCGTAAACGCATGTATCCGAGCCCCGTTCACCTGAGCGGGGCTCTTGTTTCTAAAGACGTATGGGATGGGAGGTATAGAGGCCATGGCCGAGCAACTATCACTGTTTGGTTCGCCTGAACCGGAGGAAGCTCCGAAGTCCGCGGCCCCTGCCGCCGCCCCGGCTCAGCCCGAGCCTGCGCCCGAACCCATTGCCGCTTACGCGAGCGTAGTCCTCGACATTCCCACCCGTGCGCTGTCCGAGCCATTCGCCTATGGCATTCCGCGGTCGCTCGCCAACGATGCCCAGATCGGCTCCACCGTCCTGGTTCATTTTGGCAACCGTGCGGCCGCGGGCTACATCGTCGACATTGCGCCCGAGCTGGCCAACCTGCAAGGTAACGACGCTCTCGACCCCGCGCGCATCAAGCCTATCGAGGCTATCCTCAGCAAGCCGCTCTTTACCGCCGAGGCCGCACGCATTGCGCGTTGGATGAGCCGCGAATACGTCGCAACGCTTTCCGAGTGCCTGCGCCTGTTCTTGCCCCCGGGCGGCAGCCCGCGCGTGGTCAAGGGCGACGACAGCGTGTGGACCGTTGAGCGCCCCGCCGTCAAACCCATCCAAAACCGTTGGGTCATGCTCACGCCCGAGGGTTTCGACTACACGCCGCCCAAGACCGCGGTCCGTCAGCGTCAGCTCATCGAGGCACTCCAGTGTGGACCGGTCACGACGCGCGATCTCAACCTGCTTTACAACAGCATGTCGGCGACCATCAAAGCGCTCGAAAAACGCGGCGTCGTGGTGGTGGAAGAGCGCCGCGCCTGGCGTGGCTGCAGCGAGCAGACCACGCTGTCCTCGGCGAGCGGCAAGGCCCCGGTGGCACTCACCAACGGTCAGCGGCAGGCCCTCGCACAGATTGAGCGCGCACGCCTGGACGCTCACGGCGACGTGGTGCTCGTCGATGGCGTCACCGGTTCCGGCAAAACCGAGGTCTACCTCTCGGCGATTGAGCGCGTGCTGGCGGCCGGCCGTTCGGCCTGCGTGCTCGTGCCCGAGATTTCGCTGACGGCCCAAACCGTCGGCCGCTTCCGCTCTCGATTTGGCGAGACGGTCGCCGTGTTCCATTCGCGACTTTCTGCTGGAGAGCGCCTGGACCAGTGGGATATGGTTGCCAGCGGTGCCGCGCGCGTGGTCGTGGGCGCCCGCTCGGCGCTCTTTTGCCCGCTCAGCGACTTGGGTCTCATCATCATCGACGAGGAGCACGAGACCAGCTACAAGCAGGGTTCCAGCCCGCGCTACCATGCGCGCGAGGTGGCTGCCGAGATGGCGCGCCGCTATCGCTGCCCGCTCGTGTTGGGCTCGGCCACGCCTTCTGCCGAGGCCCTCGACCGCTGCCGCCGCGGCACGTTCGGCGGCGCCACCTGGACGCGCGTCGAGATGCCCGAGCGCCCGGGGCACGCGGTTCTGCCCACCGTCCGCATTGCCGACCTGCGCCGCGAGTTCGCACACGGTAGCCGCTCCATGTTCTCAAAACCGCTGATGGAAGGTCTGGAGCGCGTTGTAGAGCGACGCGAAAAGGCCGTGTTGCTGCACAACCGTCGCGGCTTTGCGCCGTTTCTGATGTGCCGCGAATGCGGTTGCGTGCCCACCTGCAACCACTGCTCCACCGCGCTCACATACCACGAGCGCACGCACACGCTGCAGTGCCACACCTGCGGATCGTCCTGGCGCGTGCAGCCCTATCCGGCGCCCACGAGTCGGTGTCCCAAGTGCGGCAGCCGTTACCTGGCAAAAATGGGTTTGGGCACGCAACAGATCGAGGACGCGCTGCACCAGATGCTGCCCGACGACGTCGCCATCATTCGCATGGACGCCGATTCCACGCGCGGCAAGGACGCACATAAAAAGCTACTCGAGCAGTTCGATGCCGCCGATTGCGCGGTGCTGCTGGGCACCCAGATGATCGCCAAGGGCCTCGACTTTCCCGAGGTCACGCTCGTGGGCGTGGTCAATGCCGACTTTGCCCTTAAGCTTCCCGATTTTCGCGCGGGGGAGCGCGCCTACGATCTGTTGGAGCAGGTTGCGGGCCGAGCCGGCCGCGGCGATCGCCCCGGCGAGGTCATCATCCAAACCTACCTGCCCGAGGACCCTGTCATTCGCGCCGTCGCCGAGCACGACCGTTCGATCTTTACCGACTACGACCTGGACCAGCGTCGTGACGCGCTGTATCCGCCCTTCGTGCGCCTGGTCAACATCTTGCTTTGGTCGACGAACGCAGATGACGCGCGGGACTACATCGGCCGCATCGCGAAGCTCCTCAAGCGTCGCTGGCATGCCGCCGCGCCCGACTTTTTGCGGACGGGGAGCGCCGTGCCCCAGGTGCTTGGTCCGGCTTCGTGTGTAATCGAGAGAGCCAAGGACCGTTACCGCTTCCATCTGCTTGTAAAGTCGCCGGTAGGGTACCATGTCTCTGATGATATCGACGCCTGCCTCAAAGAGGTGGGCTCTGTGCGCGGCGTGAGCGTGAGCGTTGACGTCGATGCCTATGATTTGATGTAACAAACCGAAAGGATGGCCATGGAAGCCAACGGAATCGTACTGTCGCCCGACCCTCGCCTGCGTCAGGAGTGCGCCGTCATCGAGGAGATCACCCCGGCGATTGAGGCGCTTGCCGAGAAGATGAAGAAGATGATGTTCGACAACGGCGGTTGCGGCCTGGCCGCCCCGCAGATCGGCGAGCTCATTCAACTCGTCACCATCGACTGCGACTACAGCGACAAGAACGACTACGACCCCTACGTGCTCATCAACCCTGTCATTGTTGAGCAGAGCGACCATCTGGTGCCGTTTAGCGAGGGCTGCCTGTCCATTCCCGGCATTAGCTGCGAGATCGAGCGTCCTGATCACGTTGTAGTCGAGGCGTATGACCTGGATGCCAACCTGATTCGCTATGAGGCAACGGGCGACCTGTTCTGCGTGTGCTTGCAGCACGAGATCGATCACCTGCACGGCAACACCATGTTCGAGCGACTCAAGCCGATGCAGCGCATCAAGGCAGTCAAGGAGTACCAGGACGCCCTGGCCCGCGGCGCTCGACCGGGCGAGACGGAGTAGGTCCCACCGTCCCCGGTGCTGAGCGCCCACATATCATCCCGTGCTCAAACATTCTCGCTTTGCTGCGAAACTGCGCGCGGGACGATATGCGGGCGCTCAGCACCGGGGACTGCGTTGTTCTGGCTCGGCTTGCCCGGGTGCCGTCGGCCAGGGAGGGGCGTCTTCGCTGATAGGTGCTTTGTTGGGAGGGCTGCTTTTATGCGGCTCTTTCTTTGGTTTTGGGTATATTTGTCTTTGTTGAACTGTTCTTGCGGCTGGGTGTGTTTGCGGCCTAGAGCACTTCTTTTGTAGCCGTCTCGGCTCGTTATTGAGAGGAGTCTACCTTTTATGCGTATTGTGTTTATGGGTACGCCTGATTTTGCTGTGCCTTCGCTGACTTCGCTTGTTGAGGCTGGGAATGAGATTGCGCTTGTTGTTACTCGTCCCGATGCTGTTCGTGGGCGTGGTAAGAAGCTGGAGCCTTCACCTGTTAAGGCCAAGGCGCTTGAGCTGGGGTTGCCTGTTGTTGAGGCCAATCGTATGACGCCCGAGGTTGTTGAGGCGCTCCAGGCTGCGCAGGCGGATATTTTCTGTGTGGCTGCTTATGGCTGCATTTTGCCTGATGAGGTCTTGCATATGGCGCCGCTTGGTATTGTGAATGTTCATGCGTCCTTGCTGCCTCGTTGGCGTGGCGCTGCTCCCATTCAGCGTGCCATTCTTGCTGGTGATGAGGTTGCTGGCGTTTCCATTATGCGTATTGGGCATGGCGTGGATACCGGTGCTTATTGCGCTCAGGCTTCCACTTCGGTTGCCGGTAAGCATGCCGAGGCACTTACGATGGAGCTTGGCGAGCTGGGTGGCAAGTTGCTGGCCGATATGCTTCCTTCGCTTGCTGACGGCACTGCCGTTTGGACTGATCAGGATGAGTCGCTCGTTACCCATGCTGCAAAGATTTCCAAGCAGGAGATGCGTCTGGATCCGCAGATGGCGGCGCTCGACTGTGTGCGTCATGTGCTCGCTTCGTCCGATACCGCGCCTGCTCGTTGTGTGATTGCTGGCAAGACGGTTCGCGTGCTCGATGCTGCGCCGGCCGATGTGTCGCTTGGCGAGGGCAGTGTTCTCGTGCAGTCTAAGCGTGTTTACCTGGGTCTTTCCGATGGCGCGGTTGAACTGCTCGAGGTTAAACCCGACGGCAAGCGTGCCATGGCTGCTTCTGCCTGGGCTGCCGGCCTGCAGGGTGCCGAACTTAGGTGGGGTGTACTGTCATGAGCAAGTTGTCTCCCGCGCGCAAGCTTGCGCTCGATGTGTTGATGGAAGCCGATCGCCGCGGCATGTATGCACGCGACGTGCTGTCCTCCCGTGCTTCTGCCAAGGCCATTGACCAGCGCGATTCCGCGTTTGCAGCGCGTTTAGCGCTCGGTGTTGCCGCCACGCAAGGCATTTTGGATGAGTTGCTCGATCAGTTTTTGGATAAGCCCAAAAAGGTCGCACCGCGCGTTCGCATGGCGCTTCGCATCTCGGCCTTCGAGATGCTCTATCTGCATACGCCGGGCCGTGTAGCCGTAAGTCAGGGTGTTGAGCTGGTGCGCAGCGGTGCTAAGTCTGCCGCTGGCCTGGCTAACGCGGTGCTGCACAAGGTCGCGGACAACGTTGAGGACTTTGCTACGGCATCCGACGTGGATGAGTCCGAGCGCCGCCTGGTTCGTCTGTCGCGTCTGATGGGTCTGCCGCGTTGGCTGTGCGCTCGCATTATGGCCTCGTTCGATACGCCCGAGGGCGCGCTCAACTTTGCCGGCAATCTGGCGCCTGCGCCGCTCGCCCTGCATGAGAATGCGTTTGCGACCAAGGCCGACCCGTATATCTCGCAGCTCGTTGCGCCAGTCTTTCCGGGCTGCCATGCTCCGGTCGATGCGCAGGTCACGGTTGCGTCGGGCGTGTTTGAGCGTGCTGCTGCCGTTGCCTCGGACCTTAACGCCCAGCTTATCGCTACTGCCGCGACACGTCCCGGCCGTTGCCTGGAGATTGGCGCCGGTCGCGGCACCAAGACCTATGTGATGATGTGCCAGGCCAAGCGTGCCGGCTACGACCGTCAGCATACTGCGCTCGACCTGCACGATCGCAAGTGCGATCAGAATCTCGCGCGCCTGCACAAGGCGGGTATCTCAGGTGTTCGTACGGTGTCGGGTGATGCCTGCGAGCTCAATGAGGTGCTCACGTCCTTTGACGCGATGCTTGGCGAGCCCGCCCTGTTCGACACGGTCTTTATCGATGCTCCGTGCTCGGGCACCGGTACCATGCGCCGCCACCCCGAGATTCCGTGGCGCCTGACCGAGAATGACGTTACGACTGAGCTGCCCCGCCTGCAGCTGACGATGCTCAAGGAAGCGGCCGCGCGCGTGGCTGCCGGCGGTGAGCTTATCTATGCCACCTGCTCGGTTTTTGATGAAGAGAACACGCGGGTCGTGGATGCCTTCCTGGCTTCTCCCGAGGGCGCCGGCTTTACCGTGGCGCCGCTCTCCGAAGCCCAGATTTTGCAGCTCCCCGAGTACGATCATGCCAAGAGCCTCGTCACCCTGCGCCAAAACGCTCGAGGCCTCTTCCAAAGCGTCCCCGTAAACGCCGACTCCTACGACGGCCACTTCTGCGCCCGCCTGGTCCGCAAGTAACTACTAAGTTGCGGTGAAATAGGGATTGAATAGCGGCATCTACCCGCCAAACAGTCCTTATTTCACCGCAACTCAGGTGGTCCTGCGAGCGGAGATCGCAATAGCGGTAAAGAGTGGTAAAAATAGCCCTGTCTCAAATTTGCTGTTATCAAAAGTGGGTCGGATTACGGGGCTAGATTGGTGATGCCCGACCACAGCAAAAATCGCCTAAATAAAACCGCAGGTAGATGGCTTGTTGAAATTTGCAAATAACTGGAATGGATAGAGGTTGTCAATTCAGCCCCGTAATCCGGTAGAGTTTTGAAATGTTACAAACTTAGCATCAGCCCGAAATCCAATCTATAGAAAAGTTGCGGTGAAATAGTTCCTGTTTGGCCGTTGGATGGCCTGATTCAGGAACTATTTCACCGCAACTCATAAGGAAATCTGGGTAGCGGGACCGCATATCGCTAGTGGTTATGTGGGCAGTTGGCGCAGCAGCCGCTTGTGGCGTTGGTGCTGGAACCACCGCTTCGCTGGTCGGTGTTGTAGAAGCCGCTGCCCTCAAACTTGATGCCGCTGGCCGAGAACGTTTTGGATGCCGGAGCGCCGCAGCTCGGGCACACGACCTCGGGGGTCTCGGACATGGGATGCTCAACCTCAAACACGTTGCCGCAGCTCGAGCACTTGTAATCGTAGCGCGCCATAATACTTCCTTTTCAGCACAAAGCGGGCAGATCGCTCTGCCCGCATAAATTCAAACAGCTGTAACTGTACCCTATATCGGGGGTTTTATCACGCTTCGCCCCAGAATCTATGGGTGTTGCGCAGGAGCTGTGCAGCTTTGCCCTCGGCGGCCGCAACGTCAGCCTCATCGGCCTGCCAGGTCCAGTTGCCCGTGGCGACGCCTGGTACGTTCATGCGCGCGTCGTCGCCAAGCCCCAGGACATCCTGCAGCGGCATCATCACCAGGGGAGCGTCGCTTGCCAGCGCGTCTCCCATCAGCTTGGCCGCCACCTCAACACCGCTCGGCTCGTCGCCGCCCGCAAAGGAGCGCGTGCACCAACCGGCCAATGTCGACGTATCGTGCGTCGAGGTGTACAGGATCTTGCCCGGCGTGGGGTGCACGCCGTTGCGGACGTCGTAGTCGCTAAACTCCAGCACGTCCATGCCGGGAAAGCCGCAAGTCGAAGCCATGGCGCGAACGCCGGGCGTCAGATAGCCCAGGTCCTCCGCGATAAAGTTGAGCGGCCCCAGTTCGTCATAGGCGGTCTGGAACAGGTCCTTGCCCGGGCCTGCCAGCCAACGCCCGTCGGCGCAGGCCTTACCTGCGGGAATGCTAAAGTAGCTGTGGAAGCCCAGGAAGTGATCCAGGCGCACGCGGTCGTAGAGCGAGAACGCACGACGTAGGCGATCCATCCACCAGCGGTAGCCGTTCTGCTTCATGTGGTCCCAGCGGAACGTCGGGTTGCCCCACACCTGGCCCTCGGGCGCAAAGTTGTCGGGCGGTGCACCGGAGATCTCGATTGCCTTACCGGTATCGGACAACCAGAAGTTCTCGGGCTCGCTCCACGCGTCGGCCGAATCGTCCGAAACGTACATGGGAATGTCGCCGATGACCTCGATGCCCTTCTTGTGCGCATAGTTCATGAGCTCGCACCAGGCCAGGTCAAAGCGGTACTGCATATACGCCTGTAACTCTGCCTCGTCGTGGAAACGCTTGTCGTCAATCAGGTGCTCGTTGTAGCGCGCGACATCTGCCGGCCAATCGTGGCGCGACTCGCCCTCAAAGTACTTCTTGACGGCCATGTAGACGCAGTACTTTTCGAGCCAATCGGCGTTGCGATGTTTAAACGCCGTGTAGAGCGGGTCTGCATCCTCACCGCCGCGGGCCTTCCAGGTAGCAAAGTCGGCCGCCAGCTCCTCTTGGCTTTCGGGCAGCAGGTCTATATTGCCTGCAAAGGCCGAAGGTCCAGCGTAAGGGGAGCGGAAGAAGTCCGTTGGGTTGACAGGCAGAACCTGCCAGTAGCGCATGCCCATAGCGGCCAGATGGTCGATAAAGCGACGCGTGGGCACGCCAATCGTGCCGGGCTTGCCGTCATCGGTCGGCACCGAGGTGATGTGGCACACGACGCCCGCGCCGTGATCGAGCGGCTCCTGCAGACGCTGCTCGGCATGGTGATAGACAATCGACGAGCCCAGCGGATACAGATCGAGCGTGACCGTACCGTTGTGGATTTCACACTCGTGACCGCTGATCACGTCACTCGCGCATTCGCCGAGCGCCGGAATCGTCACGCGGTGCGAATTGCGCAGGCTGCGGTTGATGATAACCGTCGCGGACTCGCCATCCTTGCCTGTGCGGTTGTATGCCAGCACCTCGTCGTTGAGCGCGAAGGCCTTGATCTCGCCGTCGATCATAAATGGCAGTGCGCGGCGTACGGCAGAGGCGTTCTTGACAATAGCCAGCGTATCGAAGTCGTGCAGGTCTTCCTTTAGGGGCAGGGTGCGGCGGTTGCCCGGATCGGTAAGGCCCTCCAGGCCGTACTCGTCGCCGTAGTAGATCGAAGGCACGCCGGGGAAGGTCATTTGCATGAGCGTTGCAAGCCAAAAACGGCTCTTGGCCAGGCCCATCGAGTTCTCGTCCAGACGCCACTTGCTGCGCTCGCACTCGGGCAGCTGCGACTCGTCGGGGCCGCCGCCGAGCACCGAGATGATACGCGGGCGGTCGTGGCTCGAAAGCAGATTGAGCGCGCAGGACAATGCCTCGCTCGGGTAGTTCTCGCGCAGGGTTTCGATATCCTCGGCTGCTTGGTAGGCGTTCTTGTAGCCCATCAAAAAGCCGATGACCATGTCGCGGAAGGGGTAGTCCATGGCAGAGTCCAGCTCGGAGCCCTGCAGGTAGCGGCGCAGATGGCCGTAGCTAATTTTGTTTGAGGCGTCTTCCCAGACTTCGCCGAGCAACAGTGCGTCGGGCTTTTCGGCAAGTACGGCCTTCTTGATCTCGGCCAGGAAGTCGTCGGAAAGCTCGTCAGCGACGTCCAGGCGCCAGCCATGAGCGCCGGCACGTAGCCATTTACGGATCACGCCGTCCTTGCCCAGGAGCCGCTCGCGTACCAGCTCGGAGCTCTCATTGATGGCGGGCATATTGCCCACGCCCCACCAGCAGTCGTACGAGCCGTCCTCGTGGAAATAAAACGCATCGCGCCACGGCGAATCCTCGCTCTGCCACGCGCCAACGCCAGGGTAGTTGCCGTAGCGGTTGAAGTAGATCGAATCGTCGCCCGTGTGGTTGAAGACGCCATCCAGGATGATGGAGATGCCTAGCTTCTCGGCTGCCTGGCACAGCTCGGTAAAGTCCTGCTCGGTGCCCAGGATCGGGTCGATCTTGGTGTAGTCGGCCGTGTCGTAGCGGTGGTTGCTCGCGGCCTCAAAGATGGGGTTGAGGTAGATGGCCGTAAAGCCCAGCTCTGCGATGCGGGGCAGGTCATTTTGGATACCCTTGAGCGAGCCGCCGTAGAAGTCCCAGGTCTTGATGGAGCCGTCCTCGGCGCGCTCGTACACGGGCGGCTCGTTCCAGTCCTCGACCATCCGGCGCTGAATGCCCTTGCGCGGTTTTTCGAGTTCGGCCATTGTGCGCTCGCGCCAATGCTCGTCACGGGCGTAGCGATCGGGGAAGATCTGGTACACCATGCCGCGCTCGTACCAAGTGGGGCGCTTCTCACGATGCTTATAGACGGTAATCTGGAAGGACGGCACCTCGGCGTAGTCGTAGGTTACGCCCTCGCCGCCGGTGCGGCCTTGTGGCGCGCCCAGGCGAACCTCGGGCTGGCCCTCGATATTGCAGATAAAGCTGTACCACACCAGACAAGGTTCAGTGCATTTGAGCTCGCCGGTAAAAATGCCATCGCCTTCGTGCTCCATTGGAATCAGGGTCTCGCCGACTTCATCTACCCAGGTGCGCAGCGTAAGCGTTGCCTGGTTGGGATCGGCATCCTCCAAAATCACCGAGAGTGCAACGGAAGTTCCAGTGGTCACAGCGCCAAACGGAGTGCGAAACTGCGGCAGACGGCTGTTGTGAATCAATCTCATAGTACGGTCCAGTTCAATAGAATCACGGCCTGCGGGCCATGGGTTTTACGCACAAGATGTAAGTATATCTGTTGTACACGGGGTGTATAAACAACATCCGTTTACCATCGGCGAACGGTTGTCCTAGAAAATCGTTTTACCACACAAATTATCGCGATATTCAAAAACGCCTATACCGATACTATTTGTAGCCAACCAAAAGTACCCCGGTTTACTACGATAAATTTAATGATCTCAACCACAGTCATTTTGGTGATATTAAAACCGCAGGTAGAAGGGTTGCCAATTTAGAAGATTGCTCGCCGTGGTCGGCCGGAGCCATTTTATCGTAGTAAACCGGCCCTCTGGTTAATACAGAAGTTCAACCAAGAAGAGGGCACCTGGTTGGGGTGCCCTCTTCTGCTTTGAGGATTAAGTTTTAATCGTCCGGACTAGCGGCGCTTGCGGGTGGCAGTTGCCTTGCGGACGGAGGTCTTCTTGGTCGGAGCCTTTTCCTCAGTGGGAGCGGCGGGGGAGACCGGGGCCTCCTTGGCAGGCTCGGGCTTAGCCTCTGCCTTTGGGGCGGCCTTGACCTCAGCGACCTTCGGCGCCGGCTTGGCCTTTACTGCGGGCTTCTCCCCAGCCCTAACCTCTGCCTTGGGAGCAGCGGCCTTGGTCGTGGCCTTTTTGACCGTCGTCGTAGCGCGCTTGCGCGTGGTGGTCTTGGCGGCGGGCTTGACTTCGACGGTTGCCTCCGCCTTGGAATCGGCAGGCGTCTCCTCGACCTTGGCGGCAGCCTTTGCGACCGCCTTGGGAGCAGCCTTCGTTGCAGCGGCCTTGGTAGCCGTCGCCTTGGAAGCCGTCGCCTTGGAAGCCGTGGCCTCCGTAGCTGTAGCCTTCTTTGCGGCAGTGTTCTTGGTCGTGCTCTTGGTCGCGGTCGTCTTTTTGGCAGCGGTCTTGGCCGGAGCCTTTGCCGCAGGCTTTGCCTCGGCGGCGGCCTCAGCCTTTACCTCGGGAGCAGACTCGGCCTCGGCGGCCTTCTTGGCAGCAGCGGTCGTACGCTTGCGCGTGGTCGTTGCTTTGGCAGCGGTGGCCTTGCTCGCGGCGGTCTTCGTGGTCGTGGTCTTCTTAGCCGTCGTCTTACGAGTCGCGGTCTTCTTTGCCGCAGGCTTCGCAGCAGGCTTCACCTCGGGCTCGGGCTTGGGAATAGCCTCGACCTTCACCTCAGGATCGGCATTAACGGGCTCAGCTTCAACCGGCTTCTCTTCGGCCTTGGGCTCCTCAGCGGCCACCGGCTCAGCAACAGCCTCAGGCTCGTCGACAACCGCTGCCGGCCTCTCGATCTCCGGATGCATAAAGAAGTACAGGTCCAGATACTTGTCGGCCGAGCGCGTCCAGCTAAAGTCCTGGCTCATGGCCTGCGTGACCAGCTGGTTCCAGGCATCGCGGTTGTCCCAGAACAGGCGCGCCGCGCGGAACACGGCGTCGCCCATCTCGTCGCCGTTAAAGTTGCTAAACGAGAAGCCCGTGCCCTCGCCGGTAAACTCGTTATACGGGATCACCGTGTCCTTCAGGCCACCGGTCTCGCGAACAATCGGCAGGGTGCCGTAGCGCATGGCGATGATCTGCGACAGGCCGCAGGGCTCAAACTTCGAAGGCATCAGGAACATGTCGGCGGCAGCATACATGCGCTGTGACAGCGCAGGATCGAACTCAATGCGTGCGGCCATGGTGCCGGGGTACTTGCCCTGGAAGTAGCGTAGGCCGTCCTCGTAGTCGCGGTCGCCGGTGCCCAGCACCGCCACCTGCACGCCGCCGGCCAAAATGCGGTCGAGCGCGTACATGACCAGGTCCATGCCCTTCTGGCGCGTCAGGCGCGTGACCATCACCATGAGCGGACGGTCGTCGCGAACCTCGAGCCCCAGCTCTTCCTGCAGCTTGGCCTTGCACACGGCCTTGCCCGCGCGGTCGTCGACCGTGTAGTTGGCGGCAATGCGCTTGTCGGTCGCCGGGTCAAAGCCCGCGACGTCGATGCCATTCAAAATGCCCTGCAGCGCATAGGAGCGCTCGCGCAGCACGCCGTCCAGGCCCTCGCCAAACTCGGGCGTCTGGATCTCGCTGGCATAGGTGGGGCTCACCGTGGTGATGGCGTCGGCATAGCGCAGGGCGCCCAGCATGTAGTTGATGCTGCAGGCGTCGCAACGCAGCTGCGAAGCGGCCGCCGGAATGTGTGCCACACCCAGGATGTCCTCCATCACGGTGTCGCTAAACTGGCCCTGGAACGCCACGTTGTGGATCGAGAACACGGTCTTGACGCGGTCATACAGCGGCAGGCCCTGGTAAAACTCGCGCAAAAACACGGGCGCAAGTGCCGTCTGCCAGTCATTGCAGTGCAGGATGTCGCACTCAAAGCCGGCCGGCAGGTGCTGCAGGCTCTCGGTGATGGCCTTGGAGAAAAACGCAAAGCGCTCGCCGTCGTCAAAGAAGCCGTACGGATAGTCGCGCGCAAAGTAGCGCTCGTTGTCGATGAACATATAGGTGACGCCGTCGTGCTCGAGCTTCTCGAGCCCGCAGTACTCATTACGCCAGCCCAGGCTCACGTAAAAGTCGGAGAAGTGCTCCATCTGCGCCTTGTACTCGTCCTTGATGGTGGCGTACTTGGGCACCATCACGATAACTTCGGCGCCGGCGCGCACAAGCGCCGCAGGCAGCGAGCCTGCCACGTCGCCCAGGCCACCGGTCTTTACAAACGGTGCGCACTCGGCCGAGGCAAACACGATCTGCATCTTTTTGCTGGAATCAGCCATATTGTCTCCCATGTTGCAATTCGAGAATAGCCGCCTGGCACAAACCGGGCGGCTATTCTACATGTTACGAGCGATGTTGCGGTGCCAACGTTAACGTACGATGGTGGTGTCGGAAGTTAACGGAGCCTTGCCCAGCACCAGGATGTTCTCGGGCGTGCCGCGAAGCTCGGTGTTGGTGGGGACCGCGTTGTTCTTGTCCAGAATGGCGTTCTCGACGCGGGCGCCGCTCTTGATGATGCAGCTCTGGTTGATGATCGAGTTGGTCACCGAAGCACCTTCCTCGACCACGACGCCGCGCGACAGGATCGAGTTGCGCACGGTGCCCTTGATGATGCAGCCGGCCGAGATGATCGAGTTGCAGGCGTGGCTGCCGGTCGCATAGCGCGAAGGCGGCACGTCGTGGGCCTTGGTCAGGATCGGGCGCTCGGGGTCGAAGAGCTGGTCGGCCACGGTCTGGTCGAGCAGGTCCATGCTGCGGCGATACA
>ERZ1034984.2163-NODE-2163-length-16374-cov-4.701330_pt1 | contig 16374 bp, 11 predicted proteins | sample MGYA00520589_ERZ1034984 | MGnify/ENA primary metagenome ERZ1034984 (study PRJEB33766, sample SAMN09781790) | gut metagenome | biome: gut microbiome | host: Homo sapiens | place: Madagascar | study: EMG produced TPA metagenomics assembly of the PRJNA485056 data... | reverse complement strand
TTGAAAAATAAAAACTATTGCAGAATCCAAGCTCCTCTGCAACGGATGCGACAGAATAGTATCCGCTGCGGAGGAGTTCTTTGCTTCGCTCAATGCGGTAATGCATCAGATGTTCGAATATCGTGGTTCCAAATGCAGCCTTGAATAAGCGGTTCATATAGTCATAATTATGATGGAATACAGACTCCAGAGTGGAACTGCTCAATTTATCTTTGTGATGCTCATGGAGATAATAATAGATCGAGTATTCCAGAGATTTTTTCTGTGGAATATCTGATAGACCATTTTTGTAGTACAGTCTGGACAGAGTTATGAATATCAGTGTTAGAAGGCTTGACATCTGTGCTTTGAAAAACGGTTTTTGAGCAGTGAATTCCTGCTCTAGTTCATTCATTACAGGCTGAAGGTATTCCAGAATCTGTGAAGAGGTGTGGAAATGTTTTGGAAGAATGAAATATTCGGAAGGCATATTGGATGAACTGCTTTGTTCACAGGTCAGACCCTCCCAGGAAAAATGGATATATCGGTAACTGACGGAAGAATCTGTGCGGACTCCTGTGTGAGTCAGTCCTGGAGTGAAAAAAAGAAAATCTCCTGTGCGAAGGGTATAACGGCGGTCTGCTTCACGAAGAATCATCTTTCCGCCGGTTACCAGATAGAGGATCCACTCTGAGGGAGTCCGGGTAAAATGTTCATTGGGGGATGGCACGTGGACCTGACCACAGAGAAGTACTTTGGGAGGGGCAAGAAGCGGATTAATAAGAATCTGATTTTGCAGCATGGTATACTCCTTTCGAAGTTGAAAACTACCGGATAAGTCGATATATTATATGTTTGTGTAGGGTTTATATATGGTAATAATATGAAAAAATGCTAACATAGAAGTTAGAAATAGTCAATTAATACAATAAACAGAAACGATAGGAGGTATATGGCGTATGGGTCGAAAAAATGTATTTTTTAAAAAAGGTCTGTGTATGGCGCTGTCTGCCAGCCTGATTATAGCCGGCTTCTCTTGCGTGAATGCAGATGCAAAGAAAAAGCCGGTTCTCAGTGCAAAAAAAATTACAATGACGGGAGGGGAGAGCAGGAAACTGAAGGTGAAAAATACGAAAAAGAAAGTGAAATGGAAGTCCAGCAATAAAAAGGTGGTTACGGTATCCGGCAGAGGAGTGGCTGTAGCAAAAGGAAAGGGGACTGCGGTGATTACAGCAGTGATCTCAAAACAGAAGTTAAAGTGCCGTGTGACCGTGACTCTTCCGCGGGAAAGTGCCGCACCAAGTGTTGCACCGACGGTGGTGCCAAGCGCCGCACCAACGGCCGCACCGGCCACGACAGCTCCTGCTGCAGCTCCTACGGCCGCACCAACCCAGATTCCGACTCTGGCACCAACGCTGGAACCGACATTGGAGCCGACGCTGTCTCCGGAAGAACAGTGGGAGATTGACAAGGTCAGCGGAACGAATGAAGCTTATGAAAAATATTTTAAGATCGTATCTAAGAGGTATACTTCATTGAGGGAAGGCGCCACGGCTGCTACGGTTCAGAGTATTCAATATCCATCCGAGGTGGTCGGAGAAAACAGAGAAGCCTATGTGGTGCTTCCTCCAAATTATGATCCTGAGCAGACATATCCGGTTCTGTATATGATCCATGGATATAATTGTACCAGGGATCAGTGGAAGAGTATGAGCCTTGCTAACCTTATCGGAAATATGGTGTATGACAAGGAGGTTAAGCCGTTCATCGCTGTTCTTCCGAGTGTAGTACCAAAGGGTGGCCTGGTGGATAACAATGGATTTACTGAGGAAAAAACACAGGCATTTGTAACCTTTGTGGAGGAATTTAAGAAAGATCTGGAACCATACATGGAAGCAAATTATCCAATCTCTAAAAAGAGGGAGGATCGTGGAATCTGTGGTCTGTCCATGGGTGGCATGGAGGCACTTCGTATTGGATTTGGCATGAAAGACCATTTTGATTACATTGGTTCGTTCTCGGCAGCACCCGGTCTTGAGACAGAACTTCTCACCACAGAGGGGTGGGACAAGGCTCCTGAGACCGTAGTGGTATGCACGGGAACCAAGGACAATGTGGTGAACCCTGAATCATATCATCAGGAATTGACCAGGAATGGAGTGGATCATATCTGGTATTTGCACACCGGTGGTCAGCATGCTGATCCGGTATGGAGAACCGGTTTAGTTAATCTTCTGAAGCGCAGTTTCAAATAATTTTATCCAGTTTTAACATGAAGCAGCCGGCATCAATCGGAAATATCCGATTGATGCCGGCTGTCTTCTTGATAGGGAAGTATAATACCTATCTGCGTGTGATCTTCTTTGCTTTACAGAAGGAACCATAGGTGGTCTTTCCGTTTTCGGTGCGATATGCACAGACTTTCAGATAAACGCTTTTCTGCTTTTTGGAAAGCTTCAGAGTGATCCGGTTTTTCTTCACCGTTTTTCGGGTGATGCCGGATACTTTCTGATCTCCGCGGGTGCATTTCTTTAATTTCCCGGCACTGGATGCGTACACTACGACGTAGCCGGTGGCCTGGTCCTGCTTCTTCCACTGACAGGTAACCTTTCCTTTTTTCTTTGAGATAACTTTTAAACTCCTGACCTTTTCCGGTGAAGCAGCCTGGGAAGGATCCGGAGCTGGCTGTGGCTGCTGGACAGAGGCTGTAGGCTGTGGCTGCTGGACAGAGGCTGTAGGCTGTGGATCCTGGGCAGCGGCTGTAGCTGTAGGCTGTGGACTCTGAGTAGGCTCCGGGGTGGAAACGGCGTATGGATTTTCTCCGTTTCGGAGGGCTGCTGCCAGTTTTGCATAGCTGTGATACAGCGTCATGGAATCCTGAGTGCTGTCAGCCGGAAGCAGACTGAACCGGAAGTCAAGCACCTGTTTTTTGACGATATAGGCGGTCAGCGTCTTGAAACCGCATGAGTAGTTGCCGGTGCCGGCAACGGCGCCATCGATCGTCAGATAGGTCTCTTTGGATGGAGACAGCTTATTGACATGGGTTGCAGCGGTGAGCTGGTCCGGAGTGAAATGCAGGGCGGAGGTGTTGAGTGTGCCGCCGTTTCCTGCTACCAGAAGACCATATCCGGTGGAGGCGTTGTCTAACCTGGTATACCGGATGCCGGTCAGATTGCCGCAGTCCTGAGGCTTGGCAAATGGGTAATACATCTGGTTGACGGTAGAATGATAGGTTCCTACCCGTGTATAACTGCTGCGGTCGCTGTAGCTCTCATCGTCACCGTTACCGTACCAGTTGAGATCTTCCATGCCCTCCGGCAATGTCATGATAAATCCGATCTTTGTGTACTCGCGGTAGGAAGCGGTGGTTGTGTCTGCATGGCAGTCCACAAGGATACCTCCGTTTTTCTCGAAGGTATAGGTGGTAGCTACATCTCCGCCGCCGTCTTTGTCAATGCTGTGGTGAGTGGTGATCACCGGATTGCCCATAACATCGTTGGAGAGAACCGGAGCCTCTTTAAGTTTTACGTGGGAAGAGATTTTGCGGTTCTTTAAATAGTCATTGTCCAATTTCGCACGGTCAAAGTTCAGGGAAGGACCCTGGGTAAAGATCTGCTGGTTCTGGTAGAGGTAGTTCTCAAGATATCCGGTGGTGCCATTGACGGTGACGGAAAAATCGGTTCCACGGATCAGGTAGTTCTCACCATCTTTTGTGACGGTGACATCTGCCTTGGAATCAATGGAAGGAAGAACTGTGGAATCACCTGTCGGGATATTCGCTGTGTTTACAGTGAACTGTTCATAGGCAATCTCACTGCCTTTTTTCAGGTAATCCGTATCCTCTTTCAGACATACGGAGAGATTCAGGTGGTATTCTGCACCTTCTTTGACCTGTGTCGGCATTGTGTAAGGCACCGTCAGATCAGTCTCACTTCCAGCGGCCAGCGAGGCGTCCAGCGTTCCCTGGTCAATCACCTTGTCGTCTTCCAGAAGTTTCCAGCAAAGTTCATATTCGTTCAGATTTTTGGACTGGCTCTCGTTGGCTGCGTGGACGGTCTGGGAGGACAGGGTGTCTGTATCGCAGGTGAACCAGAAATCCTGATACTGATAGCGGACCTCTTTTAATTCCGGCTGCGGATCGCGGTCGGCAGACACCAGGCCATTCATACAGAAGTTTTTGTCGCCGGTATTGTCACCCCAGTCACCACCGTAGCCCAGATAATATCCGGACAGGTCATTAAGGCCGCTCTGGTGGGCATCGGCAGTACTATAGTAATCCCAGTCGCCATCCTTGATGGCAATCTTGCGGGACTGATCCACCCAGTCCCAGATGAAACCTCCCAGGGCGCTGTCGTTGCTGCGGATCAGATCCCAGTATTCCTTGAGATTACCCACGGCGTTGCCCATGGCGTGGTCATACTCGCACAGGACAAATGGCATATGGGTCTTGTCAGCCAGACAGCCGGCCACGGTTTTTGGATCGGCGTACATGTGGCTGTTCATATCGACACCGCCACTGGAACCGTTGCTCCAGTCGCAGACACCTTCGTAATGAACCATGCGGGACGGGTCATTTTTCTTGAAATACTGGATCATTTCTGAGAACATACTGTCCGCAAAATTACCCACATTTTTGTCGCGTGTGGATTCGTTGCCAATGGACCACATCAGGTTGGCAGTGACATTGCGCAGACGTTTATATGCGGTAACCTGACGGTTCATGGCGGCCTGTTTGAGCAGCTTCAGCGAATCCTCATCGTTCTGGATCGCGTGAGATTCGTTGTTGGTCTCACACATGAGGTAGATGCCGTATTTATCGCAGAGATAATACAGGTAATCGTCGTTGGCATAATGTGAGGTGCGCAGGGCATTGATATTGTTTGCCTTCATCATCAGGATGTCCTTTTCGAGAACCTTATGGGACACATATTTGCCGGTATCCGGGTCGGTATCATGACGGTTCACACCCTTGAGGAGAAGCCGCTTGCCGTTCAGACGGACGGTATCATACTGTGTGGTGGTATGGCGGTAATTTACCTCATCTTCAATCTCGGTGGAGGTAAACGTCAGCTTGCGAAATCCTACATTCTGGGAAACACTCTCATAATGCACCTTTCCCTGGGCATCGTACAGGGAAAGCACCATGGTATAGAGGGTTGGATGGTCAGCATCCCAGAGTTCAGGCTGGCTGACAGAAACCTTCAATGCCGTGGAGACATGCTGTGTGCTGTCTATCGTGTTGACCGCCTGGCTGCCGGAGGTGATCCGGTTTCCATTGGCGTCGTAAAGTGTCAGCTCCAGGGCCATGTCGTCTGCAGATTCTGTGGAAAGATTCGATGTGTCCACGTTTACGGACAGGTCAGCCTGTGTGTAATCATCGTTTAATGTCGTGTCCAGCTGATAGTCGGCAATCCGGATATTCGGTGTGCTGGTAAGATAGACATCGCGGAAAATTCCGCCGTCGTAGATCATGTCCTGATCCTCCATCCAGGTCCCGTCGCAGAATTTGTAGACTTTGACCGTCAGTTCATTGTCCTCGCCCTTCGGGTTCAATGCGTCTGTAATGTCAAAACTGTGAGGGTTGTAACTGTCCTCGCTGTAGCCAATTTCCTGGCCGTTGACATAGACATAGTATGCGGACTCGACACCGCCGAAGGTGAGATAAATGCGTCCGTTTTCCTGCAGCATACTGTCTTTGACACGGAAGGTGTGGTGGTACAGACCGACAGGATTTTTTAACGTAGGTGCCTGCGGGAATTTGGCACTGCTCTGGAACGGCATGGCGCTGTTGGTGTAGATGGAAAAGTCAAATCCATAGCTGGTCCAGCTTGCCGGAAGCGTCACTTCTTTTGGGGAAGAGTCGTCCACGGACAGTGTCCATTTCTGTCCGGTTCCCGTAAGTGACTGGTAATACCCGGAGTTGTCCCTGGCGAAATCCCTTGCCCCGTAAAAGGCAGTCTCCGGGTCCTTATAGGGAATCGGGTTGCAGGTGTCCGCTTCGGTATTTACCTGTGTGACATTAATGTTGTCGCCGGTTCCGGTCCATTCCTGGCCGGTCAGAGCGGTGCGCTGTGTCTGAACACCCTGGGAAGCCGGCAGTGATTTCGTGGTGAATGCATCGCTGGTTACGAAGGCATTGGCGGCGTGTGCGTGAGCCGTGGACAGTGTGAGATTTCCCGGGAGGGATGCGACACACATGGAGAGGCACAGACCGATGGGTAACAGGTTCTTGATTTTTCTCATAGATTCTCCTTTCTGCTGTTGATCCCATCTGCGGATACAGAGGGATAATGGTATATTTTTCCTTATATAATTATCATAGTGAGGGTTGAACAATCCCACAAGGAATGGTATTATCGTATTTGCACAAAATGAACATATATTTGAAATGGAGACTGTTATGTGGTTTATCTGTTACCCGGATGTATCCGGGGTAGAGCATCTGCCGTTTTACACATACAGTGTAGGGATGCATATCTGGCAGTATCCTACACCGAGAGAACAGGGATATGCTTTTGGCCAGTTTTTATACAGCGATAAAGGGAAAGGAAGACTTATCACGGAGGGAAAGACCGTGATCGTGCCGGAAAAATCAGTGATCTATCTGCCGCCGGATACACCGCATTATTATGAGGCGGTGACAGATGTCTGGAATGTGAGATGGTTTGTGCCGGCCGGGGAACAGGCGCTTCCACTCTTGAAAAGCCTTGGTTTTGACCGCTGCCGGATCTTTCCGATCCAGGATCTGAAAGCACTGGATGATCTTCACAATAAGATCCATATGGCGTTTCAGATCAATACCGAGGACAGCATTTTCTATTCAGCATCTTATACGTACGAATTCATCTTTGAATTTTACCGGCAGTACATGCAGTGTGACCGGGGCCCGGCTGTGCCGTACCGGCGCAGACTGACGCCTCTGATCGAATACATTGAACATCATTTTGACGAGCAGATCACACAGACGGAAATGTGTGAGAAACTGGGAGTATCCCCACAGCATCTGTGCAGGATGTTCAAAGCCTGTATGGGGACGAGGCCGATGGAATATGTCTGTAGTACCAGAATACGTCATGCCTGTGACCTGCTGACACAGACGACCCTTCCGGTGGCGCAGATCTGTCTGCAGACCGGGTTCAACAATGTCAACTATTTCTGCCGGGAGTTCAAAAAATATACCGGGATGACACCATCCCAGTACCGGCACAAAGTCTGAATAATAGAGAAAGGAATGATACAACGTGTTAGATATTATCCTGGACGCACTGCTAGACAGTGCCAAACTGATTCCTTTTTTGTATGTGACTTATCTGTTTATCGAGTGGATCAATCGCAGCTCGAGCAATGATATGCAAAAAAAGATTCGTAAAGTCGGAAAGGCCGGGCCGCTCTGGGGAGGCCTGTTGGGAGTGATCCCACAGTGCGGATTTTCAGCGGCGGCAGCCAGCCTGTACTCCGGCAGAGTGGTGACGATTGGAACCATGTTTGCCGTGTTCCTGTCCACATCGGATGAGATGCTCCCGGTCTTTATATCGGAGGCGATCTCACCGCTCACGATCCTGAAGATTCTCGGCCTGAAGGTGCTTTTGGCTGTGATCACCGGTTTTGTGATAGATGCGGTATTGTCCCTGGGACGAAATGAAGACACACCGCACATCCGGTTGACGAGACCGGGAGTGACACCGGTAGGTACGGTGAAACGTCAGAGCATGCAGGGTGGCAGAGGACACAGCCAGATCCGAGGACAGCTCCGTGTCCAGAGCCGTGGCGGCATCGGAAACCGGGTGGGCAGGATGGATGCCCGGCCGGGAGATGATTTTGTGTGTATGGATCCGACCTGCGGCTGTTCCAAGTACCGCAATGATCCTCTGGGAATTGCGGCCGGACGGCATACTCTGAGGACATTTGCCTATATCTTCGTGATCTCTCTGGTGCTGGGCACACTGATCGCCGTGGCCGGCGAGGACAGACTGGCGGCACTGTGTTCCGGAATTCCGGTGGTCGGAGAACTGGTATGTGCGCTGGTGGGACTGATCCCGAACTGTGCATCTTCGGTCGTGATCGCAGAACTGTACGTGCAGGGCATTATCGGCCTTGGACCGATGATGGCAGGACTTCTGGTCAATGCAGGAGTCGGTCTGCTGATCTTATTCCAAAACAATCGCCCACAGAAACAAAACCTGTCGATCCTTGCGGTTTTGTATGCCGTGGGCGTGTGCTGGGGCCTGGTTCTGGAACTGGTATCCCGGATTATTTAGATTATTTGGAACGGATCATAAATGCCATGATCATGGCATCGGGACCGACATGTGTGCCGATCGCAGGACCGACGTTATATAGAGGAGATGCTTCGATAGACATGGAGGAACAGATCTCCTCGCGAAATCTGGCTCCGATCTTTTCATTGTCGCTGTGAGCAAAATAGACCGGTATGTCCGGTTCCAGCGTGGAGGCCTCGAGAATGGAGCGCAGACCGGCGCGGGCGGCTTTCATGCCGCGGACCTTGGATTTACACTCAATTGTGCCATCGGCCAGACGCAGGATGGGCTTAATATTCAATAATTCACCGATATCGGCGACGAGGGGGGACAGACGTCCTCCCTTTTTCAGATAGAGCAGGGTAGATGGCACGCCGGCCAGAAATGTACGTTGTCTGACGTCCTCAAGCCGTGTGATGATCTCGGCCATCTGACAGCCTTGATCGCGCAGGCGTACCGCGTATTCCACGATCAGGCGGAGTGAGAGTGAGGCCTGTAGTGTGTCCAGCACATAGATCTTGTCATAATCACACATGTTCCTGGCCAGCACGGCACAGTTGTAGGTGCCGGACAGTCCGGAAGAGATCGTGAGAACCAGAACTTCCTCATCTTTTTGTCTGGCCTCCTCGAATAAGGTCAGAAATTCTTCCGGAGAAGGCTGGCTGGAGATAGGGGGCTGTGGCTGGCTGCGGAGCAGCTCATAAAATGCCGCAAACTCTGCCTGTGTGTTGTGTGTGAAGGTTCTTCCCGGAAAACGCGATGTGATGGAAACCAGACGGATGTCCATCTCCTGCGCCTCCTGTTCCAGAATGTCCGAACCGGTATCAGTAATAATAATCATAGAATTCCTCATTTCCAAGCGGCGATGCGCTCCAGATGCTCTTATCAGGAAAGGAGGATCATCTTGTCAGAACAAGTGATCCCTGTTACAATACAATGTGATATATTATGTATCACATTGAACTTATTTTTGGATTATAACAGGCTTAAAATGGGAATTCAACGAGTGTATGTGAGACAAAATGACTATGTTTGAATCAGGTGAGGATCGGAAGAGGATGAAGAAGACAGACAAGAGATATGAGGCGAACTGGCAGGTGAAGTTAAAAATGGGGCGGGCGTTGGTAAAACTGATGGAAGAAAAGCCATTTTCGGATATTACCGTCTCGGAGATCGTGGCCACGGCCGGTGTGGCGAGAGCTTCCTATTATAGAAATTTTGCCTCCAAGGAGGAGGTATTGATCAAGGTGACGGAAGACATCATGGAGATCTATCGGGAGAAGGCCGGTGCGTTTGGCACGGATTTCTTCTGCTATGATTCGATCCTGCTGATCTTCCGGTATTTCCGGTCATATCAGCGGTTCATACGCAGTGTCTGCCGGGCGGGACTGGCCTATATTTATCTGGATCTGTTTGACAGGGAACTGGAAGAACGCATGGGAGATATGCCGTTTGATGATGTGAGAAGGTACAATGTCTATTTTTATTCCGGGGCATTGTACAATGTGTTCCTGAAATGGCTTGAGGGTGGAATGAAAGAAAAACCTGCGCAGATGGCGCAGGTTGTCTATGATCTGATTCATGGCTGTTCGTGACCGGATGATGTGTCGGTCTGTTCCTGACCGGTATTCCGACGCAGGATACATTTTACCAGGTTTTTGATCCGGCGCAGTCCCCGGTTTTGCTCCAGGTATTCGACGCGGGATTTTAATTCCAGATTTTCGTGGTGGAGCTGTGTGGCAACCTGTCCGATGAAATTGATGGTATCATCGATCATGTACGGATTGTCCTTCTGCCACTTTAGATCCGGAAGATCATCGCACGAGAATAGTGGTTTCCCGTCGCCGATGTATTCGGCGGCGCGGTCATACGACTCGTGGAATCCGGCAAGGAGATTACGGATCTCCACGGCAGACATCATATTGCAATGGTATCGCTTTCTGGAAAACTGTGCGGTATTTTTCAGGGGATACAAAAGGTATTTGCGGCCTTCCTCCGAAAGCAGGGGATCCTCATTCAGGATGCGCTTAATCTCAATGGTATTACCGTACAGGCCGGTGTTGACCTCTCCTTCGTCATAGATGAATTCCGGATCCGGCCGGATTCCCACCGCAGACAGAAAGTCGTGGATGACAGAGCCGTCTTTCCAATGGTTCCGGTCAAAACGCCGCACGATCAGATTCCTGCGGCCCACGATGGAGGCGAGACTGTCCAGGGTGTTACCGTAATCGATCCGGTGTGTCTGGAACATCATAAAATGGCGGTAGAAGACCGGCCAGCTGTTGGTGGAAGCCACCCGGTTCTTCACCTTCTGGCTCCATACGGAATTCATATATTCGTCGGGACGCCGCAGATAGACGACGATCTTCACGGTGAAATGATATTTCTGCGCCTGCTCCATCAGATAGGGGAGAAGTTCCTTGCGGTAGGACTGCAGGGCAGACCAGAGATTTTCCTCGGAAAGAATGACATTGTCGTACTGTGCAAAACATTCCCGGAGCTGTCTCATGCCCTCCTCAAGAAGAACTGCCTCCGCACGATGATCGGCAGAGCCGTCCTGCTTTGTGAGCCTTTCTACCATATAATGTGCATTTCGTCTGGAGTTCGCAGTTTCAAACCGATGGATGGTCGGTGGATAGACATAAGATTGGCGGGCCAGTACTTCGCCGTTGCCGGACAGGAAACTCTGGATCGCGCTGGTACCGGTTTTGGCAGTACCGATGTGTAAGTACAGGGTTTTCATGTGTCACCTCTTGTTGGGATTCGATAAAATAGTATGCATATTCTGGCAGTATGCCAAAATATATTATAAAAATACTGTAATATAAGATACTGGAAGAAATTGTCAGGAATGTGGTTCAATTTGGGCAATTCTGCGTCAAAAGTATGTCAGGGGATGATATCCGTCCGGTGCCGGATGAACGAAAAATGAAGTCCGAGGTAATGAATGTAATAATATGTAACATAAACTTAATTAATGTTAAAGCAATTTTAAGCGCTTTTTTTCAAAAAAGAGAGTATAGTATCTGTTAGAGAAAAGATATTAGAAAGTAGGTAAGCATTGTGAAGACAAAATTTAAGCGATGGCTGCGCCGCTCATACCGCAGGGGCAGGCTGCCGTATATGGCGCTTGGCTGTGTGGTCGTACTGGTGCTTCTGGTGAGCAGTGGTGTCTGGGCCTGCCACCGGGGAGAGAAGAACAAGACCGCCAAGGTGATTTCCGGACAGGAGGAGAAGCAGCAGAACGCGACAGAGAAGCAGGACACGCAGAAAAAGGATGCTGCAACGGATGAGAAGAAGGAAGATACGCAGGGCAAGAGAGTCCGTATCCGCAAGGATCTGGATCCTGACAAGCCGATGGTGGCACTGACCTTTGATGATGGGCCGTTTACACAGGTGACCAGAAGTATTCTTGCCACTCTGAAGAAATATGATGCGAGAGCGACATTCTTTGTGGTAGGAAACCGTGTTCCGGCATACTCCGAGACCTTACAGATGGAATATGATCAGGGCTGCCAGATCGCCAGTCATACATATTCCCATGTTTATCTGAGCAGTCTGAACAAGAAACAGATCCTGCGTCAGATCCGCAAGACGGACAAGGAGGTCAAGAAAGTGACCGGAGAGAAGACGATGATGGTTCGTCCGCCGGGAGGATTTGTCAGTTCAACCATGAGGAAGACTGTTCCGGTGCCGATGATCTACTGGAGCGTGGACACTGAGGACTGGAAGAGCCGCAATACCCACAAGGTATTAAAACGGTGCCAGAACATTCAGGATGGAGATATCGTGCTGATGCATGATCTCTATACGACGACCGCGCAGGCGGTGGAGAAGCTGGTTCCAAGGCTCAAGAAAAAGGGATTTCAGATGGTGACTGTGGAGGAACTTTTCTATTATAAAGGGATTGATGCCAAAGCGGGAAGATTGTACGCCAGTGGAAGATAAGAGAAAGGGTTTCTGTCTGTGTATGCAGACAGAAATCCTTTTTGCTTCTTGTCGAAATTTGTGGTTAAATAGGATTATAAGATTGTACGAATCGAAAGTAACAGGAATCAGGGAGGAATCATGAAAAATAAGGAGAATACCGTTCAGAAAAAACAGAGGGACAGTTCAATAGAGATCGCGCGTATCTATGCCTGTATCATGGTCGTGTGGGCACATATCCAGATCAGCTACATAGACGGGGACAAGATCAACAAAACGGGACTGGTGATCAAGAATCTGATCGGGGACAATGTCCCGGTCTTTCTGCTCATTCTCGGTTTTTTCGCCTTTGCGAAACTGCAGGGAGATGACCGCATGGACAAACTGCCGGGAGTGTATTGGGACAAGATCAAGGGATTTCTGGTGAATGTCTATATTCCCACGATCATTGTGACGTTTCTGGCTGCATTGTTCTATGGATTTGTATATGGACAGTGCTCGTTTGGGGCGGAATTTACTGCGCAGGGAGTACACCGGTTTGATCTGCTGTCCTCCTACATCCTGAAACAGGCACCGGAGGATATGGTAGGACAGTTCTGGTATATCGTGAAATACATCCGTGTGATCGTGTTCTTCCCGCTCCTGGCGGTGATCTGCCACGATGACAGGGCGATGAACCGCATCCGCAGGAGTTATCTGGCGGTCGGCTGGCTGTATTACTGGATACAGGATATCAGCTATCTGAAAAATACCACGGCGCCGGTCGATCTGAAAGAATATGTTTTTGACAATTATATGCTGTATGTGATCCTGGGCTATGAGATCGCATTGTTCCTGAAGAAGATCAAGTGGGAGCGGTGGCAGATCTGTCTGCTTGGGGCCGGATGTCTGGTTCTGGGTGTGTGGCTGCGTTACGGCCTGACGATCCGGGCATTCTCCGTTTATGGATTTGGCCAGAGCAGCTATTTCTCAGGACTGGAGTGTGCGCCGTCTTATCTGTCCAGTGCGGGAGTGCTGATCCTGTGCTGCGGACTGTTTCGCGGAATGCACAATGCGCTGATCCAGTATCTGGGCGCACTGACCTTTTACGTGTTCTGTTTTCACGGAGCCATGCTTCGGATCTTTGGCACAAAGGGGCAGCAGATCCAGACACATTTCGGAGGAGCACAGACAGGACATGGGATTCTGCTCTACTATGTGGTATATGGAGGTCTGATCTTTGCCACGGCATTTGTGCTGGGTGTGATCATGAAATTCTTGTATGACCGTGCGGTCCGGGGACTCCGTGCGGTGTTCACGTCACGATAATACGCAGGAATTCTGTGGTTGTGAGCCTGATCCGGTATATGAACGGCCGATGGAAGGAAAGGTGATTTCATGAATTTTTATGGGGAATACCGTGAGAAACTGCGCAGTGCGCAGGAAGCGGTACAGGTAGTAAAAAGCGGAGACTGGATTGACTATACGAGCTGCCTTGGCAAGCCGGTATTGTTAGACCGGGCGCTCGCAGAGCGCAGGGATGAGCTGGAGGATGTCAAGATCCGCGGCAATCTGATGGCAGGGCCTCTGGCCACAGTGGAATGTGATCCCACGCAGGAGCATTTCATCTATCACAGCTGGCATTGTTCTTCCTATGAGAGACGACTCTGTGACAAGGGACTTTGCTATTATATTCCGATGGTGTTTCACAATAATGCGGCATATTATGAGTATTTTCTCCATGTCAATGTGGTGATGGTCAGTGTGTCACCGATGGACCGTCATGGCTATTTCAATTTCTCGGTCAATACCGGAGTCGCCGCTCCGATCGTTCGTGCGGCAGACATTGTGATCGTCGAGGTCAATGAACATCTTCCGACGGTGCATGGTGGCTATGATGAGTGCATCCACATCTCGGAGGTAGATTATGTGGTGGAAGGTGAGCATGAGATGTTTGCGGACAATGTGGCACCGGAGCCGACCGAGACGGACCGTCGGATCGCAAAGCATCTGATCCCGTATATCGTGGATGGGTCGACGCTGCAGCTCGGGATCGGAAGTATGCCCAATGCATTGGGAGAGATCATTGCGCAGTCGGATCTGAAGGATCTGGGGATGCATACGGAACTTTGCTCGGATGCGTATCTGAAGATGTACGAGGCGGGAAAACTGACGAATCATAAGAAACGGCTGGATCGGGGAAAGGGCGTGTTTGGCTGTGCGGTGGGATCGCGCAGGCTGTATGACTGGCTTGACGAAAACCCGGGTGTGGCGGCGTATCCGCTGGAATATGTGAACCGGCCAAGCATCATTGCGCAGATCGACAATATGGTATCGATCAACAGTTGTGTGGCGATGGATCTGTACGGACAGGTGGCGGCGGAGAGTTCCGGATCGCGCCAGATCAGCGGAACGGGAGGACAGCTTGACTTCCTGATCGGAGCATCGGCCTCCCACGGCGGCAAGGCGTTCATCTGTATGAGTTCCGTTTATCGTGACCGCGACGGCGAGACGCATTCCCGCATTGTGCCGCAGTTTAATGGAGATATTATCACCTCGCCGCGCAGCCAGGTCTATTTTCTGGCGACGGAATATGGAGTGATCAATCTGGAAGGACGCTCCACCTGGGAGAGAGCGGAGGCATTGATCTCGATCGCACATCCGGCATTTCGTGACCGGTTGATCCGTGAGGCACAGGAACGCAGGATCTGGAGAAGAAGCAACAAGAGATGATACAGGCATAATAATGGGGAGGACATCGATGCCAAAAGCAAAATACGAAGGAATTTACAAGGATCTCAGACACAGGATTGAGAAGGGGGAGTATCTCAAGGGGACACTCCTTCCCACAGAACACAGCCTGATCGAGGTCTATCAGTGTTCCAGAAATACCCTGCGCCGTGCGATCGCACAGCTTGGAGAGGAAGGGTATGTGCAGTCCATGCAGGGGCGCGGTGTGCGGGTGATCTATCAGCCTGACCGGCAGAGACGGTATACGATCGGGGGCATTGAGACATTTCGGGAGACGGCCATCCGAAATAATATGAATGGCTATACCCAGATCATAGCATTTACGGAGATGACCGTGGATGAGCACATGTTCAAAAAGAGCGGATTTCCCATGGGAGCACCGGTATATTTTGTGCAGAGGGTGCGTTATCTGGAGCACACACCGGTGATCCTGGACAATCATCTATTCCTGAAGTCAGCGGTGCCGGGCCTGACGGAGAAGATTGCGGAAAAGTCTATTTATGACTATATGGAAAAGACGCTGGGAATGCAGGTCGTCACCTGTAAGCGGACCATGACGGTGGAGAAACTTACCCAGGTCGATGAAAAATATCTGGAGCTGGCCGGATATAATTGTCTGGCAGTGGTCACTTCAAAGACATATAATGGAGAAGGGGTATTGTTTGAATACACACAGTCTCGCCACAGACCGGATTATTTCTGTTATCAGGACATTGTAAGCCGGAAGATACCTGAAATCACATTGTAAAAGTGTTGTCTGCGGCCGGAACTGTAGGCCGGGAAAGGAAAACAAAGACGTTATGGGAGACAAGATAGACAGACTGCTTCATGTGTATGACCTGTCGCAGATCGATATTTCAACCCTGGACAATGAAGATATTAAGGAACTGCTGGTGGCCGTGCGCGAGAATTATCTGGCGGCGTCCCTCGGCGAGGATTACCGTGCGATCTATGAACTGGATCTGGTGCAGGACAGTTTTTTTGTGCGCAGATTCCAGAAAAAAATGAGAACGGAAGTGGCGGCTTTCGCCATAAAGGCACCGACACTCACCGATGCCCTGATGGGCTATGTGGACAGGTTTGTGTTGGACCGGCAGAAAGAGGAGGTGCGTCAGCAGATCCGGGCGAAGGCGATCCTGGAACGGCTATCCCGGGAAAAGGAGTTTACGATCCGGTACCGTGTCAAGCCGAATCCGGAGGGAGAAGAATACTTTGAAATGCATTTTGTGGACATCAGCGCACCGTCCCAGAGAGGGCATGCCGCGCTGGGGATCCGCTGCGTCGATGATGTGGCACACCGGGAGATCGCCCAGCAGAGAAAGGTGCAGGAGGCGTTGATGGACGGTCTGACCACGGCATTTAGCCGCAGGAGCTTTGAGTCCGAGATCGTGGTGCTCGGCAAGCAGGAAAAAACACTTCCTATCGCGGTGGTGGCTGCCGATGTCAATGATCTGAAGAATGTCAATGATGAGTATGGACA
>ERZ1034984.2162-NODE-2162-length-16387-cov-4.640705_pt1 | contig 16387 bp, 13 predicted proteins | sample MGYA00520589_ERZ1034984 | MGnify/ENA primary metagenome ERZ1034984 (study PRJEB33766, sample SAMN09781790) | gut metagenome | biome: gut microbiome | host: Homo sapiens | place: Madagascar | study: EMG produced TPA metagenomics assembly of the PRJNA485056 data... | reverse complement strand
TCCGTTCACGCAAGAACAGACTTACGTGGAAAGAAGTTCTGAAGAAAATATATATCGTTTTCCCTTGGGTGATTCTTATCATTCTTTCAAAGAATACATTGAAAACAGAAGGCGTGTTGCCGGGAGATTTCTTTGGGGTGATAAGTTATGTGTTGGCACCGGCAGCATTGGTTCTTGCAGGAATCATGTGGGTATGCGGACTTCAGAACAGGGAACGGATCCAGAGCCAAAAAGGAATTGGGGGATTCTGGACGTTGATTGGAATTACAGCGGCAGCAGTGATCAGTGTGCTGCATCCGGCAGATGACCGGATCTATTATGCGGGAGTTTTGCTGGTGGGAATTACAATGATTATGACATTATTAGATGTTGTATTACGTTATAATCAATTGGCAACCAGACCGCTTCCGCAGTTTGAATATCGGGGAGGTGATGATCGTGCGTAAGGTAAGAAGGATTATAACAGTTGTAGTATTTGTCCTAATGTTCGTATATGGAAGCCTTGGCGGCAATCCCTTGTTTGACATAATGCAGAATGGAGCAACGGTATACGCACAAAATGCTGCTACCTATTCTGCAAAGGTGTTGGATGAGGCAGATCTGTTAACGGCAGATCAGGAGAACCTGCTTTTAGATGAGATGCAGGCAATCACTCCTTATGGCAATGCCCTTTTTGTATCCTCGGATCAGGTAAATGGGCCAACAGGGGAGTATGCGCAAAGCCGTTATCTGAGTACATTTGGCGAGCAGAGCGGAATCATTTTCCTGATTGATATGACGAACCGGGAACTCTATATATACTCACATAATGAGATGTTCCGTATTATTACCAGAACGAATGCCTATACGATTACGGATAATGTATATACTTATGCGACGGATGGAGATTATTATACCTGTGCCAGTATGGTATATTCGCAGGTGGAAGCATTGCTGAAGGGGGAGGAGATTAGTCGTCCGATGAAGCATGCCGGCAATTTGATGTTGGCAGTCATTTTTTCCATCCTGCTCAATTATTGGCTGTTGCGTAAGACATCTAAGGTGAAGGAACTGGATATGGAGAATCTGTTGAGAGGAAGTAAAAGCAACTTTCATATGGAAGAACCGAAGTTTCTTTTTGTAACCCAGAAGCGCGTCCGGATGTCTGGCGGCGGAGGAGGCGGTCACGGCGGCGGTTCCTCTGGCGGAGGAGGCGGTGGCGGCGGCCATAGCTTCTAAAGGAACGGGTGAATGGAGAGCGTATGCAGAGGCAGAAGATGCAATAGAGATAAGATAGAGTGGGGTAATACATGTTAGAAATCTATATGAATGTCAAATCCATTGGAACAAGAAAAAATGTGATAGATAAGATTCCATTTCATTATGACAAACAACCGCAGACATTAAGAGAATTCTTAAGTGTAACCGTCACAATCTGTGTGAACGATTATATAGAGCGGAGCAGACAAGGAGCATGTGTTCTTACAGAGGAGAACATACATGACATGGCGGATGTTGGAAAGATCGCATTTGGTATCATTTATGGGAATAAGGAACCGGATGTGGAGGAGGCGGTTGCAGTTGCAGTTCAGGCATTTGAGGATGGTCTTTACCGTGTGTTTGTGAATGGAGAAGAAGCAGAGCAGTTAGACGAGAGACTAGCCTTACAGGATGGGGATGAGGTGAGTCTGATTCGGCTGACCATGTTAGCGGGGCGAATCTGGTAGCAATGTGTTGACGGAGGCATTGATAGACAGAATTGGGGAATGTCCGATGAGGCAGGAGGTCTATATAACAGACTAGAAGAAAGGGGTTACATATGAAAATGACGAGTGCGGAGAAGGAACAAGGAAGAAGAGTGGCACGTAAGGTGGAGGAGGCATATCAGAAACGGTCGGATGAGTTGTTGCAGTCCTATTCGGATGAGGTTCGGCAGGCTTTGAAACTGGCAGACCGTTATGAGACGAATGCTATGTCACATACCGCTTTAGGAGAACGTGTGATGGCATATCTGCAAGAACCGGGTACAAAGCCGTCCGATTTTTTTAGGCAGGAAATGCAGCATATGAAGGGATGGATTCCGGATCATTTGCTGGAGGATTTTTATTGTAGTGTGGATGCGGTGAATAAATGGCAGCGGGATGAATCCTGTTTCCGGCGTTCGTTGAGAACTAAGCGGTACACGGTATATGTACCTCGGATGTTTACAATATTGAATCGTTATCACAAGGCGGGTATCTTTGGAACAGATCTTGTTTCCCTGCTGCAGGGAAAAGCGGCACCGGACATTCAGGTGGTGTATCGATATTATCAGTCCTGCTCTTATCGGAATGATATACCTGCTGTGTGGATTCAGGCTGAATTGGATCGTGGCAATACAGAATTGATTGCTATACTCAAGGACATTTTATTAGGGGAAAATGCAGTCAATCTTGTAAGCTATGAACTGATACGCGGAATTGTACAGAGTGAATGTCAGGAGTTATATGAGGCGGTAGGACAATTACTATTAGCGGCAAGACTGCAGGAAGGACTGCGACAGGCAATCTGCGATAACATGGATGCCGGAACCCTTTCTGCCTTCCGGTATTTGTTTAATATTGTTGTGAAACAGGATCTGCTGCGGTATTCGTCTGTGCTTCGTTCTGTTGGAACATGGACGGGATTGTTGGGAGAAGAAGAGGGAAAGTTAGATCGTATCAACAAGAAACAGATTGCCTTGATCGCAGCTTATTTAGAGGATAAAAAGGCAAGAGAAGCAGCTTTGCAAAGTGAAGATTCAATGCAGATTTATCTGGCGCTTTGGAGCTATGGAGTACAGGAGATTGAGGATGCCTGTGCGGTGATAGAGAAACTGACATTAGAGGGAAGTAAGCACCAGAGAATGGTGTGCTGTTATTATCTACAGGAAATGCACCTGAATGGTGTGTATGTACATCAGGTTGCAAAGGCAATTGTGCGTAGATTCTATCAGGAGCAGGACACAATGGCGGCGATAATGCGAAGCTTTATGCCGAAATGTACCGATTATATGGATGAGGTCACAGATCGCAGGAGGCGGCATAAGGACGGCTATCCGTTGAAAGGTTTGACCAGACAGTATGCGGATGTAGAGCAATATTTTAAGGATCGGACAGAGTGTGAGGAATTCTATGGCATTTTACAAGAGATGTTACAGGCAATCTCAAAGAAACAGATTGACTTTCAACCGTGTATTTTTCCATGGAATAAAGAGGCATTACGGCGCTCTGATGTGATCTGCCGATTAGCAGTCTGTGCGAGTGCTTTGCAGGAGGAAGACAAGATTACAGCAATCGCAGAGCTGCTTCCGCAAATATCTACCGATTATTTTGAACGTGCTTCGGTTATGCTGCTGACACTGGTTCCACCGTATAATGAGGAGCAGCGGGAAATACTGATCGGATGTATGGCAGATCGGACGTATGTGGGCACGGTCGCATGCAAGCTTGTGCCGCAGATGGAGTTATCCGGGAAAGAATATCTGCAATTAGAAGCAATGCTCAAATATAAGACGGCAGAGATTCGCAAGAATGTATTATCCATACTGTATACCATGGGGGAGGATGGCCTGGAATCGTGTATTGCACGATTGCTGGCTGATCGGAAGGAAGAGAAACGAACAGCGGGATTAGATCTGTTATTGCAACTGCAAAAGGACCCGGAAAGAAAGGTATTGTACATGCAGTGTCTGCCGCTGTTAGATCAGATAACAAAACCATCCACAAAGGAACGTATTCTGATTGAGGAATTGCAAAATGATACAGAGACAGAATGTACGAAGGAGAATGGGTATGGGTTATATGACGTTCGTGCGGAGTATGATCCGGAGTTTGATGAAGATTTTCTGAGGGAGTGCAAGAAGGCATATAAGGATGTATTTGGAGATAAGAAGCGCATTAGACAATTGCCGGAGATTCTTGCTAAGTTAGATGCTTTGATAGAGGAGCATAAATATGATGAGTTTGAGGAGTATGAGGGAAGCGTCCATTTGCTGACAGATTCATTCTGGGGACTGGGGGCCAGATTCCGTCATAATCTGCCACTGAAAGAGTTGTGGGACGATTTCTATGAGAAGGAGATTAAGAATTACACAACCTGTTTGTTATTGTCGTTATATCTGTTGGTCTTAAAAGGGGATGAGCCACATATGGAGGATCAGTGCAGACCGTTAGTGGAACAATTATACGGAAGGGAGTTCTTGCAGCCTGTTACATTGACCTGGTTCGGGGAAGTGATTGGCGTCATCAATGGTTTGTTGGAAGAACACCGGGATGCCCTATTATTGCAAAAATGTTCGGCGGCTGTGACAAATGAATTGTTAAAATCTGCAAATCCGATGATCTGTGGCTGGGAAAGCACAACGGATAAGGACGAGAGTGGAAAACCAAAGTGGCGGGAGAGAACGATACTGACATATGCTCCGATACGGCTGTTTACGGAAGCATTAGATATGCATGACGGACAGGAACTGTTTGCGGAATTGTTTCCGTATCAATACGAATTGGCAGATTGTCATTCTTTTCACAAGCCACTTGATCTGGAAAATAACCGCTACTTTTCTTATATTGGCCATAGTATGCAGTTTCCGTGTGTACAATATTATATTACGGCATGTACAAAGGGAATCATTACAAAGGATTATCTATACAAGATGATATTCCGGGAAGAAGAGCGGAATGAGACGATGCATCGTTTATCTTATATTGTTCAGTTCTATCAGGATCGCAATCGCAGTCTTGAGAATCGTAGGAAAGAAGGTTCCTGGGTGGATACGAATAGAAGATATGCAGTGCAGGTATTGTTGGGGCATCCATTACCGGAGGAGTTTTCCGAAGAGGATGAGAAACGTCTGCAGCTTGCACTAGAAGTATATCAAAAGCTCTCTGGTCTGATGATGGAAGCGGAATTGAAGAGGGGAGACAGTGAGACAGAGTTTTCCCGTAACATATATGCAGTTCAAAGAATCTCCGGACTATCGACTTTTGTACGAATTCTCAGTGCATTAGGAAAAGAGACGTTGGAACGCAGCAGTTGGTTTAATAGTACATGGAACCGGAAGGAGACGGTTACAAAACGACAGAGCTTAAGCCATATGTTACAGGTCTGTATTCCGGATATAGAAGATGATGCGGAACGTCTGCGTTCTCTGGTAAAGGATACCGATATCAAAGAGAGCCGTCTGATCGAGGCAGCATTTTACGCACCGGAATGGATTCCGCTTGTAGGAGATTATCTTGGCTGGGCTGGTTTTGTGTCCGGGTGCTATTATTTTATGGCACATATGAAGGAGAAATTTGAAGATAAACGTAAGGCAATGATTGCCCGCTATACGCCGATTGCGATCAGTGATCTGAATGATGGAGCATTTGATGTGGACTGGTTTATGGAAGTGTACCAGCAATTGGGAGAGGAACATTTTCACATGCTTTATGAAGCGGCCAAGTATATATCAGATGGAGCGAAGCATACACGGGCAAGAAAATATGCAGATGCAGCTCTCGGAATCTATAAGACGAGTGAATTGGAAAATGAGATTGTGGCGAAGCGGAACAAAGATCTGGTCATGGCATATGGCTTGATTCCGATTCAGAATGAGAAAGATATCCGTAACCGTTATCTGTTCCTGCAGAGGTTTAAGAAGGAAGGCAGACAATATGGAGCACAGCGCAGAGCCAGTGAAAATCGTGCTGTAGAGCTTGCATTACAGAATCTGTCAATCAATGCGGGATATCAGGATGTGACAAGATTGATCCTGCAGATGGAAAGCTTAGAATATGAAGAGCGCAAGACCTGTTTTGAGCCGTATAACATAGAGGACATTACCGTGTGGTTAGAAGCATGCGAGGATGGAAAATGCGAGCTGGTTTGTGAAAAGGCGGGCAAGCGGTTAAAGACGGTTCCAGCAAAGTATAAGAAGAATACATATATCGTCGCGTTAAATGATGATAGAAAGCAATTTACAGAGCAGTATCGTCGCACCAGGGCAATGTTTGAAGATTCGATGGAGAAGGGAACAGAATTTACTTTTGCGGAATTGAAGAACCTGCTGCATAATCCGGTAACAGAACGGATTGTTGCGAATCTGGTAGGTAAGACGAGTGAACGGATGGGATTCATCCGGATGGAGGGGTTACTTTGTGTAGAGGAAGACCGAACCATAGAATTGGCAGAGGATACTCTGGTAAGTATTGCACATCCGTATCATTTATATCAGGCGGGACATTGGCATGCGTATCAGCAATATGTATTTGACCAGCAGATCCGGCAGCCATTTAAGCAGGTGTTCCGGGAATTATATGTGAAGACAGAGGAAGAACAGAATATGTTCCATTCTTTGCGCTATGCAGGAAACCAGATTCAGCCGGCCAGAACCGTGGGCTGTCTGAAGACACGGCATTGGGTTGCGGATGTAGAGAGTGGATTGCAGAAAGTATATTATCAGGAAAATATTGTGGCACAGATCTATGCATTAGCAGACTGGTTCTCGCCTGCGGATATAGAATCGCCTACGTTGGAGTGGGTGGTGTTTATTGATCGGAAGACGGGGGAAGAAATACGGATTGCAGATATTCCGGATGTCATCTTTTCGGAGGTCATGCGGGATGTGGATATGGCAGTCAGTGTTGCACATGCCGGAGGGGTTGATCCGGAAAGCTCACATTCTACGATTGAGATGCGGAAAGCAATTGCAGAATTCACAATGCCACTCTTCCGATTACAGAATGTACGGTTTACGGATCATCATGCTATTATTGAGGGAAAGCTAGCGAATTACCGGATTCATCTTGGAAGTGGCGTGATCCATCAGGAAGGTGGACCGATGATTCAGGTGCTTCCGGTACATTCACAACGGCGGGGACGTATTTTCCTTCCATTTGTAGATGAGGATCCGAAGACGGCAGAGATTCTGACCAAGATTCTGTTCTTTGCGGAGGACGCGAAGATTAAAGATCCATTTATCTTAGAACAGATTGGGTAGCTGAATTATGGTAAGAGATAAGAAGGATAAGAAGAAAATTATAGAGATTATAATATACTATAATGAAAAATAATAATTGACACCATATACGACACCACATATAATAGGAAGAGTGATCGTGGAAAGTGAGGCGAATAGTCATGAAAACGCTGAATGATTATATGGCGATGAATTATCGTATGGAGATTGTAGAAGACGAGGAAGAAGGGGGATATGTGGTTTCCTTTCCAGAGCTTCCGGGATGTATTACTTGTGGAGAGACGATAGAAGCAGCGGTGGCAAACGCCAAGGACGCCAAGAAAGAGTGGTTAGCGGCAGCTATCGAAGATGGAATAGAGATACACGATCCGGAGGACTTAGAAGGATATTCCGGACAGTTTAAGATTAGGATGCCGCGTAGTCTGCATCGGATGCTTGCCGAACAATCAAAGAGAGAGGGAATCAGTATGAATCAATATTGTGTGTACCTTCTTTCAAGAAATGACGCAATAGCAAGACGTAGGCGTGCTTAGAGAACCAATAATATAATTTAGGAGGAACATAGAATGCCATTTATTAATTCAAAGATTAGTGTAACCGTTACTGATGAACAGGAGCAAGAGATAAAGTCAAGATTAGGACAGGCCATTCAGACCATTCCGGGCAAGTCAGAAAGCTGGCTCATGGTTGGATTTGAACCGGAATACAGATTGTATTTCCGTGGAGAGAATACCCAGCCGATGGCGATGGTGGAAGTGAGTGTATATGGAAGTGAGAATCCATCTGCATTTTCCAAGCTGACGGGAGAGATCTGCAAGATCTTTGAAGAGGTGTTGGGAATTGCACCGGATCATGTATATGTGAAGTATCAGGCAGTTGCGAACTGGGGCTGGAACGGAGACAACTTTTAGATCTTTCGTGGCAATGAATAGAGAGGATTAACAGGAGGACAGAATAATGAGTGATACAATGCCGATCATTACGATCAGTCGTGAATTCGGTGCCGGTGGAAGGACGGTAGCAAAGGGATTATCCAAGGAATTAGGTATTCCCTGGTATGACCGGGATTTTGTGAGATTGACAGCAAAAATGAGTGGATATTCGGAAGAAGAGATAGAAGATGAGGGAGAAACTATTAGTGATTCTGCCAGATTTTTGGACAGTATTTTGAATAATATGGCCGCTTATACAAGTTCGCACGATGCTATCTATCAGGCGCAGAAAGATGCGATGGCAGAGCTTGCGAAGAATCCTTGTATTATTGTTGGACGTTGTTCAAATGTGATCTTACGTGAGGCAGGTATCCCGTCCTTTGACATTTTCCTGCATGCGGATTACGCAATCCGCGTAGAACGTGCAAGGGAACTGGTATCCGATAAGGTAACCAATATTGAGAAGTATGTAGAAAAGATCGACGAGCAGAGAGAGAAGCATTACAAAGTATATACGGGTGGTCGTTTGAACAAAGCACAGGATTATACGATCTGTTTAGACACAGGTGTGATTGATTATGAGACTTGTATTAATGTATTAACCCGTTTGATCAGAGGATAGGGAGGTTTGTTTTGAATAAGAATAAGAAGCTAGTTGCAGCGTTGCTGATATGTGTTTTTATGGTGACGGCATTAACCGGCTGTGGCAAAGAGAGAATGATGTTTGGTACCGGTGGTACGGCCGGTACTTATTACGCATATGGTGGAATTATCGCCCAGTATATGACAAATTATGCAGGGGTCAAGGTAACAGCAGTATCGACAGGAGGATCAACCGTGAATATCCAGTCGATGCAGGACGGAGATTATCAGATGGGATTTGCCCAAACGGATGTTATGACTTATGCATGGGATGGCACGAAGTCGTTTGAGAGCTATGGTGAGAATCATGATTTTCGTGTGCTTGGTGGTTTGTATGCAGAGACGGTGCAGTTGATCACAATGGATGAAGAGATCAAGTCGGTAGATGATCTGAAGGGAAAGAGTGTATCCATTGGTGCAGCGGGATCTGGTGTGTATTACAATGCGGTGGATGTACTTACGGCAGCGGGAATCACATTAGAGGATATCAAACCGCAGTATCAGAGCTTTGAGGACAGTAAGGAAGCATTAAAGGATGGTAAGATCCAGGCTGCATTTATTGTGGCAGGAGCACCAACAACAGCGATCACAGAGCTTGCAACAACAAATGGTGTGTATCTGGTGAATATTGATGGCGATCTGCGGGATGCGATCATCAAAGAACATTCCTATTATTCTGCATTGCAGATTCCGGCGGACACTTATCCGGGTCAGACAGAACCGGTTGAGACGTTGACGGTAAAGGCTACGGTGATCGTAGATGCAGATTTGGACGAGAATACTGTCTACAATATGACGGCGGCTATATTTGATCATGCAGATGAGATTGCGGCAGAGAATGCCAAGGGCAATGAATTGACGTTGGACAACGCAACCACTGGTATGACAGTACCATTCCACAAGGGTGCGGCAAGATATTATAAGGAACACGGAATGGATGTGGACACACAGGAGTAACAGGCAGTATACAGGAGAGGAACCCTATAAGAGGATTCTTGCAGATAGCAGATAAGAGATGAGGAAGAGAAGATACAGAAAAGAGGATCTGTATCAGAGTAAATAAGAAAGTATAGAGTGAGATTATGAGTAAAGAGATGATGAATACGGTATCGGATATGAGTACGGATGTGGATGCCGTTATGAAGAAATATGACCGGGAATCCAATCAGAGAACCTGGACGGGCAAACCGGGACTGGTCGTGAAGACGATCATTGTTGCATTTTCCTTGTGGTGCATCTATGTAACCTTGTTTGCAACATTTTTAGAAGAGATCCGGCTGACTTCTTTTATGGCGTTGATTATACTAATGGGTTTTTTGATATATCCGGCCAGGAAGGGTGATAACCGGGAGAATTACATGCCATGGTATGATATTATTATGATGATCCTTGGAACGGGAGCATTTCTATATTATACATTTCATGCCAATGCGATCATATTACAGGGGACAAGATTTCAGCCTTACCAGATTGTGATCGGTATTATCGGAATACTGGCATTAGTGGAAGTGACAAGAAGATGTGTCGGAGTTCCGATTCTTTGTGTGGCATTTTTCTTTGTTGTATATGCATTGTCATTTGGTCTGACGAACCCGGAGTTTTTTGGAAGAGTGCGCTATTTTGTGCGGAATCTGTTCTACACAAAAGAGGGAATCTTTTCGACACCGGTTAATGTGTGTTCAAAGTATATTGTAGTATTTATTATATTTGGTGCATTTTTGGAGCGGACGGGAATCTCGAACTTTTTCATTCAGTTGGCAAACTGTGTGGCAGGTAGATTTTCCGGAGGACCGGCAAAGGTATCGGTAATCTCATCTGCGCTTTGTGGAATGGTATCAGGTTCTTCGGTAGGTAATACGGTAACAACCGGTTCCGTTACGATTCCGATGATGAAGAAGACCGGATACAAGGCAGAATTTGCAGGAGCGGTAGAGGCCGCAGCATCGACCGGTGGTCAGATCATGCCCCCGATCATGGGTGCAGCAGCGTTTTTGATGGCAGACTTTATCGGTGTGCCATATTCAAGCATCTTAAGTAGAGCAATCCTGCCGGCAATTCTTTATTTTGCAGGTATATTTATTACGGTACATCTTGAGGCAAAGAGATTAGGACTTTCCGGCATTCCGAAAGAAGAACTGCCAAAGTTCAAATTACTGGTTCGGAAGATCTATCTGTTGTTGCCATTAGTTATGTTGGTGGTATGGGTTTCCGGTAATTACATGACGATGCAGCGTGCGGCAAGCTTTGCCATTGTGTTATCCATCGTGGTGAGTTTATTTGATAAGGAGAACCGTATTACACTGCCGAAGTTTTTTGATGCATTAGAGGCAGGTGGTAAGAGTACGATCACAGTGGCAACAGCCTGTGGCGTTGCAGGTATCATTTCCGGTTCCATTACCATGACAGGTCTTGCAAATGAACTGATCAACGGAATCATTGCAGTATCGAACAATCATCTGATCATTGCATTATTCCTTACGATGTTGTGTTGTATCGTATTGGGAATGGGTGTGCCGACAACGGCAAACTATTGTATTATGGCAGCAACCTGTGCCCCGATTCTGATCCGTATGGGCGTTCCGGCGTTGGCCGCACATTTCTTTGTATTCTACTTTGGTATTGTTGCGGATATTACGCCGCCGGTTGCATTGGCAGCATATGCGGGCTCTGCAATTGCCAAGGCGAACCCGATGAAGACGGCATTCAATGCGTCGCGGCTTGCAATTGCGGTATTCATTGTACCGTATGTGTTCTGTTTTAGTCCGGCACTTTTGATGATCGATACAAATGCGATGGAGGTTATTCGAATTGTCATCACTTCCTTTATCGGAATCTTTGGTGTAGCCGCCGGCCTGGAAGGATATTTGAAGAAGGAAATGAACCCGTTACAGCGTGTTCTGTTTGTTGTGGCAGGTCTGATGCTGATCTTCCCATCCTGGATCACGGATATTGTTGGTATTGTATTGATCGTTGTTGTAATTGTATGGCAGTATGCGGAAGCAGCAAAGAAAGCATGATGTGATGGTGTCAGACGAACAGAATGTGTGATGCCTGATAAAAGAAACTGTGCTTCCTATATGGATATGTAGAGTAGAAGGGATATCGTATGCGTGAAATGCGCAGCGGTATCTCTTTTTCTTTGTAGGAAAGTTCGGCCTATAAAGAAAAACGTTCTGCTGTGGATACGTACCTTGACAGCGTGTGTATAACTGTATATACTGTATATATACAGAGTTATATAGACAATACATAGACAGATATTAAGGAGATTCCTATGAATCCAGTATTTTCATGTAAGCACATTACACAGGAATTGGAACATTTTAAGCTGGCAGATATTACATTTGCGTTAAACGCAGGGTGTATTCTTGGTGTGATCGGTAAGAACGGAAGTGGGAAGACAACCTTGCTTCGGACGTTGATGGGAATGCAGAGCACACAGCGGGATGCCAGGATTCTAGGTTATTCCTTACAGAAGGATGAGAAGGAATATAAGAAACAGATGGCATATGTTCTGAATGAATTACCATTTCGAATGAATGTCAATGCATTGACCAATGGAATGTTTAGAGAGTTTGTTGCGGATTGCAAGGCACACCTGCAGGACAGACCGGCCAATATTGCGGGGATCATTTTGGCAGCCCTTACCATTATGTTTTTCAATATATGGGGCATTATTACATGTACCTTTTTCATCACAAGGTCTGTAAGGTTTGCCATTGCCGGATAACCAATATATATGATGGTGTCATCTGTATTGCAGATAAAATCCTGCTTATTATACTTATCTTTTGTGGAATTGACTTGTTCAATCAGACTGGGAAAATAGCCGTGTTTGTCGAACAAAACTTTTATACAGTATTTATGGCAGGATTGGGGATTGGATTTGTTATATTGCTGGTAGATGTGATACGGCAGACAGGAGGCAGAAAATATGAAGATTAACATTCAATCGAAAGGTGGTATCCCGATCTATACACAGATCAGCAATCAGATCAAAGAGGCGATTCTTACCGGACAGTTGCAAAAGGGAGAGGTGCTGCCTTCCATTCGGGGGCTTTCCGCAGATCTTAAGATCAGTGTGATCACAACAAAGAAAGCATATGAGGAATTGGAGCAGGAGGGAATGATCTATTCGGTTCCGGGAAAGGGATTTTTTGTGGATGATCCGGATCTGGATTATCTTGCGGAGAAGCGAACGGTTACGATAGAGGAGGAGCTGGCAGGCTGGATCGCAAAGGCGAAGGCGGCAGGCCTTGGCAAAGAAGAAGTTTACGATATGATAGAGATACTCTGGGAGGATACAGATGATTAAAGCAGAAGGATTGGGATATCATAGCAGAAAATTCAAAATGCAGGATGTTTCTTTTGAATTGGAAGATGGCTATATTTTGACACTGTTAGGGAGAAATGGAGCAGGAAAGACAACCTTATTGGATATGCTTTACGGAGTATTAAAGCCAAACAAAGGACATGTGTATTGGAATGATGTGGATGTAACCGGAGTGCAGGCAATCGAGGCACAGACGGAGTACGGACATTTCAGGGATGAGGTTGCGTATGTCAGTGGTAAGGTGTGGTGTATGGACGAGATTTTAGTAGAGCAGAATATTGCATTGTTTTCGGGGTTGTATCAGCACTGGGATGCGGAGCGGTTTGAGGCGATATTAGAACGGCTCAGATTCCCGAAGGAACGGTTGCAGGAAAGATACGGAGAGCTGTCTACCGGACAGAAGATGCAGGTGCAGATTGCATTTCATTTAGCAAGAAATCCCCGGCTTTTATTGATGGATGAACCGATGGCGAACATAGATCCGGTTGTCAAGACAGACCTTTGGGATCTGCTATCCCATCAGTGCAGGGACGAGGATATGGGACTGATCATCAGTACACATTTAGTGGAAGAGATAAATGATATCACGGATTATATAGCAGTATTGAAGGATGGATATATAGCTGCGTATGGGGAATGTGGACGGCTGTTGTCTGAGAATCAATGCAGCGATGTAAGAGAATTGATGAGGAGGCTTGGCTGATGGAAAAGAGTAGACAGGGGCTTGCAGAAGAGGCTTGGTTGATGGAAAAGAGTATACAAAATATTGCGGAAGAGGTACGGGCACATAGTGGAAGCGGTCGTAGATATGCCAATATATGTTTTGTTGTCAGCATACTGGCAGGCATTCTTTTCATGGTATTTCGGGATGACGAACGGATGAAGACATGGTTAGCAGGCTATGGCGTTTTGTTAGTATTAGAAACAGGATGTTTTACCTATTGGTTTTACCGAAGCTATCTGATATGGCAGTTGCAGGAAAAGTACAAGAACCTCAAGATGGAAGCGCAAATGAGCGAGTGGATGCGCGTACATAATATATCAATAAAAGAGTATTTTTATTATGTTGCCGGAAAGCTGCTACCGTATCAAATGATCTTATTTGCTGCATTTCTTGTGTGTGCCTTATTATCCGATCGCAAATTACAATATATAGGTGTTTCGATTCTCTGTATTGCAGTATCTTTTCTGATCGGATATTTGTATGAATTTTATTATTATAAGAAAGTCCGGTCGAGAAGCAATTTCTTTGGATTTGCATTTTTACATGGTGTATTTCTCTATGTTGTGTATATGATCAATTTTGGAATTATGCTGCTTGCGGCATTCGCAGGGTATGGTGTGATCAGTGATGTGGGCAGTGCACGATTGCCAGATGGTGAGATTGTAGTTCGGGGTGTAGGTGAATCATGGATGTTTATTGCTTTTATATTGTCTGCTATATTTTTCATATTTGTTGTGGTATTTTGTCCCGCTTTTTCTGGCAGGCTGGCAAAATGGAGAAAGGCGGTTTGCGCAGTTTTTGGTGTAGGGATGATTGGTTCCATGCTGCTCACAATATTAGCCGGCAGGTGGTGGTATGAGGAGATTAATTATACGCGACAGGAGATTCGGGTTGTTCACGGACAGGAGCAGGTCTATTCTTTTTCAGATGTGACGGATTATAGCTGGGATGAGATAGATCCGGAGGATACAGAAAATGAGAAAAAGACATTGGTGCTGTATCTGTCTGACGGAACAGTGGTAGATGTTATGAATCAATGTGCTTATATGACAGATCAGGGAGATTATGAGGAGGAAGCTCTTGTGTATTTTCCGCAAAATTAACAGTTGCGTAATTTGCTATTTCAGCCTATAATCTCAACAGAATGTACTCTTCAACAGTGTAAGTCGAGTTAGCTCATGTGAGCACATGTTCGGAGACTTACGCTGTTGAAGAGTGTGGAGTTTTTACAATAGAGAGGAATGAGAGGTTACAAAATGCCTGTTTTTGATTTTAACCAGGAAAAGAAAGATGCCGTTCAGGCAGAGAAGACATACGAATTGGTATATTCGAATGAAAGAGTGCCGGATGCAGAACATCCGATCATGTTGTTAGAGGACCAGGATAAGAAGTTAGTACATCATTCATCCGGAATGTTTACAGCACCGACAAAAGGAACTGCATTCATTTTTGATGAGGAGAAATCCAATCATAATATATTGCAGATTGATGCCCGTTTTGAGAAGCTGATCAAATGGTTGGGCGAGAATCACATTATGGTTCGTTTGTCCGGTTCCGATACCGATGCCGGTTATGCTGTATATAAGATCTTTGAGACGGGAGTTGCTATGCGCGGAACAAAACTCTCCGGTGAAAATGGTTTCCTGCAGTTTATGATTGAGCGTTTATTGCAGAGTGATGCACCGTCACAAGAGGCTGTGGACTTTGATGAGATCGAAGATTCCGATGATATGAAGCTTACAAGTATTCAGAGTATTACGGATTATCTGATGTGTGCAGGAAGTACGCTTCCGGATAATATCCGTCTCTGGGCAAGACGTAATTTAGCCGTAGCTAAATCAACAGAAGTGACACCGGAAGAGAGACGGCATGCACAGCGTGCACTTTCTATTATGTTGAACATTCAGTGGAAGAACACGGATTTCCAATCGATTGATCCGGTGGAAGCAAGACGCATCTTAGATGAGGAATTATATGGTTTGGATAATGTGAAGCAGCGCATTATTGAGACGATCATTCAGATCAACCGTACGCACACATTGCCGGCATATGGTCTGCTGATCATTGGCCCGGCAGGTACCGGTAAGTCGCAGATTGCCTATGCGGTAGCAAAGATTTTGAAAATGTCATGGACGACCTTGGAGATGAGTTCTATTAATGATCCGGAACAGTTGACCGGAAGCTCCAGAATCTATGCCAATGCAAAGCCGGGACTGATTATGGAAGCATTTGCGAATGCAGAAAGCTCGAATCTGGTATTTATCATTAATGAGTTGGATAAGGCATCTTCCGGAAAAGGAAATGGTAATCCGGCTGATGTATTGCTTACCTTGTTGGATAACCTTGGATTTACAGATAATTATGTGGAGTGTAACATTCCGACAACGGGTGTATATCCGATTGCAACGGCAAATGACCGCAATGCGATCAGTGCTCCGTTAATGTCACGTTTTGCAGTCATCGAATTGCCGGACTACAGTATAGAAGAAAAGCGTGTCATCTTTACCAGATTTGCTATGCCGAAGGTATTGAAAAGAATTGGTCTTCGCAGTGAAGAGATCGTTATTACCGATGAAGCATTGGATGCAATCATGGATATCTTTAAAGATACATCCGGTATCCGGGATATTGAGCAGGCTGCTGAACATATTGCAGCGAATGCATTGTATCGTATTGAGGCTGAACATATGGTATGTGTCACCTATGATGCAGCCATGATTCGCTCCCTCCTGCAGTAACTCCACCCTTGCACAGCGTAAGTAACGGACGTGCGAAATATTCAGGGTATAGTGTCAGTT
>ERZ1034984.2159-NODE-2159-length-16418-cov-12.407199_pt1 | contig 16418 bp, 22 predicted proteins | sample MGYA00520589_ERZ1034984 | MGnify/ENA primary metagenome ERZ1034984 (study PRJEB33766, sample SAMN09781790) | gut metagenome | biome: gut microbiome | host: Homo sapiens | place: Madagascar | study: EMG produced TPA metagenomics assembly of the PRJNA485056 data... | reverse complement strand
GATTTTCCGGTCATACCTCCCAAGCGGCGCACGTTTTATCACAGCTTTTATCTGTTCTGCATTAAGACCTTGCAACGCTGGCGGAAAGACTATGCGAGCCGCCGCCACAGGCAGCACCGAGCCAGAAGGGCTGCGGCAGCTGTCCAGCGTTGCGCACCATATTGCCAATGCTGGCAAACTGGTGACGTTTTGTCACCAATTTCGTGATGTCACGAAATTGCTCTTGTGCGGCGTACATTTTGCCGGGGCTGGCAAAATGGTCAGGTTTCACGATTTTGTTGACGTTACCAAAATCGCGATGAGTTCGACTTTTAACAGCTAAAAAGTTAAACTCATTTGCTAAAATGACCGTTTTTGGCCACTTTTCTGGATATGTAGTGCTGCTCATGGTATTACTCCTTACTGCTTTTGCAGGGCCGACCTCACCCTATCAAAGAAAAACTGAATTACCTTGCTCATGGTCTCTTCGGTGATAGCCCAGCTGACCAACTTGCCCCACCGGCTGTTGACCAGATAGGTGCGCAGCATCTTGCCGCACCACGCCTTGCGCTCTGCGCCGCGCTTGGTGCCCTGAATCTCCCGCTCTGCCTGGTCGATGAGGTCAAGCACCAGCGTCTTGACCGCCGCGCCGTAGCCCAGACGGATAAGCCCCAGCACAAGCGAAACAGTGCCCACAACAATGAGCACCAGCGCCAGCCACGCGGGCAGCGGGGTAAGAATGGTGTTAAGAATGGTTTCCATGTGTTACTCTCCTCTCTCTTTTTCGAGATCTTCGATGCGGTGGTTTGCCACCTTGATCTGCTCTTCCAACACTGGTACGCGCTGGGCAAAATTGTTGTGTGCCCGGACTTCGCGGGTCAGCTCTTCCAGCTTTGTTTCGGTCACAGCCTGCTGCTTGTCCAGCTTGGCGTCCATACTCTGGGCGGTGCGGTTGGCAGTGCGGTTGTTGGAGACGATTGAGCCGATCAGGCTCAGACCGCCGGTGATGATTGCCACGATGATTGCTTCGCTCATGCGCCCTCCCGAAGACGGGTCAGACCATTCTTTGCAATGATTTTAGCGTAGTCCTTGTAGGGCACAGACAAGTCCACGCCGGAAATCTTGCCCGGTATCGCGTCCACAACGCCGGGAATCTTGCCCTTGCTGGTGTACTGCCACAAGCCGAACGGCCAGCCCGGTTCAGGCTTTTTGCTGCGGTAGGCAGCCAGCCACACATCGTACTTTTTCAGCGCAGCGCCGCCCATGTACAGGTTCGTCTGCCCAAAGTACAGCCCGGTGTACAGCATGGTGTAGAAGCCCCAGCGCTCCACCGTGCCAAGCGCGTGGGCTGCAATGTCCGTCAGGGTCTGCTTGTCCAGCGGGGCTTGCACATAGGTGTCCTCGATGTCAACTGCCACAGGCAGCTGCACCGTCTTGCCGGTCAACACCTTGCGCAGCAGGTCAAGTTCTGCGTCCGCTTCTGCCGTGTTGACAGCCTTGCAGTAGTAGTAAACGCCGCAGGGGATGCCCAGCCGCTTGCACTCGGCGTAGTTGCGCTCAAAGGTAGGGTCAATGTACGGTTTGCTGGGCGCGTCTTTCGCGCTGTTGCCCAGCGCCCGCAGCATCACGCCGGAGACAAGGCCGCTTGCCTTGACCTTGTCCCAGTCGATGTTGCCCTGCCAGCGGGATACGTCCATGATAGGGAGCATTGTTATCAGTCCTTTCTATTTTTGTGTGGGGGTTAGTTTGCTAAAGCCACCTTTAGTTAATTACTTCTCCCATGGCATCGACCCAGTTATTGTTAATGTAATACAACATCTTGTTCAGCGTTGTATCAAAATACTGTTGGTTATTTTGTGGACTTTGCGGACGATTTTCTGTCGTTCCACTGAATTTGTCGTTCAGGTCACGTGTCAATACATTTATACCACTTCCGTCTTCCCAGAACTTGTGCGGAGCATTTTTGTAACTGTCGCGTGTCGTCGTATACGTCAATGTTCCATGATAACTTCCAGGTTTGGACTCTTTAGCATAAGTTTTACGACCCCAACCATTGCTTGTCATATCCTCAATGTTGAAATCAATGATATTCAATGATTGCCCCAAGCCATTTCCTTCAAAATCCATTCCATGTAACAACCACTCTTCACAGCAGTTAATAAGCGTATTTGGGTGAGACATCATTATATCATCTCCAAAATGTCCGAAGCGAAAACCTGTATTCACGAATCTTGCACATGCATTCTGCATAATGAGATGCTCGCCCGAAATGTCAAATCCAAGACCCCAACCACGCACATTACAATTGTCAATATGGTATCCACTACCCCAGTTATATCCATACAATGTTCTAATACCAATGCAATCAATAACCGAATTTATGATTTTTCCATCTTTTTCTTGAGGGTCTCCTGCATATTCTGTAAGACCACAATGTACACCCTCGAGTTGCATATTATAGGCATACTCGCAATTCACACCAATAATTTTTTTCTGCGGAGCTGGAATATTGATTGCTACGTTTTCGATGCTCAAAGTGCAGCCAACAGACGAACGTGATACCTTGCCAGAACCACTAATTACAGGTTTAACGCCAATTATGCTTACAATCTCATTTTCGCCAAGAGAATCGTATAATTCTTGTGACATATCAAAACGTGTGCAGTGTCCGAAATACATTGGCTGGATAACATTCGGGAAATTTACGCCCTCTATTTTGATGAGAGAAACATTATGATTATTTGTTGGAATATATATTCCATATTTTCCGACAGAAGTATTTCCACTATCAAATAATGTGTCAATGATATAGCGTTCATTTGATAGCTTCAGAACTCCACCGCCTCTTGCTCGCAAATCGAAAATTGCCTGTTGGAGTTCTTCTCCATCATTTACGCCATCACAAACATAGTCTGCCCCCATTTTTTCTTCATCAGATGCCCATGCTGAAGCAACATGTATTGTGCTATATTCCACACTTGGAACAATAAACACAATCTGAACATCTTCTACAGTGTTTTTCGTCCAAACGATATCGGATTTTTTTGTTTCAGCAGATAAGTCGTGTTGATTTGTAAAGTTCAGCAAGAAGTAGCAGTCTGAATTGAATTTATAGCCCGAATAAAAAACGCCATCTTTGTACGAGTTATAAAAGCAAGTTGTTCCATCTGCTTCGCTAAAAAGCATAATAGAAAAGGAAATAGGTGATTGAAGAATTAACTCATTCCCTTTTTTTGCATGAAGAAAATTTGCAGTGCAAGAATTTCTGCTATCAGTCCTTTTAAGTGTCTGTCCAGACGGAATATCGACCCATTTTCCTTCAAGAATTTCCCAGTTGTTTTGAAATGTTTTAAATTTTCCTTTTTTTACAGAACGTGTGATGGTATCACCATCTATCAGATTTGTATATGTAATGACAGGCTTGATAAAATCAACGCTATCAAGCGAAATGTACGCAATAACAATTCGCATATATTTTGCTTTGTTTGGTTTAATAAATTCAACATCTTCTTCGTTTGCTTTAAAACCATCTGTAGATTTCAAAAATATTTTGTCGGAATCATAATATACAATTCTCACATAATAAGGATTTGCGGAAATTCCAGAGAAATCAAAAGATTTTGTGCTAGATATGTCAACAAAATCTTTACTGCGAATCGTATTATTTGATTCTCCATCAACACCAGTTGTTTTGTCTATTGTTCCCGATTCCATATCCGCAGATTTAACTATATAAGTATCTGCGGTAGTGGAAACAGCATAATTTACATCACCTATATCTTCCTTTATCTGACTTTCCACCCCCTTTGCTCTTTCAGCCTCCGCATTGACCGCCTCCCCCACCTTTGCCGCATCCGCCGCCTTGCCGGAGAGGGAGAGGGTGGGGTCAATGGCTTTCTGGATGTTTTCGCCCGCGGTGTTGGCAAACTGCTCGACATACTCGCCCATCTGGGCGATATCCTCCCGCACCTCGGATGCCATGACAGCTTTGCGGATGCCGTCAATTACCTCTTTCCATGCTTTCATTGTCTGCCTCCATCGTTTGCAGCGCATAAGACTGCACATCAGATGCGTACCCCTTGAGCGTGCGGCTCAGGTCATACGCAGTGGTTGCTTTGCGGGCGCTGAGCGCCTGCAAGTCGGATATACTGGAAAACTTCTTGCCGAAGGTAAACTCCTTCTTTGCGGGTTTGTCCAGCGTCTCTACAAGCTTGTTGCAGTTGATCCACACATCAATGCCATGGGGCGCAGAAATAATGTGGGTCAGCTTGCCAAAGGCGATGCGCTCCACGTCCACGCCCGCGTCCTTCAGGTCTACGGCTTTCACCGTGATGCCGTCCGCAAGGCGCAGGTGCTTGCCTAGCTCCATGTCGGCTTCGTCCTGCAGGGACTGCTGGGTGTTGGCCGTGCCGTCCAGCACCAGATACCGGGTGATAAGTCCATACAACTTCTGGGCGGTCTCATCGTTGGCGGTGGCGGTCAGGGTGCTGGTGCTTTCCCAGATAAACCAACCGCTTTTCTTCTTGCCGATGGCGATCACTCGGGTGACGATGTCCTCGGCCTTGACGTAGCTGGACAGGTCAAGCAGGTTTGTGCCGAATCTGATGCCCTGCACATTGCGCTCTGTCGCGTCCTGCACATAGTCCAGATAGCGTGCTCTCTTGTACAGACCGGGGAATGAGGGGTAAGGAATCGTTTCGTGTCGGGTTACCAGATAGCCGCCGTACACGTCCACAAGCTCGCTTTGCAGGATGTCCCACGTTTTGCCGTAGTTCTTGCCGTCGCCAAAGTTGTGCAGATCCTCCGCGAGCTGCGGGGTATAGACTAGCGACTTTGCGCCGTTGTGGTATACGCTGACCGTTCCGTCTTTTTCCGTTTTAATGCTGTACGTTTTGGATTCGGTGTCCTTTTTGGTCACCTTTATGGTTCTTTTGCACTTAACGGTTTTTAAAGGCGTTGTAATGGTAGGCGAAACGGAGGTCTGCTCTGCGTCATAGGTCTTGCTGCCCTGCGAGATCGCGTTCGGACGAACGGTAAACAAATTATCCCCGGTTCTAAAAATGATGCCGCCGCCTACAGTCTTGATCTCGTCCAGTTTCCATCCCATCTCTGGCGGTGTCTGCACTTCCTCGTAGTCGGAGTAGACCGTGGAGAAGTTTTCAATAATCCGGTTTCCGTTCTTAGCGTACAGCCCCCAATCTTGACGGTAGTCTCCGTCCGAATCCGGGCTTTCGGCTGCATAGTCCAGTTTCATGTAGCACTTTTCGGCTACTGGCACATACCGCTTTTGCTCCTCCACCGTGACGTTTCCAATGCGGAAGCTTTTATAGCTGTCAGCAAGGCTGGTGTGATTCTCACAGATGAAGTCCAGAAACTGCCGGATGGTCACGTCCTTGGCAGTGTATGGAGGAACATCGGTATCGTTGAGGTAGGCAAGTTCGCCCTCACAGTACACCTTCTGCCGCAGCAGAAAATCCTGTTCGTGGTTCATGACCCGGCCTTGCCAGGTCTCTTTGCCGTCTTGCTCAACGGATATCACGGTTCTTAGCTTTTGCAGGGCGCTGTGCGCCACATTGCCCAGCGGAATGGTAAATTCCAGACTTCCAGCCTTGCCGAACTCCCGGGTCAGGGTCGGGTTTATCAGCTTTGTGGTATCCAGCGCAGAGCCGGGTGCGTAGATGCAGACCCGGTTTTCCCAGCTGTCCACATCGTCCTGCGTGCCTGCGTATATCTTGTAGCTCATAGACTTGCCCCCAGATATTTGATGGTGATGCTGCTTGCAGCGGTGGCGGTAAAGGTCAGGGTGACGTTTTCGCCGTCCGGGATATCCAGCCCCTCCAGATACTGCCACTCGGTCGTTTTGGCAAGGCTGCCCGCATAGGCCTTGTTGACCTGCAACGACACATTTGCCTCGCTTTCGCCGCGCTGGAAGTAGACCGCAGCGGTGTGCGGTGCGCCGTAGATGACCACGTCCACCGGCGTATCGGCTGGCAGTGCAATGCTGCGGTAGTCCCGCAGGATATCTGTTTCAAAGTTGATGTCGTCCCACCTGATATCCTGTGTGCCATCGTAGACGTTGTACTTGTACGGGTTGCAGCTGCCGGTGATTGTGACCGTAGCGGAGAGCCGCCCCGGCACGAATTTGACGTGCCAGAGCCCTTCCCAGTACCACGATGGATCATCATCAAACACGCATTGCAGCCACTTGCCCTCAAGGGCATTGTGCAGGCGGCTTTGCCACACCTTCCACATCTTTTTAGGAGCGGTGCAGAGCAGCTCCATGGTGATGGAGCGCTTTTTGTAGTGCACCTTGCCGTCCAGCGCGGTGGTAAGGTTGAGCAGCGTGTCGGAGCCGGATATCTGCACAAGGGTCTCGTCCGGTTCCGGCTCGCCGATGTTTGGGCTGCCAACCTTCATGTACAACCCCCACGTTGCAAGGGTGTCGTAATTGCCCAGCTTTGCGCTGTGGATTGCCATTTAAACACCCCTTTCTGCCCGCAGGGTATACACGCCCATGCTGGTATCCATGTTGGTCGCAAGGCGCGGTGTGAGCATATCGGCCACCTTTTCGCCGTCCATGACAAGCTGACCGGTGCCGATATCCGGCAGATGCTCGTCCAGCAGATCGCGGATCTGCTGCAAAATGCCAAGCTGTGCATCCGTGCCGGTGGTCTTTTCCATGTAGCGGTGCTGCATGGCTGCCCGGGTGGAGAACTCGGTCAGGCTGTCGTACACGTCATGCCCGGCAAAGGGGCTTTCGTAGTTGCTCACAGCCTGCCCGCCGCTGCTCTTGCCAAACTTTGCAAACAGTGCAGCGCCCAGCGCCGCCACGCCCGCCACAATGGCCACGATGGCTGCAGCTTCCGGGTTTGCCATGATCAGGCTGCCTACCTTTGCCAGCATCCCGCCTGCACCCTCGGCGATGGTGCCAAGGCTGCCCATGCCTGCGGCAACGTTTGCGATATCCGTGCCCGCGTTGAGGGCAAAGCTGCCCATGCCCGAGCCAATGGTGTCCAGCACACCCATGATCTTGCTGCCGACATCGGAAACGTTGATGCCCAGATCCTGAAACACTTTGCTCAAGCCCTTAACGCTCGTTGTAACGCCGTCTGCATCTGCTTGGATGCCGTTGGACATGATCTGCTTAAAGGCTTTGAATGCTTCACTTAGACCGCCGCCGGAATACGCCTCGTTGATGGCTTCCAGCGCTTTGGCAGCCCAGTCAGACAGCACCTCGCGCTGCTCCTGTGATACCTCACCCCACATTACATTGACGATATCCAGCCCAAGCGCCGCCCAGTCCTGATTTTTGAGGTCTGTGTACAGGTTTTTGCCCAGCTTGAAGATACCGCTGTTAAACTGCTGCTGCGCCTTGCTCAGATTCTCCTCAATGCGTTTTTGGGTCGCCTTGATGCTCTTTTCGATGTTCTGCGCGGTCTCTGTTACCTTGTCCTGCACGCCGTCAACGTAGCTGATGACCTTGGTGTAGGTCTGCCGCACGCCGTCCACAATGCGCTCGCCGGTCTCGGTGGCGGTTGTTTTGATGTGCTGGCTTCCGTCCGCGTATGTTTCCACGGCCTGCTGCGTGGTGGTGGTGATGCCGTTGAAGGTCTTTTCTGCAATGGTGGTCAGGGTGCCAAGCAGGGTCTTGGACATATCGTCATAGACCTTGGTTTCCTTCTGCACCACGCCGTCCACGGTCTTGGTCACCTTTTTGTAGGTGGTAGCAACACCGTTGACCATCTCTTTGCCAGTCTCGGTGGTGGTCTCGGTCACGCGGTCTTTGATGTTGCCCGCTGCGTCCTTGACCTTCTCCTGCAGGGTCTCAACGCTGGTAGTCACCGCGCCCAGCGCATTCTGTGCGGTTGTGGTGGCGGTGTGCGACACGGACGCAATGACGGTTTCTGTCGTGGACTTTGAGCCGGAAGATTTGCCGGAAGAGCCGCCGTTTCCGCTTCCACCTCCGGTCAGTGAACTTGCAAGCGCTTCCTCTTGCGCCTGCCGCACGCGGGCGTCATGCTTTTCTTTTCTGGACTTTCTGTCCGCTGCTGTAACTGTTGACTTTTTCCCGGTAGAGGAGGCTGTTTTGCTGTCTGCATACGACTGTCTTGTGCTGTTATAGGCTTCGTTATAGGCGTCAATCGGGTTTTCACCGCGCCCAATGGCGGCAATTGCGTTTGCAACGCCATTTGCAACGCCCATAATGCGATTGAGTTTATCAAGGATAAAATCAGCCGCGGAAGAAAAGTATTGTTTAACAGAACTCCACGCACTGTTCCATTTTTCCCGGAATTTATCGTTTGTTGCGTATGCTGTAGTCAGAGCGCCAGCCAGAGCGCCAAGCAGGGTTATGACCACACCGATGGGGTTGGCGTTCATCACGGCGTTTAGCCCCGCTTGCGAGGCGGCTGCTACGCCGGTTGCGGTCTTGTAGGTTATCATTGCGCCCGCAGCAGTTCCAAGCAGCCCAACAAGAATGTTTGCGTTGTCGGAACAGAATTGGACAATATTTGCAAGCCCGGAAAGCTCAGGAGTTGTCTCCCGCACGGACTGCAACAGCCCGTCGATACCGTTATCGTCCCATCCTTCCTTCATGGCTACAACCAGCTCGTTCGCCTTTTCCACGGCAGTTCCAAAGCCTGCGGAAAGGTTCTCGCTCAGTGCGCCAGCAAGCTGGAGGACGTTATCTTTCAACGTGTCCGTGCGGCCTTTTAGCGTCTGGCTCTGGGTGTCCATGGCGTTGTAATAACGCCCGCCCTCCTCGCTGGCGGCTATAAGCGCCTGCGAAAGAAGGTCGTAGCTGATGGTCATGTTCTGGACTTCTTGCACCGATTTGCCGGTGTAGTCTGCCAAAATCTGATAGATATTGATGCCGGCATAAGCAAACTGCTTGATGTCTATCGTTGCAGCCTTGCCCACGTTTGCGATCTGCTGCAAGTTTGCAGCCATGCGGGACAGTTCGGCGCTGCCGCCGCCGGTTGCAGAGACAGCATCGCCCAGTGCATTGATGACCTTGCGGGAATACGCAGCATTTTCGCCTGCGCTGATAAGCAGCTGGTTTGCCTGCGTCAGGGATGCCACGTCAAACGGGGTGCGGGCTGCGTCCTCCTGAATGGCCTGCATGGCTTCCTGCGCGGCCTGTGCGCTGCCCAGCATATTGGTAAATCCGGTGGTGTACTTCTCTATCTGGGCGTTATAAGAAATGCCCATTTCCACAAAGCCCTTTGCAAGGCCTACTGCCTTTGTCCCAAGCGAGGTAAGCATATTTGCAAGGACAGTCGCTTTTGCGCTGGCTGCTGCAAACTGGCTTGCCATGCCTGAAACGCCGCTTCCGGCGCTGTTTGCGCTGCGGTTCAGCGAGTTTGCGGCACTTTGCGTCTCTTTTCTGGCCTGCTCGATGCCCTGCTCATACTCGGAGGTATCAAGCCCCAAAGCGGCCATCAAATTGAAAATGTTCAGGTCTCACCACCTCCGTTCTGCTCTGCGGCTTTTTTACTGTCTGCAAGCGTCTTTTCCCAACACGCCTGCGCTTCTTCCAGTGTTGTTTCGTGGCGGCGCTCAGATAGCGGCTTGTCGTACTCTGCCATGATCTCGCTGAAGGACTGCTCAACCTGCTGCCCCAGCGATACAGCACAAAGAAAAAGCATATCAGCCGTATACAGCTGGTATGTTCTTGTGCGCTGTTGTTCCCGCATCTCGCTGATGACAAACCAGACGAAATATTTTAAGCCGTAGGCGCGGAGATGCTGGAGGTCGGCGCGGCAGAGGTAGTGCCAAAACTCAGGGCGTTCAAGTCGTCCAGAGAGGAAAAAAAATCCTGAACATCTTTCTGCATTACGGACTTTGTAAGCGCGGTAAACGCCTTGGGCAGGGTGTCCTCTTCGCCCTCTTCCAACGTGTACAGCTGGTGCAGAGCGTTCACAGTGCGCTCAGGGTCAAGCTTCATCAGAGGCTTGACAAAGTCCAACGCGGCAAGCGTAAACTCTCTAGTGGTCAGCTTTTTCTTCCCACCGGGCTGTGCCTCTACGCCCAGCATCTTCAGGGCGTTTGCAACAATGGTTTCCCGGGCTGCCTTGGTCTCCGGGTTGTCCACGTTGTCCTTTGCGTCCATGATCATGCGGGTGATGCCGTCCACCGCGTCATACAGCTTGGGAAGGGCTTCCACGGGGTCAAGATTGATGGTAAGGGTCATTTATTCTGCCTCCTTGACGTAGAACTCCATAGGCACCTTGCTGGTGTCGGTCATGTCGTAGTGCCCCTTCAGGCTCAGCGTGATATTGCCCTTGCCGTCCTTGGTGGTTTTCAGCTCAAGGCCGCCATCGCTCACGGCATTCATCAGCTTTACCGCAGCATAGCCGCCGCCGATCAGGTTGCCGTGCCACCAGATATCCTGGAAATCTTCATTCTTGTAGTCCTCGCGGACGGTAATCTTGTTTGCTTCCACGTCCGCAGCGCCCAGTTCCAGCTTGATGGTGTCGGCGCTCATTGTCATGCAGGTGGTAGACAGACCACAATCCCAACTGGTGATGTGCTTGAGCTGGTAGGTGTTCTCGGGCACTTCGTCCAGATCCTCGCCCAGATCGATGGTGTTAGGCTTGCAGCTGACGGTGATGCCGCCGGAAGTCAGGCAGATCATATCCTCCGCTGCAATGGGGGTAGTGCCCGCCGGGTCAAACTTCTTGAGCAGCGCGCCAGCCTGAAACTGAAGCTTTTTGAAAGCATCTGCCGAAATGGCGTGATACATTTTTTTCATGCGTTATCCTTTCTCACACCACAAAGGATGTGACGTCAAAAGTAAGGTATGTGCACAGGTATTTTTCCGGCGGGTTATCCATAGACTGTGCCCACGGATTGCCTGCGCATAAAAGAATTGCGCCGCCCTCGCACTCGATGGTAAGTCCATCACCGAGGGCAGCGCGCATCTCATCTGTTTTGCGGATGATGGGCAGTTTGCCGCCGTCTACCGGATACCACAGCCGCGCATGGAAAGTGCTGCTCTCGTCAAAACCTTTGGGAATGACAGGCAACACTGTGATATAGGGCAGGGAAGCGCCCTGCGGCACAAAATCCTCAGGGTATACAGGAACATTGAACAGCGCAAAAAAGCTGTTCAGCGCCGTGGTAATGGCTTCTGCTGCGCCCATCAGGAAAGCACCACCTTTTTGCACTGCACAACGGCAAGATTCATCTGGCTTTCGGCGGGCGAAATCTTGTCGCTGCTTGCGGTGGTCACCTCATAGGCCTGCCCGTCCTCCAAGCGCTTGATGCGGTCGAAGGGGGACAGCTTGATACCCTTATCCACATAGAGGGAGTAGGTGGATGCCGTGCCCTGCTGCTCTGCCTGCTGTGCTTCAATGGTCTGGTCGTGCCGCTCTATGGCAAGGAACTCCATGCCTTCATCCCATGTGGTGGTAGAGCCAAACAGGCCGTCCGATACCAGCTTTTTTTCCATGAAGCAGAACTTCTTGGTGAAATTCTCCATCACGGTGAATTTCGTGAAATCGTTTACAGGCATTACAGTTTCCTCCATTGGTTGATCTCCCGGCGGTAGCGTGTGCATCCGTCTGCTGGCAAGCCATCCGTGCCGGTGGCCATGCTGCCGCTCCAGCCGTTGAAGGACTGGGAAACATAGCGCCCGCCGCCGGGGTCGGCTGCATCGTAGTCAGTGATCTTCTTGGCAAGCTCCACAAAAACGTTGGGGACCCGCATAGGCTGTACCGTGCCGGTGAAGGTTTCGGGGGTCAGAGGCTCGCCCGCCTGATGCACGCCGTCATTGAAGATAGAGCCCTCTATTTTGTAGAACTGGTGCGGCGCAAGCCCGGACAGGATGTTTTCAGGATCTGCAAGCACATCCGTGTTGAAGTTGATCGCATCCCAGATATAGTCCACGCCAATGATGAACCGCCCTGTAAATGGTGCGTCGTACCGGTCAAAAAAATTGTGCGTGTACACGCACAGCTCTGGCACAGTCATGCGGGGGTCACCTCCGTATTTTTAGCCAAGGGAGATCATCTGACCGATGCGGATGTTCTCCAGCTTCATCTTGCGTTCCCAGTTCTTGGTTGCGGTCAGTTCTGCATCCGTAGGAGAAGCGCCAGTAACGTTATCTGCCTTGAAGCTCATACCGTTCGGGTGGATAACGCGGCCTTCCTTGGTGTACAGCTTCTGGATACCGGCCTTGCTCTCGGGGTCGTAATCGGTATAGTACGGCTTCTCGTAGTTGGTCTTTCTGCAACCAATGAAAGAGCCCTCGCCCAGAACATAGGTCTTGTATGCAGTTGTTGCTGCGCCGCCGTTGATAGCTTCGTCAGTGATGGACGCGGTGGTAAAGGCGTTGTTGACAATGACCACCATGCCGCCGATTCGAGCCAGCGGAGAAGCCTGTGACAAAGCGCCCGGGGTGGTGTACTTCTCGAACTCGACGAGGTTTGCGGCCTGATATTTTGCAAAGACGGTGGAGTGCATGACAAGCAGACCGCCGCTCATTGCATGGTCGCCAAAAGCGGCCTCCTGCGCATAGATCAGAGATTCAGGCGTAACCTTGCCGTCATTCACCTTGGTGATGTCGTAGATGTGCTTTTTGAGATCGGTGGTGGACAGAACGGCGTTCGTGATGGTCATAAGGGTGTTCTGCCAAACCTGACGGTAGTAGTGCGCGACCTGATTTGCAACGTGCTGCATGGGAGCGGCACCGGTCAGTTCCTTGGTAAAGTCCTGAGACTTCCATGCTTTCATCCGCTGGACAAGCATGGTGGTCTGCTTGTTACCGGATACTTCAGTAGGAGTGTTGTCGGTATTGCCGTCATTGTTCAGGGGCTTATCAAGGTTTGCGTCCAGTTCCGTGTAGAACGGAATGGTTGCAACGTTGCCCTTTTCGCCGATCAGTCCCATGATGGAGGGGTCATCCTTGATAACGCCGGATGCTTCGATACTGGTGTCAATGGTGTTCTGCTCGGCCATGTAGTCTCCGAACACCTCAACGTCAAAAGGATAGCCGCCAAAAGTATTGCTCTGTGCCATATAATTGCCTCTCTTTCTTACTTAGCCCTTACTCCGAAGCTGCTGGTATAGTTCGGGGTCGCTGTTCTTGAGTTTGATGCGGTCATCAAGGCTCATTTTTTTGAAATCTTCAGGGGTCGTTCCAGTGTAATTTGCGGGCGGGTTGTCCACCTGTGCGCCCTTGGTGGAGGTGCTGCCCACATAATCGCTCCAGTCGGTTTTCAGGCTCTCAGCCAGCTTGTCCGTGTTCTTCACGTTGCCCTTGCTGTCCAGTTCCATCTTGTCGATGTCCTCGCCAGACAAGCGCACGATGCGGTCAAAGTACTTTTCCAGCACGCCAGCGGCTTTAAGCTGCTCCCGGAACTTAGATTCCTTGGCGGCTCTGGATTCCTTGGCGGTCTGCTGGGTCTTGTAGTCGGTCAGCGCCTTTTCTGCGGTCTGCTTACCGCTGTTGGCTGCGTCCCGCTCCTTTTCCGCTGCAACGCGGGCGTTTTTCTCGGTATCCAGTTCGTCCCGGAGGGCGTCTGTCTCCTCGTGCAAGGCGTCCAGAATGGCTTTTGCCTTGTCATCGTTGGAGGTTTCGACGTTTTCCAGAATCTTGCGGATATCTGCTCTTTTGAGTGCCATGTGTGTGTCCTTTCTGCCCTTGCTCGGGCTGCCATGCTTGGCAATCAGGTTATTTTGCCGGACGTGCTGCCGGTGTGGTGCCGCTTGCAGGAATCGAACCTGCAACTCCCCGGTTATGAGCCGGGAGCACTGCCAGTTGTGCGAAAACGGCATAAAAAGCGGCTGACGCTGTGCTCCAACCGCTGATTATTGAGTTTTACGGTTTTGTTTCCACGCTGGGCAGAACGTCCGTGTGGAAATAAAGCTTGTAGTGGTATGGGTCCGTGTGGGTGCCGGTGATGTCTTCGACCACATACATGGTGTAGTCGTTCAGATAGATGTAGTTCTTGCGGTAGGTGTCCGGGCCAATTTTTACCGTGCAGACCAGCTCATTGTTTGAGTTGTTGGAGATGGACATGTAGCCCTCGGCTTCCATAATGACCTTATCGGTGCGGGCGTTGTAGACGGTAATCTTGCGCTCACTCTCGAAATAGTCCGCTTGCTTGGAGATATTAGCATTGGCCTTGTCAGCTTCTGAACAGCCACAAAGCAACAGCGCCGCAAGCATCATGATGGTTACAAAAAACTTCTTCATGTTATACCTCTTTATTTCCTTCCTCTACCGCAATCTCTTGCAGTTCCTTGATATGATCTTCCACCGCCGGGCGCAGGAAGGGGCGGGGAGCCATGCCCCGGGTAAAGTGCCACTTGCCGTTGAAGTCCTGCCAGACCCACGGCGTTTTGCGTCCGTTTCCCTTCTCGGCAAAGATGCCCGTACCGAGTTCAACGTAGACCGAGTGCGCCAGATTTGACCCGATGGTCACGGTCTTTTGCGCCGCAGAGACAACGTAGGTAATGGACGCTTTCAGCGCACCGCCCACATAGCCCTCTATGCCGGTGCTGTCTGCCGTTCCTGTGGGCACAAGCAGCTGTGCATAGTCCTGCACCTTCATGCCCCAGATGGTCAGCACACGCTCCGCCCAGTCTTCCAGCGCTTCAAGCAGCTGCGGGGTGTTGTCAGTGACTTTGATGTTATAATTAAATTTCATGATTGTTGATGTTATAATTAAATTTCATGATTGTTTTGGTTTGTGATCTGATCCATCAAGATGCGACCTTGTTCCGCTTTGGCCAAAATCTGACCAATAAGGTCTTTTTCTGATGCGGGTCGATTTATTGTCTCTCCTCTTAAAAAATCAACGGCAGTAATAAATCCCCGCAAAAGGTCTCTGTCCGCTTCTGCCAAATGATACTCAACACGAACATTATTTGTCTTCATGTTTTCGCTCCGTTTTTATCCTAAATCACGCTCTAACCATAAAAATTTTTCGGCCAAACTAGGGGCAGATTCCGGGTGGTTGATGGGCCTTAAATCACGTCCGCAAACCGGACAGAAGTTTGGATACCACATACGATTTGCCCCTTCGTCAGCTTCTATGAATACCTGGTCATCTTCGTCCGTTCCCATGACAAGCTGGCTATACATCCCGCCCGGGTCAAGTTCTTTTTGGCTCTTGTCCTTGTCGTATACGTCGTGCCCATGAGCATCCTTTGCGAAAACCGGTTCTATCTCGCAATACTCACACACTTATCTCACCTCTTTTTCTTGCGCCAAATCTCAACGAGCGCCTTTGCATTGCTCAGCTTTGACGCTCCGCCTATCCGTTTTGCCCCATCGTAGACGGTAAATGCCCCGCTGGTGCCCCGGATTTTAAAGCCGCCTGCGCTGATCTCCTTGGACATATAGCCGCCGTCAGCCGTGTATCCGCCCTTGTTGGTGGTTTTCCACTTTAGTGCATCGCCGCTTTTTGCTGCGGCGCTTTTTGCCTTTGCAGCAAGTTCGGATTGTGTTTTACCTGTGCCGGAAACTTGTTTTTTGGCTTTTTGAAGCTTAGAAAGTCGGCTTTGGGCAGATTGCTTTTTGTCGTAAGCAGACGTATAAGAAACGGCCTTATCAACAACTCTGTCCATCCTCTCAAATTGGGTGCGCTTTTGAGATTCGGACATTTCCTTGTCGTAGCTTCCAATTTTCTTTTTGGTTCTGGCGATTTCCTTATCAAGCTGGGCTTCGTTCATGTTTTCGATGCTTCTGGCGTTGGTTGCAGTTCCGCCTACTCTCGCGGAACTGCCTGAGCCTCTTTTACTCACGGTAATGCCTCCTTTCGTATTGGAATGGTTTTATTTTGGTCACGTTCCAGTCAAATTCATCAGGGCATTTGCCATACCACAAGATGCCGCTCGGTTGAAGCACTTCCAGCGCCTTACGGCAGTGCTTAGCAAAGCATTCTGCTTCGTATGGGTCAGACTGTGTGCCGTGGCTCGAAATGCTCACGATGCTGTTTGCCGGTTCACCGTCAAAGCACCAGTCATAACTTTGCTCGCCACACCAGCAAAGCGTAGGAATCACATGGATACCGTGCATCTGCCAGTAAGCAGCCAACCAGTGTTTTTTGTAGTGCATAAAAAGCTGCACTGCAAGCGGCATATCGCTGTAAAGAGAAAAGTCCGGGGAGCACACAGCCCCAAACTGCTGCAGCAGAGGAATGTACTTGTCCGGGTTATTCCAAAACCGTTCAAACTGGTAATCGTCCTTGTAAAAGTGCACGCCTTTTGCAGCTTTGTCTTTGGCTGTCAGCGCATAATTGACCGGGATCCATTCCAGTTTGTCAATGCGGATGTCCGTTTCCGGCTTGATTTCAGGGATGCCATACTTGCCAACACCGGGAAATATCATCCTTTCGGTGTTTTCCATTGGCAGAATCACGGTTCACCCCTCCTAGCCTTACTTTTTCTTGAGCTTTTTTCCTGTTTTCCAGTTGTAACCACGTTTTTCC
>ERZ1034984.2157-NODE-2157-length-16423-cov-10.143023_pt1 | contig 16423 bp, 20 predicted proteins | sample MGYA00520589_ERZ1034984 | MGnify/ENA primary metagenome ERZ1034984 (study PRJEB33766, sample SAMN09781790) | gut metagenome | biome: gut microbiome | host: Homo sapiens | place: Madagascar | study: EMG produced TPA metagenomics assembly of the PRJNA485056 data... | reverse complement strand
CCTGGATCAGATGCAGGACACAGAAACCACTGCTTTTGTGGAACTGCCCGCACCTGCACCAGATCCAAAGAAAACAGATACTTCAAAAGAATCCGGTACATGCATTTCGGCAGGAACTCTGCCAATGATCCGTATTAAAAATACCAGGGGACTGTCAGCTGAGATATTTTCCGGTACTTCACCGGAAATGCTCTGCCATCTCATAAAGGCTTTTACCCATGCTGAATGATGCAGATGCTTCCGGATTTAAAAAGGTGTATCTGGCGATGGGATTTACGGATCTCCGTCGTGGGATCGATGGGCTGGCAACGATCGTACGCTTTCAGTTTAAGCTTGATCCTTACGACAAAAATACACTGTTTCTTTTCTGTGGAAGAAGATGTGACCGGATCAAAGCACTGCTCTGGGAAGGCGATGGTTTTCTCCTTATGTACAAGAGACTCGATAATGGTGCATTCCGGTGGCCCCGTTCGGCAGATGAGGCAATGGCGATCACAGACGACCAGTACCGTATGCTGATGCAGGGACTGGAGATCGTTGCACGCCATCCGATCTCTGAGCTGAAAGAGACACCCCGCATTATGTAGCCTGTGCAAAATGCCGAAAATAAAAAAGTACCAAAACTGTAAAAATGATGTGTATCAACCGGATGAAAAAGGTTATCCACAAACAGTCTTTTCTCATTCCATTTGTTATCGTGTGAATAGAAAAACTGTTGTGGATAATACATCTGAAAAGCTGTAAAACAACGGCTTTCCAGATGTATTATCCACCGTCATTATGACGAAAGCCCATATCTGAAGGATTGGCGGAAATACAAAAATTCTGTTATAATCGGAATCAGTATAAAGACAGGAGTTCCGGTTATGACGATCAAGTACACAAAAGAACAACTGAATAAGTTTGATAAGGATCTGCTGATAGAGCTTTTTCTTGGGATGCAGGGACAGATGGAAGAATTGTCCAGGCAAACGCAGGCCTTAAATGACAGGATGCAGCTGATGATGGAACAGATGGTCCTTTTTCAGAAGAACCGTTTTGGCAGATCCAGCGAAAAAATGGCGGATTCTGAACAGATACGTTTCATGGAAGTGGACGGGACTATCGTATTCTTTAATGAAGCAGAGGCAGTCTGCGACCTGGATGCACCGGAACCTGATGACCTGGAATTGAAAGCACCCAAAAAGAAAAAACAGCCAGGGAAAAAAGCGGCTGATATAGCAGGGCTGACAGTAAAACGTATTGATCACTATCTGAAAGAGGAAGAACTGACGGCTGAGTTTGGTGAAAACGGATGGAAACAGCTTCCGGATGCCATTTCCCGATGTTATCAGTTCATTCCGGCCAGTGTCGTGATAGAGGAACATCATATCGGCGTTTATTCCAGTAAACTGGATGAACACATGATAAAGGCACCCCATCCCAGAAATCTGCTTCATGGAAGCCTTGTATCCCCGTCCCTTGCTGCGGCAGTCATAAATGGCAAGTATGTAAATGCGGTACCTCTCTACCGTCTTGAAAAAGAATTCGAAAGGTACGGGCTTGCCATTACCAGACAGAACATGGCGAACTGGATGATCCGTCTTGGGGAAGAATATCTGGGAACCATGTATGATTATCTGCATAAACTTCTGTATGATTATCATGTGATACAGGCAGATGAGACTCCTGTACTTGTAAATAAGGACGGGCGTCCTGCTGGCATCCAGAGTTACATGTGGGTGTACCGGTCCGGCTTTATGTACCGGGATCGTCAGATCATCCTTTATGAATACCAGAAAACGCGTAATGCATCCCATCCCCGGGAATTCCTGAGGGATTACACCGGGATCTGTGTTACGGATGGGTACCAGGTATATCATACATTGGAAAAGGAGCGTGAAAATCTGAAGATTGCAGGCTGCTGGGTTCACTGCAGGCGCAGGTTTAACGATGCACTGGAAGTGATACCCAAAGCACACCGAAAGGAATCAATCCTGCATCTGATCATGAAACAGATACAGGCCATTTACCGGGAAGAGGGAAAACTGTCTGATTTTTCTACGGAAGACAGGCTCATGCAGCGTCAGCTTGTGGTAAAACCACTGGTGGATGCTTTCTTTGCGTACCTGAAACAGAATGAACCTAAGATTCCAAAGAACGGTAAAATACGGGAAGCATTTACATATGCACTGAACCAGGAAAGCTACCTGAAAGTCTTTCTGGAAGATGGGGATGTTCCAATAGACAACAATGCCAGCGAACGTGCGATCCGTGGATTCTGTATAGGGAAGAAAAACTGGGAGATGATCGATACGGTCAATGGAGCCAATAGTTCAGCGATCATCTACAGTATCGCAGAAACTGCAAAGGCGAATAACCTGAAACCTTTCGATTATTTCGAATATCTGCTTACGGAGATTCCCAAACATGTAGATGACAAAAACACAGATTTTCTTGCAGAACTTCTGCCATGGTCAGATATGTTGCCCGAAAACATTAGAAAGCCGCAAAAAGCCAGCGGAAAATAAACAGACCGCAAAAGCGGTCTGCTATTTGTCAAGGTACTCGTATTCTACCGTTTACTGTTAGAAGGTCAAGTCATGCTTTATACATGAGGTATATTGTTAGAAAAAGCATGAGCAAAAATGAAATAGTGGTGGAAAAATGTAATGACAGTAGAAGAAGTGAAGAAGATTATTGAAGAAGAGAATTTAAAAGGAGGAAATCTGTTTGAAAAAAGAGAAAATAAAGAGAATGAAATAGTAATTATGAATGTTGCAGAGCAGTGGTCAGTATACGCAACTGACGAGAGAGCAAGTAAAATAACAGGTTCGGAAAAAACATTTGAAACAGAGGAAGAGGCATTAGATAATTTCATCAAAAGATTAAGAGTCTTAAATATATTAAAATTGACCTAATAAATATTGTTGCAAATGAAAAGGAAATAATAATTATATATGAAATTATTAAGTAAAAATGGAAAGGGAGAGTGATTATGAAAAAGCAGGTAAATAAAAATTTTGTATTATCCTTAACGTTAATAGCGGTGTCTGTAGTGGTAAGTCTTATGGGATTAGAGCTATTAGATTTTTTTAACCCGGGTGAAAAAGAATTTCTTTTTTATATTTTAACGGGATTGGGATTTGTTGTCTGGGGCGTTGTTATTATATTCATGCTTATAATACCGGTGATATCAGTTGGTTTGATTTTTATATTTTCTTTAATAGCAAGGATTGTTTATAAGGATACACCGAAACGAATTTTGGCATATAGAATTTTAATGGGATTTTCTTTTGTAGGACAAATTTCTATGTTTTTTGTAAGCTGGATGCTCCTGTTATGTGGAGGCTGGGGAAGCATAGTAGGATTATTAATCAGTGTCTATATATTTTGGGCAATATTTCAGGGAATACGAGGTACATATACCCAGCGGGTAACAAGTAATAAAGAAAACAACAGAGAGGACATAAATAATGGAACAAACGACAACAAATAACACCGAAGGTATTCCAGCTTGGGAATTATAGTTCCGATAGCCGGAATCTTACCGATTATTGGAAAGGTCATTTTGGTAAAAGGAAGGATAGAAAAGGTAAAAGTAGTTGTACAGTGGATTCACTTATTAGCCGGAATTTGTGTATTTATTGGGTATATGATTATTCGGATAAATTCAGGTGGACATGAGACAGATCCGGAGTTTTATGCAAGACGATTTTTGGCTATCTGGTTTATGGATTTTATTAGTGGAGTCTTTATGCAACGTGCAATAAATGCGGATATCTAAGCGTTAAAAATATTAGGAGAAAAGTTATGAAAGAACAAATAAACAAAAATTTCAAGTTGGCATTGGTGATGGCTGTTTTGCTATTAATAAAAATAATATTGGGAATTATCTGTGTGTGCGGTTTGCGTTATATCATGTATCAATTTCAAAGTAATTCTAACAGTTGGGGATTAGGTTATGGATTGGGAGCTGTGGGATTGGTTGTAATATGGGTCGTGGCAATTATAATTCCCTCCATATTAGCATTGCTTATCTTTGTTTTTGCATTGGTAGCTAAAAAAGTATATGAGAAAGATGCAACAAAGGTAGGTACATATAGAGTGTTAATGGGAGTTTCTTATGCGGGGCAAATTATTTTCACATGGCAAACTCTTCCCAAAAATCTTGATTTCAGTGGAGGAGGGCTTATAGCAGCCGCAATAAGTGCATACCTGATATGGGCAATCTTTAACAGTATGAGAGCAACATATACGGATAGAATTAAAGGCTAGTTTTTCTTTCGCAATGTTTTAAAGGCTACCAGTTCAATTGCTCCGATAATGCAGATAAATCCCGCAATATCAACAGGTGAAAATGTCTGCTTGGTGAAAAGAACCGTTAAAATACCGCTGACAATCGGCTCTATTGTTACAAATAGACTCGCTTTTACATTTCCCAGTATCTGTACACCGGTGCCATAGCTTAAGAAAGGAATAAGCGTACCGAAGAAGGTAATTGCCAAAACTAAGGCAACAGACCGGAAGGAAAAAGTAAAAGAAACATGATAACTTCTGGTAATGAGACAAAGTACAATGCCGGCAATCACAAAAGCCCAGCCCATAATTGGGGTAATACCGTATTTTTCATATAGTTTATGAGGATAAACGGTATAAAAAACAAAACTGACAGCCGAAAGCAATCCTAAGAATAAAGCAGACTTGGAAATGCTCAGGGAATGTAAGTCTCCATGGGTAGAAATAAGAAAAATACCAAAGCAGGCAAATAAAATGGCAATAATTTCATTTACTGCCGGGAGTTTTCGGGTAGAAAACGCGGTATAAAATAGCATTAAAACCGGATAAGTATACTGCAATACAGTAGCAGTCGCTGCATTAGAAGCAGATATCGCGGCAAAATAAGTGTATTGTACAGCCATTACACCAAAGATGGCAAAAATAAAGAGCGAAAAAATATCGCCCTTGTGTTTCCATACAGTACCTAGTGCATGCGGGGTTCGTATTAAACATAAAATCAGAATACAAATTCCGGAAACAAACATCCGGAAAGAGGAAAGACATCCCGGTGAAATTGTTGATTGGCGAAACAGGAGCTGTCCTAAGACACCGCTTAATCCCCAAAGTGTACCGCAAGTAAGTACAATAATTAAACCTAATTTTTGTTTGGAAAATTTATTCATAATGATTCTTCTTTTTGTTCCTCTGATTCAGTATTGCTAAACATATCTCCACTTCCCTTTTTAGAAGGAAAATTGAAGTATTTTTTTATGGCAAAAATAAGTCCAATGCTAATAATTGTAACAAGGTTTTCGTAAACGGTAGATGGTTCGATGATCATATGACGAGCCACCAAAAACATAAGGACTTCTAATACAGTATCTTCACTGGGTTGGCAGAGCATTTTTAAAAACTCGATTCCAATTAAAATATTGAAGACAGAGCCCACGAAAGTTAAAAATGCTTCGTGGGAAAAACGATCATGCCAAAACGTTAAAAAGGCATCCCCAAGAGAAAAACCGGCAATGATAATTGCGACAAGTACCACAAATGCCATTAATAATTCCAAAATATTACAAGAGACATAAAGGGTATTTCGTAATTTACTTAAGGATTTTTTCAAGAAAGCACCTCATTTCATTAATTTTAAAACCGAGCGCTCTGCTTTGAATCCGGTCCACAGGCGTTACTCCTACAGTTAGCTCGGCCCAGGCGACCTCACGGCACATGAAAGGTTCTGCTTAGTGCTGCTTTGTTCCCAACCTGACACGGTTCGCAGATTTCCATTGCGTAAGACCCAGACGTCATCACCACTTATAAAAGGCAGCCCCACAGACAAAAAATCCGGGGCAGAGCATCACTCCAACTATAGCGGATTGTTGGTACAGGGCACCGCTGCCACCCCAGCTGCTCGGAGATTTAAGTATACCGTTTTTTACTGTAAAAGTCAACTGTTAGAGGCACATTTTATACTGAAATAGTAGTATTTTAAGTGGTTGCATTTCGTTTCCATTTTGCATACAATAGAAAACCAATTCCACCGGTAATAATTTCTGATAGAGGAAAAGCAAACCATACATAATTAAGACCAAGCAATGACAAGACTGCAAAAATAGGAATCAGACAGAAAATCTGTCTGGTAATAGCTAACAAGACACTTGGTTTTGCGGCACCGATAGCCTGAAAAAATACCGGATAAATCAAAGAAAATACAGCAGGAACAAAGCTTAGTCCAATAATACGAAAAGCATGGATACCAATATCCAGTACATTTTTGTCAGAAGAAAATAAAGTAATTAATAATTCCGGTAAAAATTCAAAACAAAATACACCAATCAGCATAAAAACTACGGAGCTTCCAATAGAAGTAGAGACAATTTTCATGCAACGGTCATTGTTTTTACGGGCATAATTATAGTTTAATACAGGGACAATACAGGTTTGCAAGGCAGACAGCGGAATAAAAAAGAACGTTTGTAATTTATAATATAGTCCTAAAACAGTTACAGCCTCATCGCAAAATCCAGCCAGAATAATATTTAGTACTACGATGTATAAAGTCATCAAAAGCTGCATAAAAATCTGCGGATATCCAAGACGATAAATTTGATTGCCATAGGAGATGTTGCAGACAAGGAAACATTAATTGGGCAAACATTACAGGGGGAGCCAGACGCATTAGAATTTTAGATATTTTTTCTGTTTCAAACATACGACTGTCATTTGTAATCTCGTTCATTTTAATAGCTCCTTTAAAATTTATTTTTCACTGGCTTTTTTCTTCTTTTCCCGAAGGGTACGGAAAAAACTACTAAGCATGGTAGAACATTCTTCTTCTAATACGCCTTTTTCCAAGGCAACTTGATGGTTAAAAGCACTAATCTGTAATAAATTTAATACAGAACCGGCACAACCGGCTTTGGGATTCATACTTCCGATGACAACCTTATCCATACGAGCCTGAACAATAGCTCCGGCACACATCTGACAAGGCTCCAGAGTAACGTACATGGTGCATCCTTCTAAGCGCCAGTCTCCTAACTTTTTGCTTGCCTTTTTTATGGCTAGCAGTTCTGCATGTGCCAAAGTATTTTTATCGGTATTGCGACGATTATATCCTCTTGCAATAATTTTATCATTATATACAATTACACAGCCAATAGGAACTTCCTCTAACTTCTCTGCTTTTTTTGCTTCCCGGATGGCTGCTTTCATAAATTTTTCTTCCTGATTCATATACACTCCTGCTAATTCTGTGATATATTTATATAGAATGTTTCAAACAGAAATATATTATCACAAATCCTGAAAAAAGGGGAGAAATTCCTTTGGAATTTCATATTACAATAATAAAATACCTGTCATGCAGGTGTGAGGAGTGAAATAAATGGAAATGGTATATGAAACGCCCAGACTGGTGCTACGAGTATTGCGTGAAGATGCAGCAGAAAGTGTGTTACGGTTTTACGAAGAAAATAAGGAGATTTTTGAAAAATACGAGTTGGATCGCGTAGAAAATTTTTATACAAAAGCATATCAGGCAACTTTATTGCGATGTGAATATAACCTTATGCTGCGTAACCAGTTTGTAAGGTTTTGGGTGTTTGAAAAAGAAGATCCAAAGAGAATCGTTGGAACATTTTCTTTCCACAATATTTGCTATTCAGCGTATATGGATTGTGAATTAGGTTATAAATTTCATCAATCTGTGTGGAAAAGAGGATATGCCAAAGAAAGCATTCGAAAAGGATTGGAAATTATGTTTCAAGAAGCAAAAATGCATCGAATTGAGGCATTAGTACAACCGGAAAATAATCCATCGAAACATCTTCTTAAGGCACTTGGATTTACCTATGAAGGTGTAAAAAGACAGAATGTAAAACTTCATGGGACTTGGTGCGACCATGAAGTTTACAGTCTGTTGCAAGGGGAGATGCTATAATCAGTTTAATCTAAAGGACGAAGCCAATAGCCAAATTGCCCCGGTTTATGAGTATTTTGAGAAGTAGAGCGAAATTCCGGGAAACCAAATATGGTAGCCATGACACGTTCCGGATTTTGAAAAACGCCGGGAATGCCTAAAATATATTGGTGGGAGGAAGCATTTTCTTTTCTGCCTAGAATCAGGTGGTGATAGTTGAAAAAGCCATGTAATAAAAAGCTGTTATTTCCCAGGTGCCAATAAGAATTAGGCAATAGCCGCAGGTCTTTTAACTCCAATTGCACCCAGTCAAAAGTATCTTCCTGGGAGAAAGGAGTCACAGGGGAGAAGTTCTCCATGATAAAGTCCCAACGAAGAGAGGGAGTGTTAGAGGGAGAAGTCTCCGAAGAAAGGGCAGGAGCAGCCTCGGCAGCCTGTAAATCAGTGTCAGTATCAGTGTTGGTATCAGTGTCAGTATCAGTGTTAGTATCGGTGTTAGTATCGGTGTCTGATATCGGTGTTTTCGGGGAATCAGGAACTTCTAACGGAAGAAAAGCAGCTCGTTGGAAGGTGTCATCGTCCCATTGACTTAAAATCATTTCTTTTTCCGAAAATGGAAGAAAAATCCCCTTAATACTGGAAATTGGGTAACCGGAATCCGCAAGATTATTAGAATCCAATACTTTTTTGAATTCTCCGGTGCCATGGGCAAAGGTTACCAACCCCAGTAAAATACCGGAAAAAGTATCAGCATTTTGAAGATAGAAATACACTGGAATATCCTTAGCGATAAATCCGGTGTTTTTCATATGTATTTCTACACGGCATTGCGTGTCTTTGTTTTCAATTTTAGCATAACCTACGTTGCGGGTTTTTTCATTGTTTTCATATAGGTAAAGATAAGTAACAATACGATGAAATTCAGACATTTGCTACACTCCAATAAGATTTCTATATCTTATTCCGAAGCAGTCTGAATTATTCCCCGGAAGTGTCGGAAGTTTGCGCAGGTCCGGTAATAGCAAGGGCAAGATCGGAGCCAAATTCAGACATATCTACAGGAACCCAGGAATTATCCTGAATAACACAGTCAACAGTTACGTCATTTGTATCCTTGGAAGGAGTCACGTCCTTATAAGCAGCAATTAGGTTTTGTGTATAAGTATTCATGAGAAATACCTGTTGCTCTTCAATGGTAGCAAGTCCGGATTGATTAGCAGCTTCTCTGGCACTGTAAAATGCATCCTGATCCAGCTTGGATTCATCAAAGTAAGTAGTGTGTAGAATAACAGTAGCCTTTCCTTCAGATTCAGAAGTGACTTCTGCACTGGCGTTTAATTTAGAAAGTGCTTCTTTTCGGGCAGCGCACAGTTCGTCTAAGGTTTCATCGTCAATTTTTTGTCCGCTGGCAGAAAAATTGGAGCGAATAGTTGCCTTTAGAGAATTATCATAATCAGTTTGGGCAGTTTTGATTTCAGAATCGGACATTCCAAGAGACGAAATTCCGGTAGTATCACCCAGAATGTATAAGTCATAAATAGCCTTTACGGAAGAGGCAGCATTACTTTCGGGTTCTCCGCAAGCGGTAAGAATACAAGAACACAGAAAAATATAAAAAATACAGGTACAAAATTTTTTCATGCAGAAACGCTCCTTAATGTAAGATAAATTGAATGATTAGCTATATTATAAGTGCAAAAACGTTAAAAGGCAAGGAAAGAAAGTGTAAGAATTTAGAATGCATACAGAAGTACCACAAAAGTAGTAAAGTAGAGAAAAATGGGATTAAAATGCTAAAATATTGGAAAAACGGGCAAATTTTCACAGAAACGCATGGACAAGGGGAAGAAGGAAAGCTATAATAAAAAACTATTAAAAAGAGGAGATGGTAGTATGTTATACGATATTGGGAGTTTTATACATGATTTACGAATGGAACGCGGGTACTCACAGGAAGAACTGTGTTATGGAATATGCTCTACCGGAAATTTGTCGAAAATAGAGAATGGAATACGAATGCCAAATCAAAGAACCATAGAGGCGTTGTTGCAACGCTTAGGATGTGAAGAAATTATTTTACAATTTTCAACCAAGGAAGAATTACAGCGTAGAAAACTATGTGGAGAAATTATAAGGAAACTATCAAAAGGGGATAAGAAGGGGGGAGAAGAGATAGTAAAAAAGTTAGAAGAAACTATTGCAGAAGAAGATATATTGAGTTCACAGTATTGTAGGTTTGCTAGGGCAATTCTTCATCAAATGGAGGGGGAATCACCGAAAAAGGTAATAAAGGAATTAGAAGGGGCATTACGGGTGACAAAGCCAAACTATAAAAGTGGAGAAGAGAAAATCAAAGGATTACTTACTTATAATGAGATTGTAATTATTGCCAATATAGCCAATAACTATGCCGAAGGTGGGGACAATGAGAGGGCATTGAATATTCTTTTGGGGTTAAAGGAGTATATGGAGACACATGTATTAGATGAACGGGAACTTGTGAGAAAGTACCAGATGGTTATTTTTGATATTTCCAATGTATTATTATCAGAAGAGCGATATGATGAAGCCATTGAATTATGCGATATTGGGATTAGGCGAGGTAAAGAAAATAACCGCCTGCGTCTGTTCCCTTACTTTCTCGCTAATAAAGGGTTTGCTCTATTAGGAAAAGGGGAAGAAGAACAGGCCTACAGGCAGTTACAAAAAAGTTATCATATGTGGGATGCAATGGATAATGAAGAAGAGTGTGAACGTCTTGTTCATTATCTCAAAGAAAATTGGAATTTTAATCGTCCTCTACAGCAATATAAAATGCAAAAGGAGAAGGAGAATCAGCATTAAGATTGCACGTTGTGGAGTTTAAAGGTGCTGCTACCGCATAAGTAAGTAATAAGCTTGTACATAAGCTACATAAAAATTTTTTCATTATAATACCTCCTGATAAAATAATTATATTATTTGGTTACAAAGGGAGAATAACGCAGGATTAGAAAAAAAACCATGAACTTTGAGGAAAAATTGAAAAAAATCAAATATTTCCCCAAAGTTCATGGTAAAGGGAAGCGGTTATGTTACAATCAGACCCAGAGTATGAAAATCTCGGGGGGCGGAATTATTCCGGTAAGAGAAATCAGCTCTAGCAAAAGTGTCTGAAGACCCTGCAAAATTTGCAGGGCCTTCGTAGTTTATGGAAATATCGCGGTAATCTGGATTAGCTTCGAAATACCTGGCGTAATGATAAGTCGGGATTTAATAGAACAAAATCAGCAACTTTTCCAAGTTCCAAACTTCCGTATTTATCATCCATACCAATAGAGCGAGCCGGATTAATGGTAGCGCATTTCACAGCACTGGAAAGAGGAATCCCCATGTGAACAGCAGTACGCATGCAGTCAGCAAGGTTGGTAACGGAACCTGCCAGAGTACCGTCTTGCAAGGTGGCATGTATTCCATTTACATTTACATCTTGTCCGCCAAGGGCGTACATGCCGTCAGGCATTCCGGTTGCCATCATACTGTCGCTGATTAGAACGATACGTTCATCCGTAAACATAGAAAAGGCAGCTCGAATCACAGAAGGATGAATGTGAACACCGTCACAAATCATTTCCACAAAACAATCGGGAGTGTCAAAGGCTGCACCCGCAACGCTTGGTGTGCGGTGAGTGAGGTCAGGCATCCCATTAAATAAATGAGTCACATGATTTGCACCATGTTTAAAAGCATTCATAGCAGTATCGTAATCGCAGGCAGTATGTCCAAGGGAAATACGAATATCCTTTAGAGAAGAAGACTTTACTTGTTTGATAAAGTCCATAGCACCTGCTGTCTCCGGAGCAAGGGTGATTAGTTTTACCAAGCCGCCGGATGCCTCCTGCCAGGTATTCAATGCATCACAATTTGCAGGAATAATATAATCGGGATTTTGTGCACCACGTTTTTCATAAGCAATAAAAGGTCCCTCCAGGTTTATACCGATAAGTCGTGCCGTATCAGTTTGATTTTGTTGCTGAAAAAAGGTGCGGGCATTGTTACAGATGGCAGTAATCGTTTCCTTGGGTAAAGTCATAGAGGCAGGGCAGATAGAAGTGATTCCCTGGGCGTATTCATACTTAGCCATAGCTTCTAAACCTTCTAAGGAAGCATCACAAAAATCATGATTCACACAACCATGAAAATGAATATCAATTAAGCCGGGAATTACATAACATCCATTTGCGTCAACGACTTCGTTGTCCGTGGTGTAATCAGAAAAAACACCATTTTCTGTATATAAAGTATCGGGAATAAAACCTCGTTTCTCGTGAAAAACAAGTCCGTTTATAATTTTCATGCAAAATTCCCTCCTATATTAGGGTTGTACACTTGCTTAAAGCATCGGCATCAGCAACCAGTGTCACATCCGGGTGCATCTGAAGAATAGAAGCAGGAACCTGTGGAATGACAGGACCGAAAAAGGCCTCTTTTACAATGTCAGATTTTCCCTCGCCACTTACAATAATTAAGATTTTCTTTGCCATCATAATACTTTTGATTCCCATGGTATAAGCCTGGGTAGGAACATCTTCCAGCTTTTCAAAAAATCTGGAGTTTGCCCGAATAGTACTTTCTGTCAGGTGAACACAGTGTGTTTCCTTTTCAAAAGCCACACCGGGTTCATTGAAACCAATGTGTCCGTTATTCCCAAGACCTAACAGTTGTAAATCAATACCACCCAATTCCTGAATAATGGCTTCGTGATCTGCACATGCTTTTTGAGCATTGAGTTCCATGCCGTTTGGAACATGGGTATTTGCCGGATTAATGTTAATGTGTTTGAAAAAGTTTTCATTCATGAAGTAATAGTAGCTTTGGGGACTGTCGTGAGAAAGTCCACGGTACTCATCCAAATTTACACTTTTCGTTTGAGAAAAGTCCAAATCCCCTTTTTTGTACCAATCAATCAACTGAGCGTAAATTCCCAAAGGGGAAGAACCGGTAGCAAGTCCAAGTACACAGTCCGGCTTCATAATTACCTGTGCAGAGATAATGTTGGCAGCCTTTCGGCTCATTTCGTTGTAATCTTTGGCTTTTATAATTTTTATCATAAGAAAACCTCCAATTTCATGGAATCTACAATCTTCTAAGTTCATGCTAACAAGAAAAACGCAATAAAATTTACAAAATAAAGAAAGATTGGATAAAAAAATGCGAAGAAAGTGCAAAAAAGAAGAAAAAATCGGAAAAGTCAGTTAATACTTGTGGAAAAAGTGCAGAGAGGGTATAATGAAATTATATATTATGTATAAATCCGGGAGAGAGGAAGAGGAAAATGAAGCAAAAAGAACAAAAGAAAGCAATTTCTATTAAGACAAAGCTCCTAGGGACAATACTTCCGGTAGTAATTGTAATTGGAGTGGTATTGGTGGGAGTTTCCTACTATGTCTCAAAACAGACCATAACCGAGTATTCTCAAGATTTATTAAATTCATCAATGGAGAATCAGGCAAATGAGATTGAGGCATGGTTGAATGAAAACTTATCTGCATTTCAGACTGCGAAGCGGACAATAGAAGGAATGAAGCCGGATGAAGACCAGCTTCAGCTTATGTTAAATCAATATTACGGATTTAACGATAATTATCCGGAAGGCTTGTATATTGCAGATGAAAAAGGCAATCTGATAACTGCAAGTGAATCAGGAAAAACAGAGAGTAATCCTACGGAATCGGTATGGTATCAGAAAGGTCTTACAAGAGTGAATATGGGATTTACAGATGCGTATACCAATGCAGACGGAGAGGCAGTGATTAGTGCTTCCGGTATCTTAGACGATGGCTCGGGAGTGATGAAGGTAATATCTGCTGACTTATCTTTACAGCGTATTAGCATTATTGTAAACAGTTTTGTACAGATGGATGATGCACAGGCATTCTTAGTGGATTCTAAGGATGGAACGATTCTTGCGCACCGTGATAACAGCTTGATTTCTACAAAACTGAGTGACTCCGGTGATAGTTTTCTTAAAGATGTAGAAGCAAAGCGAGTAGCACGAGATTATGATATGGCAGAGATTGATAACAATATGACAGCTTGTACAGAAGTTCCCGGAACAGACTGGATATTGGTATCCTATGTTCCAACGTCTACTGTTTATGCCGGAATTAATACAGTTAGAACTGTAATGGTAGTTATTGGCGTTATTTCATTATTGATATTGGCAATTATGATAGAACGTGTAGTACATATAGTAATTAAACCGGTAAAAGAGTTGACAAAAGTAATTACAGCAATGACTGACGGAGACTTTACTGTAAGTGTAAAGGCAAGAAGCAAGGATGAAATTGGTGTGATGAGCCGGTGCGTAGAGCGGTTTATTGAATCCATGCGTGGTATGATTTCTTCTATTCACGGAGTGTCCAGTAAGCTGCATAATCAGGCAGATAACAGCAACTATATCTCAGGACAGATGTATGATGCCTCTAAAACGCAGAGTCAGTCTATGCAGGAATTAAATAATACCGTAGAACAGCTTTCTCTCTCCGTTAATGAGATTGCAGAAAATGCAACAACTTTAGCAATGGTAGTAGCAGATACCAGAGAAGAAGGCGAGCAGGTAGACGGAAAAATGAAAGATACCGTAGAAGTTTCCCATCAGGGAAAAACAGATATGCAAAACGTAGGTGTTGCAATGCAAAGTATCAATCAATCCGTTTTAAAATTGCAACAGGCAATTGACAAGGTAGGAAAAGCTTCCGAGGAAATTACGAATATAACAAGTGTTATCAGTGGAATTGCAGATGAAACGAACCTGCTTTCACTGAATGCTTCCATAGAAGCAGCAAGAGCAGGAGAGGCAGGAAAAGGCTTTGCGGTTGTAGCAACAGAAATCGGACAGTTAGCGAAAAACAGTGCCGATTCCGTGCGTGATATTGAAAGTCTTATCTCAGAAATTAATGCATTGGTAAAAGATGCAGTTGCTCAGGCGGATGACAGCGTAAGCAACATTAATAGCAGCAGCGAATTAGTAGGCGATGCCTTAAAGACCTTTGATATAATTTTTGATAACATCGAAGTAGTAAGCAATCTGGTACGTCAAATGATTGAAAAAGTAGAAAAAGTAGATGAGGTCGCAAGCAATGTAGCCGCTATTTCAGAAGAACAGGCGGCAAGCTCACAGGAGATTTTAGCTACATCAGATACTATGGTAGAGCAGGCAAACAGCATTACCGGAAATAGTCAGACGGTAGCAAGCGATGCTCAAGAACTGACAACATCTGCACAAGAGTTGGCAAATCAGGTTGAAGTATTTAAGATAGAGAAGGGAGAGTGCTAAGATGAAGAAAAAGTTAGGACTAATATTAAGCATACTAATGATAGGAATGTTGACCCTTACTAGCTGTGGCAACAAGAGTACAGCAAGTGGTAAGAATATAAAAGTACTTCTCACTATCAATTCAATAGATACCTTCAGACAGACACTGATAGATGCAGCGCAGGAAAAAGCATCAGCAGAAGGGGTTCAGCTAGATGTGATGGATTCAGAGGAGTCCATAGAAAATCAGGTAGAACATATTAAAACAGCAGTAAAAGAAAACTATGATGTTATTATCTGCGGAGCAGTGTCAGCAGACACGGCAGTAGAGTTAAAGGCAAATGCAGGAGATATTCCGATTATATTTATTAATAGCTGTCCGGATGATAAAAGGTTAGAAGACGGAAAGTACATTTATGAGGGATCCGATGAAAGCATAGCAGGTCAATATCAAGCAGAATATGTTTTAGATAAGTTTGCGGATAAAGACGAAATAAACGTAGTTATTTTAAAAGGACCAAAAGGACATTCTGCAACGAACGGAAGAACAAAAGGTGTGAAGCAGACCTTAGAGGAAAGTGGAAAGACCATCAATTATGTATTTGAAGATAATGCAAACTGGGATGGAGACACAGCAAAGGAAATGTTTGAAATTTTCTTGAAAACCGGTTCAAAAGTAGATTGTGTTATTTGTAACAATGATGGAATGGCACTTGGTGTAGTGGAAGCGTGTAAAGAAGCCAAAATGGATTTAAGTGAATTACCGATTTTAGGAGTAGATGCAACAGCAGAAGGTTGTGCAGCAATTGAAGAAGGAGATATGGCATTTACCGTATATCAGTCAGGAAGCGGTCAGGGAAAAGCAGCAATTGAAGCGGCAATCAGACTGGCAAAGGGACAATCCACAAAAGATATGGATGGAGCAACCGAAGACGGTAAATATGTATGGGTACCGTTTGAAAAAGTAGATAGCAGTAATGTAAGTGATTACAAATAGAAAGAACTAAAACAATAAAATCCGTATTTTTAGATATAATAATATCTGAAAATACGGATTTTTATATCAGATGAAATTAGTCATGAAACGGAGGAGGGGGGATTTGAACCCCCGCGCCGGTGTTACCGACCTACTGGTGTTCGAAGCCAGACCCTTCAGCCACTTGGGTACTCCTCCATTGCTGAGAACCAGTGACTAATAGTATAATATATTTCCGGTGGATTTTCAA
>ERZ1034984.2149-NODE-2149-length-16468-cov-5.254981_pt1 | contig 16468 bp, 17 predicted proteins | sample MGYA00520589_ERZ1034984 | MGnify/ENA primary metagenome ERZ1034984 (study PRJEB33766, sample SAMN09781790) | gut metagenome | biome: gut microbiome | host: Homo sapiens | place: Madagascar | study: EMG produced TPA metagenomics assembly of the PRJNA485056 data... | reverse complement strand
GTTCTGGTGGTTCGCGATTTCACTATCTCATTGAGACTAGCTAAGCAGGAAGAGCGATTGAATTCACTGGTGCAGGCTGCTGCTTTAAATTGGAACAGTACCGACCTTAAATCATCCAATGACGGTCAATTGTGATTATTCGTAGCGGTAATGTCATCTTTTGACATATTGCGTCGTGTTTCAAATAACTGTTGTGGTTGCCTTGCCTTGTCTTGAACATTGATGACAATGTGAAATAATTAATTGATTTAGCGCAACCAAACGGCGCTTTTATGTTCAAAAGCTTGAAAGGTTAACTGCCAATGTGGTTTGAATATGCAGCGTGCTTCAGCGTCTGCCTTGCTTTTTTGTATTTGCCGGGCATTATTGCGCTTCTGCCCCTTAGGCTGAATCCAATAACTCATATGGCGATTTCTCCTCTTCTGGGTGCTGCATGCTACGGTGTGCTTCCTATTGCGTACGGGCTGTGTGGCATACCCTGTACGACCGTTTCGCTTTTTGGACCTGCGCTGTGCGTGGCATTTTTGCTCAGCTTTGTCAGTGTGATTGCAGCTAGGCGTCAGTCCGATCAAAGGCAAAGCATTGAAACAGCAGATTTCGCTATTGTTTTTTCCACGATTGCAGTAAGCGTTCTTTTGGTTATCGTCTTTTTTACCAAGAACCTCGATACTGCCAACTCGATTTTCCAAGCATTTGACAATGGGCATCATCTAAATAAGATTGCTACATTTATTGCCACTGGAAATTACTCGTCATTTGGCTTCACTGAATACACCGCCTCTCTTGGGTCTGTAGTATCTCCTTACTTGGGAACAGAGGGGTTCTATCCTTCGGCTTGGCATGGCCTTGTCGCTATGTGCTGTTCTGCCGTGGGCGCAAATGTCGCCGTCGGCATTAATGCCGTCAACACCGCTCTAATTGCCGTTATGTTCCCGCTGGGGATGACGTATTTCATTTCCTGCATTTTCAAATCTCGTCGTTTAACGCTTGTAGCGTCAGTGCTCCTTTTGGCGGTCAGTTCTTCTGTGTGGGATTTCGTTTCGTTTGGACCGTTATATCCAATGCTGTATGCCTATGCGCTCGCTCCCTCTTGCATGGGTCTATTTGTCGCATGCTTTGATTTTGAGGACCTTTTTAGACTCATGGGTAAAATTGGCGCCATTGTTTTAGCGGGGATTGCCATTGGACTTGCACAGCCTTCAGGCATTTTTTTCATGGCAATTGCTCTTGCACCCTATCTGGTAAGTCGAATTTACTTTATAGCTAAAGATAAAGTTGGCGATCGCGTTGCCCTATATATTGCAAGTGGAGCCGCCGTCGTTGTCTTTTTACTTTGGTTTATCTGCTTTCGTTTGCCTGCGCTTCAGTCTACAGTTTCGTTTAACTGGCCAAAAACCGAGTCGCTGTTTCAAGCGGCTATAGATATAGCTTTCCTTTCGACCACGGATCATACGATTCAACTTGGTGTGGCATTGCTTGTTTCGGTTGGTCTAAAAGAGCTTTGGAATTCCAAGGTAAACAGGTGGCTGGTATTCTCCTACGGTCTGGTGTGCTTTGGGTATTTTCTCTCGGTCTCTACTGAGGGTTTCCTAAAACACCTGTTTGGTGGTTTTTGGTACACAGATCCGCACAGACTTGGTGTAAATCTTGCCATTTTGGCAACCGTTATAGCTTGTTTTGGTATCAAATGTTTATATCAGAAGCTTGTCCCGTATATTGTTAAACATTGGTCGACTAAGGTCGCCAAACGTTATGCTTTAACCATTTTGTTTGCGTATGTTGCTTTAATTTATCTTCCCAGTTTCGAGCTAAAAGGACTGCTCACCTTTAATACAAGTTTTGGTAACTATGCAAATATCGTATGTCAAGAAAACCGCATTGACGATTCTCATGTTCTAACGAATGAAGAGCTTGCATTTTCCCGTAAGGCACTGTCTAAAATACCTGCTTCCGCTGCTGTGATTAATGAGCCAAACGACGGTAGTGCATTTTTGTCTTCGCTTACAGGAATGAATGTGTACTATCGCAGGTTCAGCCTTCCTTCTTCTGATGCTGAAACAAAAGAGAGCCAGCTCATCAGGAACCATCTTTCCGAAATCAGTTACAACCGTGATGTCCGCAGCGCTTGCGATAAACTCGGTCTTAAGTACGTTTTGATTCTGGATTTAAATGAGCAAGATAACCCACATCACTTCTGGTCGTATTTTCCCGAACAATGGGAAGGTATAGAGACCATTGATGATGACACGCCCGGATTTAAGGCCGTGTTGTCTGAAGGCAGTATGCGATTATATGAGATTGAGTAGATTCTTTATGTTTCGCGTGTACTAGCCAATTGAAATTAATCAACCTCTCGCTTCTTTGTTTGTCAATCATGAAAGGCCAATTTTGAGTTCTCTTACTCCCTTAATTTCGGTGTTGGTTCCCATTTGCAATGTCGAAAAATATCTCGATGAGTGTCTTATTTCTCTGCAGAAACAAACTCTCAAGGATATTGAAATTATCTGCATTAATGATGGCTCTACGGATTCTTCACTAGACATCATTAATAAATTCGCTTCTGAAGACCCCCGTTTCGTTGTTATCGATAAGCCAAATTCTGGCTACGGTGACTCTATGAATCGCGGTTTGGAGATTGCAAAGGGCAAGTACATCTCCATCCTCGAGTCCGATGATTTTCTTGATGCTGATGCCCTTGAATATATGCTGACCGAAGCCGAATCTCGTCAGCTAGAGGTCTTTAAATGTAATTTTTGGCTTTATTGGTCCAAGCCCGACGTTTCCCGTGGGTATCGTACGGATCTCCTATTCAAGCTTGCTACTCCTGAGATGATTGCCTTGGGCACACATCGTCCGTTGGATTATCCTGATATTTTTTGGGCTAAAGCTTCTATTTGGTCGGCGTTGTATCTCAAGTCATTCCTTGATGAAAATGAGATTCGTTTTAATCCCACCCCTGGCGCTTCTTATCAGGATTTAGGTTTTACCTTCAAAGTTTTTTCGTGCGCGCATCGCGTTGCCTATTCAGGACGTGCGTTTCTACACTATCGCCAAGATAATGAAAAGTCTTCTGTTAATTCTCCGGGTAAGGTTTATTGCGTTTGCGATGAACATGATGAGATCTCTCGGTTTATTGATGAGAAGCGTCCAGATTTAAAGGCGGCGCTTGGGCCCGTACGAGCACACACAAAGTTCCTCAATTACCGCTGGAATTATGATCGTCTTGGCGATGAGCTTAAACCTGAGTTCCTTGAGCGTTTTTCAACTGAAATGCGTCAGGAAATCGAATCGGGTTATATTGATCGACGTTATTTTGATCGATCCATTTATTGTGATCCCGCCGGCGAGGGCTTTCTATACTTTGAACCGTGGGAGATTGACGAGATTGATTGGATTGCCAACGATCCCACTTACTACGCTGCGCATCGTGCCTGCGAGCATAGCTCGGGCAAACTGGAGACACTCAAGACATATTGGAATGCTGGTGGCTTAAGCTATGTCTATCGTGCGCTCCGCGGAAAGCACTAACTGCGTTCCTTTGCCTACTTCTGTAATTAATAAAGCTATTAAAGGTTCCATGATGGTGCAATCATCATGGAACCTTTAAATATCAATTGTTTGAAATAAAAGTCGCGCAGGATCGAAGCTTTTTCTGGATTGGCTCAATGATGAGTGGGTCCACGACCGACGCTACCACTAATGCCAATCCGTAGGCCACGGCTGTCGCTAAAATCCAAGTCGCTAGCCTAAGAGGCCATGCGAGTGCCGCATACCCACCGTTTAATGCTCCAGCATAGATAACATTAGTTGCGAATTCTATCGTTGCGTATTGCAGGAGATAGATCGAATATGACCTTTTTGCGGCCCATTCGATAGTTTTCGAAAGCGATTGTGATTGAAGTTTGATTTCATCAAATGCAACGAATATAGCCACGGTCACAATCATCCAGTTGAAACTTGGGTCAGATCGTTCAAGTCCAAAATATGCGCTCATAATATCGACGATAAAGAATAAGATGCCTGCTGTTTTAATAAGCCGAGCTTCGTGCTTATTCAATAACGGGCTAATGCGCTTGACGAAATACCCCATGCAAAAGAATGTGAAATACGTTCCTCCGAGCAGCGATCGAGGGATTATGTTCTGAAGCATACTAACCGCGGCAGCAAGGGTGACATGCAGGGAGTTGGTGAGTAAGGAGTTTGCAGCAGAAGAAAGTCCACCCCATGCATAGATTCCCAAAGTTACGAACAGGACAATTTTGCAGGTGCGGTCATCAAGAGCGTCAAACATTTTGGACAGTACCGGTGCTACCAAAATGCACGGAATGAGTGCCGGGACAAACCACCAGCCACCTTGAACAAGGCTGCTGGTATATCGGATTTAGTTGGTATCCTGAAGTGAGCCAGTCGCCGCTTTGTAGGTGTATAAAAGCGCAGCATAGACAAAGATGGGCAGAAGCAGCGATAGAGCCTTGCCGAAGAGGTGCTCCTTGTAGCTTTTCTTTAGAGGCTTCAACGCGAAATAGCCCGACAGACAGAAGAAAATCGGGTCACAGATAATTGCGGCTGTACTTGCTATTGCGCTAGCGTTGATGTTTCGAAAACTGCCCAGTTGCGGTGCAATGTGAACAACAACAACTAGAAACATCGAGAGGGCTCTTAGAAGATCCCAGTTTGTAAGACGCTTTTTCGTGTTCATTGAAGTCTACTCACCTTTTGAATTACATGTTTTGTATACCTGCAGCTCCCACTGTTTCTTCTCGACCTTGGCGACTGAGTCGAGGATGAGGCCCGTCGCCAGGCTGAGACCGCATAGGAACATGAAGCATGCGGCGAGCATGGCAGTGGGGAAGCGGGGTACCAGTCCGGTGTGGAGGTACTCAACAACGATGGGGATGCCGAGCGCGAGGCCAATAACGGCGAAGAGCAGGGCGATGAGGCTGAAAAACTTGAGCGGGCGGTAGTCCTTGAAGAGTGTGCCGATCATCGCGATGACCTTAATGCCGTCGCCGACCGTGTCTAGCTTGGACTCCGAACCGGCGGGGCGGTCCCGGTACTCCACCGGGACGTCCTTAATGCGCCAACGGTGGTCGACGGCGTGGATGGAGAGCTCGGTCTCGATCTGGAAGCCCTCGCTCAGGACGGGGAACGTCTTGACGAACGGCTGGCTCATGGCGCGGTACCCCGTCATGACATCGTCGAAACTGTAGCCGTAGATCCACTTGATCATGGCGCGGACCAGGTTGTTCCCGAAGCCATGGAAGGCGCGCTTGTTCTCCTCGGCATAGGTGCCGTTGGAGAGGCGATCGCCCACGGTCATGTCTGCCTCTCCTTCGAGGATGGGTTCGCAGAGGGCACGGGCGGCCTCTGCGGGGTAGGTGTCGTCACCGTCGACCATGAGGTAGCAGTTGGCGTCGATGTCACGGAACATCTGGCGGCACACGTTGCCCTTTCCCTGGCGCGGCTCGAGGCGCACTGTGGCGCCATGCTCTAGGGCAATCTGGGATGTGCCATCGGTCGAGTTGTTGTCGTAGACGTAGACCGTGGCACCGGGGAGTTCACGGTGGAAATCGTCTATGACCTTGCCAATGGTGACGGCCTCGTTGTAACAAGGAATGATGACCGCTGTGTCTTTGTAGTTCAAGATGAATGCCCCCATTAGTTATTGCAGATTGCTAGTATACCTGTCGACTGGGGCTTGTATTTGATATGGGGTACTTTTCCAGATTTGCATCGCTGGTTTAGTTGCCGTCTTTGAAGGCTATACTTTCCACTGTTATGAATTACGAGACAAGGAGATGGTCCGTGACTGACAGCGTAGATAGTCAGAAAGCGGTGGCTAAGCCGGCCTCTCACGCTAAAAATGATTTTGAAAAAGACAAGTTTATTCTCAAGCAGCTTGTTACCAAGGATTTTAAGATCAAGTATCGTCGCAGTGTTTTGGGCGTTGCGTGGTCGGTGCTCAATCCGCTTCTTATGATGGTCGTCATGTCCATTGTGTTTTCGACCATTTTCGGCCAGAGCCGCAATGGTTCCATTACGCCCGAGATGTACCCGCTGTACCTTATTGTCGGTAATATCACGTTTTCGGTTATGTCCGAGTCGACGAATCAGGCGCTCATGTCGATTATCGCGGCGTCGTCTTTGCTTAAAAAGGTTAAGGTGCACCGTTGGGTGTTCCCGGTTCAGAAGGTGCTATTCTCGCTCGTTAACTTTGCTTTCTCACTTGTTGCCGTTGCCTTGGTTATGCTGTGGTTCCACGTTCTTCCTACCTGGCATTTAATCTTACTGCCGGTTTGCCTGCTCTTGCTCATGTGCTTTTGCATGGGATTGGGCATGATGCTCTCGGCGCTCGCCGTTTTTTTCCGTGATGTTATGCACTTGTGGACCGTTGTCATCACCGCGTGGATGTACCTGACGCCTATCTTCTGGACTACCGACTATATTAGCCAGATGGCTCGCTGGATCCAGGTGCTGGTCGTTGTTAATCCCATGTACAACTACCTGCAGTTCATGCGCGATATATTCCTGTTTAACACGGTACCCTCCATGCTCACGCTGGGTCTTTGCGTGTTCTGGGCGGTTGTCGCCCTGGTTGTCGGTTACGCCGTGTTCCACAAGACCGAGCACAAGTTCATTCTCTACATTTAAGGAGCGCTGTTATGTCTACGACTACGGTTGATTACAGCAAGCAGCCTCTTGCTGTTGAGGTTAAAGACGTTACCATGATCTTCAACATGGCGTCTGAGTCCCTGACAAACCTAAAGGAATACTTTATTAAGCTTGCCAAGCATGAGCTATTCTTTGAGGAGTTCCGCGCGCTTAAGCACATTTCCTTTGATGTCCATCGCGGTGAGGTCGTCGGTCTGGTCGGTACCAACGGCTCCGGTAAATCCACGATGCTTAAGATCATCGCCGGCGTTCTTGAGCCTAGCGAGGGCGAGGTTAAAGTTCACGGCAACATTGCCCCGCTTATTGAGTTGGGCGCCGGTTTTGACCCTGAGCTTACGGCGCGCGAGAATATCTACCTTAACGGTGCGCTACTTGGTTATACCAAGGATTTCATCGATGCGAGCTTCGATGACATTATCGAGTTTGCCGAGCTTAAAGACTTTGTCGACATGCCGCTCAAGAACTTCTCTTCGGGCATGGTTGCGCGTATTGCCTTTGCTATCGCTACTATTACCGAGCCCGATATACTTATTGTTGATGAGACGCTTTCTGTTGGCGACGTGTTCTTCCAGCAAAAGTGCGAGCGCCGCATTCAACATTTTATTGAGAGCGGTGATGTGACGGTGCTGTTCGTCTCTCACTCCATGGAGCAGGTTGAGCGCATCTGCCAGCGTGCTGTTTGGATCGAGAAGGGCGACCTTCGCATGGATGGTCCCGTCGATGAGGTGTGCAAGGCATACCATGACCAGTTTAAGTAGGTTATAATTAATACGTTGCGTAAACACGCTTTTTGCGCGTTTGCATGACTCTATGCTCCATTAGCTCAGTTGGATAGAGCAGGGGACTTCTAATCCCAAGGTCGACGGTTCGAATCCGCCATGGAGCACCAGCGTTTATCGAGCCGTCAAAATGACGGCTCTTCTTTTATGGAGTAGCTGATGGGTACACTTTCGTCTGTTCGGATTGATGCCAACCACGAACTGCTTAAGAATGGCTTAACAAGTGTTGAGAATTGTCACTCCTTGAAACGAGTGCTAACGTATGGGACGTTTGACTTGCTTCATTATGGGCACATTCGCCTTCTTCAGCAAGCATCTAAGCTCGGTGATTATTTAATCGTCGGCTTATCAACAGACGAGTTTAATGCCCTTAAAGGAAAAAACAGCTTCTACTCCTATGATGTGCGACGCGAGATGCTTGAAGCCTTGCGTTATGTCGACTTAGTTATCCCTGAAGATAATTGGGATCAAAAACCAAATGACATCAAAATGTATCACGCTGATATTGTTTGCATGGGAGGAGACTGGGCTGGCGACCCTCGTTTTGAATCGCTAAGAGACGTCTGTGATGTTGTCTACTTGAATCGAACCCCCGGAATCTCGACGACAGAAGTAAAGGATAGACTTGCCCAATAAAATATGCCCCACGCGTAGCATGACAAATGCGCGGGGCATATTCGAGCCATTATTCAAGCAGGTGTTTCATGGCGAGATTTGATGAGCCACTTTCCAGTTCGTTATGATTGACATGCTGGAAATGGCTGTTTATGTCATTTGGAAGCTCGTAGATGTCTCCATAGCGACTCCATAGGAACAGGTCAGGGTTATTTGGCCCCTCGAGCTCTACACCTTCAAATGGTACCGTTCTGGTGGGGAAGAGGTCTGCGATGGGATAGACCCATTGCTTTTGCTTTCCGTCATCCAAGTTATCGATTGCCCACATGATGGCTTTAGCGTGCTGCTTCTCACATATGAGTCCCGCTGCTTTGGACTTCTCTAGGCAACGATCGTAATGCTCTTGGATTAGGCTATTATTTTCGCCCGAGTAATAAGGATCGTCTTCCCAAAATGACAATTCGTTGTCGGATTCCATATCCTCCACCATTTGCGCGCGAAGTATTCGCTGCTCCTCGGCGTATTTGTTTTCAGTCGATGGTGCCCAGTCGTAAATGAACAAATCGAGGAAGCAGGGTATGTTTTCTTCGTTATAGAGAAATCTGACTTGGCGACAATGGACGAAACGGTCGTAAACAATTGAAATCTTATATCGATTATCATGTTGAACGACTTGACTCAGTTTTTCTAAATCATCGCGCATTATGCCAAGATCTGTATCATCGTCCCAAGGAATGAACCCTTGGTGCCTAATTGCACCGATTAGTGTTCCGAAATTAATCCAATACTTAATGTTGTGTTCTTTGCAGAGGGCATCAAATTCTCCCAATAGTTTTCCACACCCAAGCTGTAAAAGCCTCAAGCCTCCAGTTGCCTTGGGCAACTCCCTAAAGAATCGTTCTTTTGCTTCCTGGATGCTTTCTCCTGGTTGTCTGTACTCTTCCCATGCAAACATTTTCATATGTTTGTCATGAGCATCGAGATTGAGCGCAAGAGATTCAATCATCGGAATTGTCATATTGTCGAACTTGTAATTGATGTTCATGTTGATGCCGTCGTCAGCAACTTCAATGCGATGATATATTCTATCTAGCTCTTCATGCAACCTGTTTATATCGTCATGCATAGCGTGTAGCGATCTGGATGTTGCTGGCAGAAACTGTTTGATTTTGTTGAGCATTAAACACTCCTTTCTAAGTAGTTGTTATTTTAAAGAATCTGAGCGATGTTTTGCGAGCTTTAGTTGGTTAAGGAGAACGATCAGAACGATTGTTTTACACGTAATTAGCGGTAGATCAAATTAAGGCAAAGGTGCGTGTAAAGCCTGGAAATAGGCTGGCGGAAGCGTAAGCTCTTCGCCAGCCTATTGGTTCATTAAGAAGTGACTGTGAATCGCTGGTTCTTTACGCCTCCGTAGGCTCCACGCCCAGCTCGCTGCGGACGAGCTCGAAGGCCGCGGCGATGGCCTTGTCCATATCGTAGTACTTGTAGCCGCCCAGGCGACCGGCGAAGACCACGTCGCCCTCCTGCGCCGCGAGCTCCTCATACTGTCTGTACAGGGTCTCGTTCCTGGCGTCGTTGATGGGGTAGTAGGGCTCGTCACCGGGCTTCCAGTCCGCCGGGTACTCGCGCGTGATGACGGTCCTGTCCTGCGTACCGAACTCGAAGTGCTTGTGCTCGATGACGCGCGTGTAGGGCACCTCGCGCTCGGTGTAGTTGACCACGGCCACGCCCTGGTGGTCGGCCTCGTCGAGCGTCTCGGTCTCGAAGCGAAGGCTGCGGTACTCCAGCGTGCCCAGCTTAAAGTCGTAGAACGCGTCGATGGGGCCGCAGTAGATCGTCTTGGCGGCGATATCGGGCTCGGCGGCGATCAGCTCCTTGTACTCCACGCCGCAGCGCACCTCGACACCCTCGAGCATGTTGGCGACCATCTTGGTGTAGCCGCCCATGGGGATGCCCTGGTAGCGGTCGTTGAAGTAGTTGTTGTCGTAGGTGAAGCGGCAGGGGAGGCGCTTGATGATGCTCGCGGGCAGGTCACGGCAGTCGCGGCCCCACTGCTTCTCGGTGTAGCCCTTCACGAGCGTCTCGAAGATGTCGCGGCCGACGAGGGACAGCGCCTGCTCCTCGAGGTTCTGCGGCTCGCCGATGTTCTCGGCGGCCACCTGCTCGGCGATCTTTGCCTGGGCGTCTGCCGGCGTGACGACGCCCGGCCACATCTTGGCGAAGGTGTTCATGTTGAAGGGCATGTTGTACATGTTGCCGTGGAAGTTGGCGACCGGCGAGTTGACGTAGTTGTTGAACTCGGCGAAGCGGTTGACGTAGTCCCAGACGTCCTTCATGGAGGTGTGGAAGATGTGCGCGCCGTAGCGGTGGACCTGGATGCCCTCGACGTCCTCGGTGTAGACGTTGCCGGCGATGTGGTCGCGGCGGTCGATGACCAGGACCGACTTGCCGGCGCGCTTGGCGGCGTTAGCAAAGACGGCGCCCGAGAGGCCGGCGCCGACGACGAGGTAATCGTACTGGGACATGGATGAACTCCTTTTGATTTGGTGTTGGGTGGGGTTAGCGGAACAAGTGCAGCTGATTGAGTTGTGCTGGTGAGTTAGTTCCAATCGGTAGTGTAGCAGATGGGACTGGGCTTAATTCAATTTGTGTTGGCGCCGCTTTCGGCTTTGCCGGCATCTCCGGTTATGTCGGCGGCTTGCGCCTGCTGCTCGGCTGTTGCCCGAGGCTGCATGGCTTCTGCGGTGGCTGCCATGGGCAGCGTCGCGCTGACCATGGACCTGCACGCGATCGCGCAGAGCAGGTAGTAAAGGGGTCATTTCATAGCGGAGCCTTTCGGTAAGCAGCCAATAGGGTCCGAAGGCAGCTCCAGGCCAGCACTCCGCACATATTTTGTTGGGGTTTATTTTACGGGAACACCAGTCAACATCAGCGTACTTTCTGGGGAATGTTGGGGGAGAGGAGAGTGGCGGTTCGTCGACGACGTTGTGATTTGCGCCGCGAGGCTCGACACGGGCACCTTCTAGAAATAGCCTGTAAGGCTACGCCCTGGGTCTAGCCCTGTACGCTTGCGCTCTTCGATTATGCAGTCAGGGTTGTATTTGTCGGGCCTAAGGCTCCATCCGATCGATCGCTTACGTTGGTGCGCTGAATGTAGTTGCCAATTGGCAACTATGCGAATATAGTTAGCATCATGCTAACTAAGGGGTGCTCATGAACCGAACCAAGTTTCGGCCGACATATTCTCTAGACGAGGCCAAATCCTTGGCCTGCTCGGGAGAGATGGTTGTAAACGGCAAGGTGCGCAGGCACCTGATCAACCACTATGGCTATTTGGATATTGATCGTTTTCTCGCCGATCTATTTGATTACCTAAAGCCCAGCGATTTTAGGAAATCCATCGCACTCGATATGGATGGGCCTTTGCACGATGTTTACGCAGACGTCTATGTTTGTCGGGATTTTGAATGTGAGGACTGGTACGTTAAGTTTTCAATCGATTCTGAAGGCAAGGCGCATCTAAACGTCTTGTCTGCGAACATCGATGGATATATTCATTAAAGGAGGAGTCATGCGTTGCATGGAATGTGGCAAGGAAATGCAATTTACCACGGCGCCAATGACTGAAATTTACCGTGGCGAGAAAATTACTGTTGAAGGAATTGGGCATTATATTTGTGAGTGCGGCAATGATGAAATGACCGCTGCGGAGGCAACTAAACTCGCCCATGCGCTTGCCGCGCAATACGCCAAGGCCCATGAGCTTCTATCTCCCTCGGAAATAAAGCATTTGCGCTCAGATCTAGGCTTAACTCAGCATGAATTTGAGTCACTTTTAGGAGTTTCAAAACCAACGTCATCTCGATGGGAGAACGGAGCGTCTCAGCAGACTGTTACTGCCAATACCCTTATGAGGCTCATTCGCGATGTTCCCGAGGCGCGCGAATACCTGGGCTTGGCTCTCCATGAGAGGACCGCAACTCTTAGCTCGCCGCTTTTGTCTGTAATACCAGGAGGAAAAGCCCCTGCTTATAGGGATTCTGATCCTTTGGTTGATGAGAATTCCTTCCGATTGGAGATGTAAATGGACTCGTTGAAGAAGCAGCGCATTGAGTCTTCGTCGATTACATGCGTGTCTAAAAAAGTCGATAGGTTTTTATTTGATGGCGGAATGGCCCCGAAGGAGGGAATTAATAAGTCAGACGGTGAGTTTAACGTTAGAAATGACATAACGAGTGCGTTCTCTGATGAAAATGGAGTTAGATTTCGGCAGCTCAACCTTGTCATAGAGCTCATTCCCAATGATGAGGGCCACTATTATCGTTCCGAAATTTCCGTGTCCGGTATCTATCGTGCTCCGTCTGATTTAGACGATGAGGCATTTGATAGGGAGGCGCTTAGCTTCGGCATGCAAGACCTGTATTCCTTTGCAAAGGGCATCATTGAGAATGTTGCTGCCGGTGGGGTATGGGGGCCGCTTTATCTGCCACAGATCAGCTTTTCTATGTAGCTCGACCTTTGTCCCCAAACCTGAAAAATGATTGACCACAGCCTGACTCTTCCGTAAAGTAACCCTTGATGAGGCCTAGCGACGGTACGTCCGGCTTGGTCCGCGGGAACCGCCGAAAGGCGGTTTTTGCGTTTATAGGGCCGTTTTCCAAGGGGCGTTCGGTGTATTCTTCGCTTCCAGACGCTTGGTTTTAGCGCGTTTCCGGAAGTGCGGGAAAAATCAGAAACCGCCGAGCACAATCCATTTTTCGGCAACAAAACCGCAGGTCACCGGAGCTTAAAATAGGGGCATGGTCGGTAGCTCTCGGATTTCCCCGCACTTTCGGAATTGCTTGTCTGAAGTATGCGGCAAATTCCGGAACCCTCGAGCACACCGCCGGTTTTCGTAAAGAAGCCGCAGGTAGAAGCGTTGTGGCATTCCGGTGTGCTTGGCATGTTTTGAATTTGCCGTATACTTCCGGATTTGTCCCCTGTTGCAGGCTTCATTCAGCTATTGAATCAGTTAGATAATGGGCAATATTGTCAAATCTGTCTCCGTGTTTAAATGCCGGCAGGGACGAAATCGCTCATGTCGGCAATTGGCGCGTCAGTTTGTGTTGTTTACGGCTTGCACCTCGCCATGTTGGCTATGTGCGATGCGGCAGCTTCAACATGAGGCCGCCTTGCGCCTCTTTGAGGTTCGACACCGAGACCTTCCAGGAAAAGTCCGTGAGGCTACTGCCTAGGTGCAGGCCTGCATGGTCGTATTCTTCAATTTTGCAGCCAAGGTGTTTCTCGTCGGGTATAAGACGGCATTCGACCGGCTGCGACCCGATGATTCGATACATCCGCTGATATGCGTACCTGGTCGTTTTAATAACAAGATTGTGCGGGATGCCTTCAAAGATTTCGCGGATCAGCTTTGGTCCGGGTGCGTCATAGGAGATGGGGCCGTGGGCGTAGATGCTCCCGCCGTCGGCGATGTGCCTGTCGGCGAGGCGCTCGAAGCTGTCGTACTGCACAATGCCTATCCATCCGTCCGCGCATCCAAACTCCTGGATCATGTGTCTCGGGATTATCAAGTAGCTTGGCTCAGCTTGACAGTGCGATGTTCACTTCCCTGTTTGCTTCGCGAGCAATACGATGCTGGTCTCCGTATCCGAATTCAAGGGATACGCATGTCGATGCATCGAGTTCGAAAATGTAATTGTATCCAGGGACCGAGACGATAACAGATGCGAACTGGCATGAGTGACCACTGGATTCTTTTTTCATGTTGGAGAGCACTTCGCGAAGCATTTCCTCGTCAGCAAGAATATTGGATTTGACAAACAACTCGTTTCTCCTAAAGGGTTCGTAGTCACCAGAGTCGAGTCTGTCCAGCTTTTTGCGAAGAGCCTCAATAACCGGCTCGAACGAATCCGAACCATTTGGACCAAACAGGACTCCTTTTTCGAAATGCGCTCCACATTGCTCAATAAGTTCGATTCGGCGTTTTTCTTGAGAGGAATCATTCTCGTATAGGAGTTTGGAATAGAGGGATTCCGCCTTTCTGCTGTCTTGTGATTGGGAAGCTGTTACCTCGATGCCCAGAGACCGTGCACGATCGATCAAATCCGGTTTGTCGCTGTAAGCCAAATTTCCGTATTTGTCACCATCGATAAATTGCAGAACATGTCTCGCATAACACTCCCAGATATCGATCTTGGTCCTGCCAAGAATGGGCTTGATGTTGCTTTCGCTATCAATGGGGCTATGCATATGGCTCACTTCTGGTACTCGAATCTCGGGGTTAATGTCTGCCTTATTGTGCGATATTTTTTGTCCTCGCGGCGTCCTATCCTTTTAGAAAAACACTGACTGTTTGGAGGATAGTAATGGAAACAACCGCTGAAGAGTTTGAAGAAAGGCGCAGGCTCTTACTGCAAATAGCTGAGGCTTATGCAAATCTTTTGTATACGTATAAGACGCAGCTCGTTACGGCAGACAGCGCCAACGGACTCAACAACCGTTTGTCCGTAATACAGACTGTTTTGACATCGGTTTCCGCTTGTGGCTTTGTAGGTATCTGGCTATCTGGAATGGAAATTGCGGCGCTGGCTGCCGCCGGCCTATCTGTGATCAGTCTAGCAATAACAATATATCTTAAAGGTGCAAACTTGAGCGAGAGGGCGAATTGTCATGGCGCCACCGCAGATGCAATTTGGGTGATTCTTCAGGGGTATCTATCACTTCTTGCCGACAGCCGCTCATTTGATTTGTCGGAAATCAGGTCTCGTCGCGATTCTCTTCAAAAGGAAGTTGCTTCAATTTACGCAAAAAGCCCTATGACAAATCCCAAAGCCTATTCAAAAGCCCGTGAAAGCATTAAGGCGGGCAACTGTGGGTTTTCTCCGGTAGAGATAGAACAGATTCTCCCTGTTGGATTGAGGGATCTGGTTAGATAACTGAAGGGACCAACATGGACGAAAAGCAATCTTTTGAGAATTTCTTCGAATCAATTTCGCTTGATTCATTGAGTGAGTATCAATCGTCGATTGAGTCATTGATGAAATTATTGAACAAAAAATACTACGATTTGGATTCTGTCGATGATCATTGTCTTGTGGTTGGATCAGTTGGTCGGCAAACTGCTGTTTCCGAAACTAGCGATCTTGACCTTTTGTTTGTACTGCCGCAGGAAGTTTATACGAGATTCAATGCCTATGACTCTAATGGGCAATCAGCGCTTCTCCAAGAAGACAAAAAAACCATTAAAAGCCGTTACCCCAAGACTGACATAAAAGGTGACGGACAGGCTGTAGTGATTAATTTCACAGATAGGTTTTATTCGATTGATTTGGTTCCTGCTTTTGAGCAGGATGACGGTTCGTTTAAATATCCCGATTCGAATGATGGTGGATCTTGGAAAAAGACGGATCCTATTCCTGAGCAAGATGCCTGTTCTGTTCTATTTGAAAGGACCGATGGAGATGGCAAAAGGCTCTGCAATGCTCTAAGGGTTTGGAAAAATACTCTTGGATTTCATTTTAAGGGCCTGCTCATCGATACTCTTGTTAATAGTTTTTATAACCAGAAAGACCGTTCCAGCGACCCGTATGATCTCTTGTCCGACCTCTTTAAATTTTTGTCCGAGCAAGATCGCGAACAATCTTTTTGGCATGCTCTGGGCAGCAACCAACGGGTTACGAATGATGACAATGGGGCGTTTGTACCAAAAGCCAAGAAAGCTCATGGAAAACTAATCGATGCCACTAGCTCTGATGAAAAAGAGCAAGTTCTCATTGATTTATTTGGAAAGTCGTTTTCCGAAGCTGTTGTCGATGGTTCTTCCGATAGTGAAGAAGCCCAATTTGCTTCCAAGTATGGCGTGGCCATTGATGAGCGATTTGTCGAGGATCAATTTAAGGTTGATATTCGTCGTTCGATGGAAATCGATTGCCAAGTTATACAGCATGGTTTTAGGCCCTCATTACTTAGGGATATGTTGTCTAGACATTGTCCTTTACTACGAAAGCGCTCGCTTCATTTCTTTGTTGTCAATGCTGCTTCTTTTAGGGATTGCACTTTTTACTGGAAAGTTCGCAACCGCGGTGAAGCGGCATTTCAGAGAAACTGCATCCGAGGCGAAATTCAACGCGGCAATAAAGATGGCTTCCATGACGAGAGGACTGATTTTGTTGGCCCACATTATGTCGAGTGCTATGCGGTTAGGAACGGCGTTTGTATAGCACGATCTAGAATTGAAGTCCCTATCAACTAGCTTAAAGTACGAACTGCGCTTTTGATCTGGTTGAAGAGGATGTCCTCAGTGATACTGTCATCGTGCACTTTGCGTGAGGCGGAGACAAAGAAGGGCCGTTGTTCGGTTTCCGACAACGGCCCTTTGACGTTTCCGCGACAACTGGATG